>OHAY01000603.1_pt1 | contig 37014 bp, 37 predicted proteins | sample 1577191 | NCBI WGS metagenome assembly OHAY01 (sample SAMEA3541504, study PRJEB24748) | human gut metagenome | biome: human gut; feature: human-associated habitat; material: faeces | place: China | collected 2012 | reverse complement strand
GCCGGCTGGGCAGACGGGTACGGCAATCTGGTAGAAGTGGATCATGGAAACGGAATCAAAACACGGTACGGTCATAACTCCGTGCTGACGGTAACGGAAGGGCAGACGGTAAAGACGGGCGATATCGTCGCATTGGCAGGAAGTACGGGGCGCAGCACCGGCTCGCACTGCCATTATGAAGTGCGCGTAGAAGGAAGCAGCGTAAATCCCCGCCTGTTTCTCCCGACAGAATAAACAGCAGGAAAAAAGCAAACCATTGGGTTTGCTTTTTTTATTTGGAAAATAAGAAGCATAAGAAAACATGATAGAGAAAAAAGAGAAGCTATAAGAGAAAATATAAACTGATTTTAGCAATGCCGGGAAGAATGATTTATACCTCATGCTAGTTTTGCATATAGATAAGCTAAACTAATAGTATTATGAAGAAAACGTAATCGTGTATACAATATACGCGGCAGGAAAATAGGGTATTCCCGGGGATAAGAAATAAATAAAAGTCTATGAACGGTTGGGAGAGCGGTGGAGAAGCAGGGGCGATAAAGCTAGTAAATTAGCGGTATATTAGGAGATTGTATCGTGAAATAGCAAAATGTTATGGACTGATATAATAGAAAAACATTATGCGATATAGGGTATGCAAATTAATGACCATCTAAAAAAATTATGAAACAACCACAGTGATTTATATTACCAGCAAAAAAATTCCCTATGCTATGATGATGGCAGAGAATAAAGGGTTTGCGGTTTGCATATGATTCCGAACGTGATTCTCACGCATATGCAGCAGACGATTATTCATAAAAAGGAGGAAAAATTATGTTAGCTACAGCTGGTTTTATTATGATCATCGTGTTTATGGCATTGATCATGACCAAGAAAATGTCTCCGCTTTTGGCTTTGATGCTGATTCCGATTCTTTTTGCATTGGGCTTGGGCTTTGACGTGACGGCTATCGGTAAGATGGCAATGGCAGGTGTTAAACAGGTTTCCGGTACAGGCGTTATGTTGTTCTTCGCTATTATTTATTTCAGCTTGTTATTGGAATCCGGTACGTTGGACGGTTTGATCCGTACGATTCTGTATTGGGTAAAAGGCGACCCGGTAAAAATTTGCGTAGGTACGGCTGTTTTGGCAACTTGCATTTCTTTTGACGGCGACGGTTCTACGACGTATCTGATCTGTACTTCCGCGCTGCTGCTGGCTCACCGCAAAGTTGGCATCCGTCCGGTAATCCTTCCGGCGATCGTTTTGATTCAGAACTCGGTTATGAACATCATTCCTTGGGGCGGCCCGACAGCTCGTGTATTGGCTTCCTTGAACCTCGATCTCGTGGACGTATTCAACCCGATGATTCCGGGCATGGTAGTGGCTACTCTCTATGTATGGGGATTGGCTTACTACTGGGGTAAAAAAGAACGCGCTCGTCTCGGTACGGTACAGATGACGAAAGAAGAAGTAGAAGCTACGCTGGCAAGCTTGGACAGCGAAGAAGCTCTCGAACACAAACGTCCGAAATGGGTGGCTTTCAACATCATTCTGACGATCCTCATGTTCGTAGCTCTCCTGACGGAACTGCTTCCGTCCGCTATTATCTTCATGCTCGGCACCGGCCTCGTATTGATGCTCAACTACCCGAATATGAAAAAACAGGCAGAACGTATTTCTACGACCGGCGCCAATGCGGTACCGGTAGTAGCCATGGTATTTGGCGCTGGTATCCTGACGGGTATCATGAGCGGTACGAAAATGATCGACGAAATGTCCGTGATGATCGTAAACGCAATTCCGGCTGCATTAGGGCCTCACATGGCTGTGCTTTCTTCCTTCCTGAGCCTTCCGGGCGTATTCTTCCTGACGAACGATGCATACTACTTCGGCGTATTGCCTGTTATTAACCAGGCTGCTTCTGTATACGGCGTGCCGGCTGCTCAGATGGGTATCGCTGCATTGATCGGTCAGGGCGCTCACTTGCTCAGCCCGCTTGTTCCTTCCACGTACCTGTTGGTAGGTTTGAACAAGATCGAGTTTGCCGATCTCCAGAAATTCGCATTGCTTCCGGCAATCGGCGTATCGGTTATCTGGCTGATCGTAGCGATTCTGTTGGGTGCTATTCACTTCACCTACTAATATCGTAAACTCATATATCGGTTCCCATTCGGAGGGAACCGATTTTTTTATGTCCTTCTTTCTTGTCGAACGGAACGCTTCTTAGTATAATGATAATAATTCGTATTATATAAACATAAAGGAGAGTTGCATGCGGCAGGGAATAAAAGGATTTTGGTTATTGCTGGGAGTAGTTTGTCTGGTGCTGGGAGCGGCGGGTGCCGTGCTTCCCGTACTGCCGACGACTCCGTTTTTATTAGCGGCTTCGTATTGTCTGGCAAAGGGGTCGGACCGCTTTCACCGCTGGTTTTTATCGACTGGGCTATACCGGCGGTATCTAAAAGATTTTGCGGAAAAAAGAGCGATGACTGCGAAAGCGAAATGGACAATCTTGCTACCGGCGTCAGCGATGCTTTGTCTGGCGCTGTATTTTTCGCCGGTATGGTGGGCCCGAGCATTGATCGTGTGTGTGCTCATCGGCAAATACGCGTATTTCTTTACCCAGATCAAAACGATACGGGCATAAAAAAAGCCCCCGAACGGGGGCGGATAGTCAGCGGCGGTTCATGAACCAAATGCCGGCGAGGATACAAACGATTCCCGCACCTTTGGACAGCGTCAGTGATTCGCCGTAGATGCCAAACCCGATCAGGCTGGCTACGATGGGCTCGACAGTGGCTAAGATAGCGGCTTTTCCTGTATCGAGACAAGACAACCCTTTCGTGTAGAGCAGATAGGGAAGAACGGTGCAGAACAGGGCGATTCCGGCGGCAGCGGCAAGGGCGGCCGGCGACTGGAGCAGCGCCGCTGTTTTAGGCAGAGAAATGACGGGAAGCAGGCTCAGCGCCGAGAATAAAAACGTATAAAAGGTGATGGTCAGGCTGTCATAGCGGGCTAAGGCATACCGGCTGAAAATGGAATACAGCCCGTAGCCGATCCCGGAACTGATGCCGATGAGAAACAGCGGCATCGTAATGGCCGGCTGGCTGTAGAATATGCCGCTCATGAAACAGGCTCCCAAAAAGGTGAGGCCCAGGGCGGCGCTTTTTTCTTTTGTGATCGGTTCATGAAAAAGGAAATAGGAAAAAAGCAGGATCCAGATCGGCGAAGTATAGAGTAAGATAACGGCGATAGACGCTTCGCTGTGCTGAATTACGGTAAAATACGCCCAATTAAAAAAGGTTAAGCTGAAAATGCCGGTGCCGATGAACATCCATGCGTCTTTTACTCGGATCGCCGGCAGGGATTTTGTTTTCAGCAGCAGAAACAGTCCCAGAAAAACAAGGGCAAATACAGAGCGGACGGCGACGATTTCCATCGTGTCCAGGCCGGCTTCGTTCAGAATGCGGACGAACAGGCTGATGCAGCCCCATAACGCACCGCCGGCTAATACATATAACATGGCAATACCTCCCAAAAGCAAGTAAAATAATAGATAGGTATTATTATAAAATAAAAAACAAGGGTGTCATAGTATGAATGAAAAAGAACGGATACTGCCGTATAAAACGGTAGAAAAAGCGCGGTTTTTAAAACGGCCCAACCGCTTTATTGCCGAAGCGGAGCTAAAAGGCGAAGTGATTCGGGCGCATATGCCCAATCCGGGGCGGATGTGGGAGCTGTTGTTTCCGGGGACGACGCTGTATGTGGCGCCTTCAACAGGCGGAGAACGAAAGACGGCTTGGAGCGTAGTTGGCATCGAGCGGGACGGCGTGCCTATTCTTCTCGATACGAACCGATGCAATGATGCGGCGGAATATTTGCTGCGGACAAAACAGATTCCCGGCTGGGAAAGCTGGACGGTAGAGCGGCGGGAATATACGGTAGGAAAGAGCCGCTTTGATTTCCTCTTATCCCGGGGAGAGGAACGGTTTTTGCTGGAAGTAAAATCCTGCACCTTATTTGGCCGGGAAGGGGCAATGTTTCCCGACGCGGTTACGGAACGGGGAAGAAAGCATGTCGAGCATCTGGTGCATGTGCAGAAAGACGGCTGGCATACGGGCATTTTATTTCTCGTCCAATGGGACCGCGCCCGGTGGTTTCTGCCGGATTATCATACCGATCTGGCATTTGCCCAGACTTTTTTGCAAAGCGCGCCCTATTTGGACTGGAAAGCGGCTGCCATTGCCTGGGATCCGTCGTTTTCTCAGCCGAAGGTGAGCCATCTTTTAGCATATCCGGAAAGAATATTGGCAGAGGAAGGCAAAGACGAAGGCGATTATATTGTTGTGCTTTATTTGGAAGAGGACAAAGATATCGTGATTGGCTCGAAGGGGACGGTGCATTTTCCGAAGGGCTACTATCTGTATACCGGGTCGGCAAGGAAAAATCTGGCGAAGCGGATTGAACGGCACCGGCGTATCCGAAAAAAGATGCACTGGCATTTGGATTATTTGCGCAAAGAAGCGGAATGGATTGCCGCGGTGCCCATACGGTGCAGCGAGGATTTGGAACATGAGCTGGCCGCGGCGGTTCGGAAAATCAGCGGCTGGAGTATTCCGGGATTCGGCTGCAGCGACTGCGATTGTGAAAGTCATTTGTTTGGCATGCAGGAAAATCCGGTGCATTCCCGGGCATTTATGATCGATGTAGTAGAACGGTTCCGTATGAATCGGCTGGATAAGAAATGGAGGCATACTGATGATTGATTTACGAAGCGATACACTAAGCCTGCCGACGGCAGAGATGCTGCAGGCAATATTGCAGGCGCCGCTGGGCGATGACGGACGGGTAACAAAAAACGGCCGGGGTGAAGATCCGACCGTAAGAGAACTGGAAGATACAATGGCGGCGCTGACCGGAAAAGAGGGCGCGCTGTTCTGCAATTCCGGAACAATGGGCAATACCGCGGCGCTCCTTACCTGGTGCCGGCCGCACGATACGGTGCTGGCCGACTCGCTCCAGCATTTATATAAAAGTGAAAAAGCGGCGTTTTCCAGCCGGTTTGGACAGCTGGAAGCGGTGCATTATGATTCCGATGAAGCGGGGCTTCCTGATCGGAGCCAGATAAAAAAGGCGCTGGACACCCAAAATATTTCCCTGCTCTGCGTGGAAAATACGCATAACTTTAAAGGCGGAAAATGCATACCGCCGGCGGTGCTGCAGGAAATCTACGATATGGCGAAGGCAAAGAACGTACCGGTGCACATGGACGGCGCGCGGCTGTGGAACGCGATGGAATATTTGGGCGTATCTGCCAAAGATTTGTGCCAATATGCGGATACGGTCATGATTTGTTTGTCAAAAGGCTTGGGCGCGCCGATCGGTTCGGTGCTGTGCGGACCGAAAGAATTTATTGAAGAAGCGAGAGCCACGAGAAAACTGCTGGGCGGCAATATGCGCCAGGCAGGGATTGCGGCGGCTCCGGCGCTGCAGGCGATTCGGACGTGGCGTGAAACGGCAGGCGCAGACAATGCCAACGCCCGCAGCTGTGCGGAAAAACTGGCAGGGTTAAAAAAAGCGGCGTGCTATGGACAGGCGCAGACGAATATTCTCATGCTCGATATTACCGGAACGGGGCTGTCCGCCGAAGAATACTGCGGCAGAGCGAAGAAAAAAGGACTGTGGATACGGCCCATTCTTCCCGGTTTTGTACGGCTGGTATTTTATCGGGGCATCAGCCGGGAACAAGCGCTGCAGGCGGCAGATATACTGCTGGAACTGGATCAGGAAGTATGATGATTTTTTAGCCGGCAAGCCAAGGCGAACAGGAAATGAGCGATAAAAAGAGAACTATATCCTATATCGCGGTATGCAATAAGAACAAAGAGGGGGAATTCTTATGGAAAACACATTGGTATTACGAAATGGGCGGACGCTCCCGCTGCTGGGGTTTGGTGTATATCTGATCAAAGAGCAGGGACAGATGACGCAGGCAATCCGCGCTGCCTGGGATGCGGGATATCGGTCTTTTGATACGGCGCAGATGTATGAAAATGAAGAATTGCTGGGCCGTGCGTTTCAGGCAAACGGCATTAAAAGAGAGGAATATTTTTTGACGACGAAGATCCATATGGATCATATGAGTCCGGAAAAGGTGCGTACCTCGCTGGAAGAAAGCCTGGCGAAACTGGGCACTTCCTATGCGGATGCGCTTCTCGTACACTGGCCGGGACAGAAAAAAGAACGGCTGATCGCCTGCTGGAAAACATTTATGGAATTGTATGAAGAAGGCACGATTCGAGCGTTTGGCGGCAGCAACTTTGAGATCTATCATATGGAATGGCTGAAAGAAGCGGGCTTGCCGCTGCCGATGATCCTGCAAATCGAACGGCATCCGTTCCATACGGAAGAAAAACTGACGGCCTATGCGCAGGAAAACGGCATTGCGGTAGAAGCCTGGTCGCCGCTGATGCGGGGAAAACTGCAGGAACCGCTGTTTGCGGCGCTGGCGGAAAAATATGGCAAAACGCCGGCTCAGATCGTCCTGCGCTGGAATGTGCAGCAGCAGGTGGCGGTGATTCCCAAATCGTCCAATCCGGGAAGAATAGCGGAAAACAGCAATATTTTTGATTTCGAGCTGGCAGAAGAAGACATGGCGGCCATCTCGGCCTGCAATCAGGATCTGGGTTCGAGCTGGGATCCGAAAACCTTTGATTACTAAAAGTGAACGCGCGTACAAACCGTACGCGCGTTTTTTAATTGGCAGAAATACTCTTGCTTTAAATGAAGCAGCTGGGATTTTTAAAGCTGGGATTTTTAAATTATCTATTATAGTGCAGGAAAGACTGCTGCGCCAGAACAAGCGGTATAAAAATTTGATCGGCAGGGAAGGAGAGTCTGCGGGGAAAAACATAGACAGGATTCTGGCGGAAAAAGATCACGGCAAAAAGAACCCGATGAGGCGGGGACAGCAGGAAAAAATCCGGCTGGCTTTGGGGGCAAAGGTGCAGCAGATGGAAAGAGCTGTTGCCGGAGGTGAAGCGGGTGTTTTCTTGCGCGGCTTGAACGAGCTAAAAAAGAACCCGTGGCTGCCGCCGAAAAGCACGCCGAAGTCGAAGCTCCCTTAGTGGGGACAACTGAGTATCGACTAGCAACAACTACAGGTTCTGATAAGGTGAGTTTGCGAGACTTATTGGAACATGCCAATGATCATGTGGACATCACATATGCAGATAAAGATGGAATGGTGAATCACGGAAAATACATACCATGGCATGATGAAGAAGGAAAATAAAAAGCTGGTTTTGTGCTGTTGGATAATGAAGAATCGAACTGCGTGGACTGAACGTTGACAACAAAGATGCTGCGGTTGTCTGCCTGCACCGCACCCTTCACGGAGGGCAGGGCTTAAAACTGGCGGCGCTGTTGTTGGCATGAAGGGCAAAAAGAGAAATAAAAATACCGCCCCTATGGGGCGGCAGCATCGGTTAGGCAGCGTATCAGCCGCGCAGCAGATGGGTTTCAATCCAGCGGGCGACGCTGTCTTCTTGATTGGAGCCGATGAGAAGATCCGCCGCTTGTTTGACTTCTTCTTCGCCGTTCGATACGGCGATGCCGATTCCTGCGTTTTGCAGCATGGCAATATCGTTGTAGTCATCGCCGAACGCTGCCGTCTGCTCGGGGCGGATGCCGTAGAAGCGGCAGCAGGCGGCAATGGCGTTGGCTTTGGACGCGCCGGTGTGCATAATCATTGCGGCAGTCCGTTCGGAAAGCTGCATATGACAGTCCGGGGCAAGTGCCGGGCGGTACCGTTCCATATCCGTAAGGGCAGAAGACAAGACGAGCAGTTTATCTGCTGGGCAGTCCGGCAGGGAATCCGTATCCGTGAACGGGTGATAGGAAACCGAAGGCCAAAGCGAAGCTACATCGTAATTGGCATAGAGCGTTTCCTCTATTTCTACGGCAATATCCGGCTGCGGCTGATACGCCTGAAGGCGGCTGACGGTTTCTTTCCACGCGGCGGCAGGCATCTGCCGGCGGGCAATGCAGCGTCCGCCGGCATAGACGCGGGCTCCGTTATGGACGGCTATCGCGTCGTACACCAGCTCCGGCAGCCATTCCCGAACGATGCGAAGCGGCCGGGCCGTGGCAATCCAGACGAGGATCCCCTGCCTGCGGCAGCGGGAAAGGACGGAGACGGTATAAGGCGACAGGGCGCGGTTTTCGTTTAGAAGCGTGCCGTCCAGATCAGTAATGACGGCGGAAATAGAGGATAGCATGATGGGGAAAACCTTTCTTATCGTTGAATTTAAATTATACAGTATGATTATACTAAATGGGGAAAAATAAAAAAATAATTTATCGAAAAATATCGTATCGTAATCAAAAATATAGGAATCTAAAAGAGTTGTATGGTAAAATAAAAATTATACTATAGTGAATTTGGTAAGGAGGAATCTATCAAAGATGAAAGAAGAGCAGCAGCTGCATCGAAGCCTGAAAGCAAGACATATGAACATGATTGCAATCGGCGGTGCAATAGGGACCGGCCTGTTTGTCGCAGGCGGTGAAACGGTCAGCACAGCTGGTCCGGGCGGTGCGTTGGCGGCCTATATGATGATTGGCGTCATGGTATATTTTCTGATGACCAGCCTGGGAGAGATGGCGACCTACCTTCCGGTCAGCGGATCGTTTCAGACGTATGCGGATCGGTATGTAGATAAAGCGTTTGGCTTTGCCTTGGGCTGGAACTATTGGTTCAACTGGGCGATTACGGTAGCCGCGGAATTGGTGGCAGGCGCCCTCATTATGAAATATTGGTTTCCGGATACGCCGGCGTGGATATGGAGCGGTATATTTCTGGCATTGTTATTTGGTTTAAATTACTACTCCACCCGGTCGTTTGGCGAAGGCGAATTTATCTTTGCCGGCATTAAAGTTATTACCGTGCTGGTATTTTTGTTTGCCGGCGCCATGCTGATTCTGGGAATCGGGGCTCCTTCGCCGGGATTTTCCAACTGGACCGTAGGCGACGCGCCGTTTGTCGGCGGATTTACGTCTATTCTGGCGATTTTCATGGTAGCAGGTTTCTCGTTTCAGGGAACGGAAATGATCGGCATTGCTGCCGGTGAAAGTGAAAACCCGGAGAAAAACGTGCCGAAAGCGGTCAAATCTATATTCTGGCGCATATTGCTGTTTTATTTAGGTGCGTTTACGGTCATCGGATTTTTGATTCCCTATACAGACCCGAATCTGCTGGACAGCAGTGTGGAAAATATTTCCATCAGCCCATTCACCTTGGTCTTTGACCGGTTTGGGTTTCCGGCAGCCGCATCGATTATGAATGCGGTTATCCTGACGTCGGTTCTTTCGGCGGGCAACTCCGGGCTGTACGTATCGACCCGCATGCTCTATGCGCTGGCGGAAGAAGGCAAAGCGCCTAAATTCTTTATGAATCTGAATAAACGGGGCGTTCCCATGAATGCCTTGTATGCTACCGCCATTTTCGGACTGGCTGCATTTTTGACGTCTCTTATCGGAGAAGGCACGGCATACAACTGGCTCGTCAATATCAGCGGCATGGCAGGATTCATCACCTGGATCGGGATCGCGATCTGCCATTACCGGTTCCGGTACGGCTTTATGGCGCAGGGCCGGGATTTGAAAGAACTGCCGTATCGGGCGGAACTCTTCCCGCTGGGGCCGATTCTGGCATTGATCCTTTGCCTGATCGTAACGGCCGGACAGAACTATTCCGCATTTACCGGGCCGGAAATCGACTGGTACGGAGCCAGCGTGGCATACATCGGCATACCGGTATTTCTCATTGTATATCTGGGCTATAAATGGAAATACCATACGAAGCTGATTTCGTATGAAGAGATGGATTTCTCCCGCCCAAAACATATAACGCAGGCAGAGAAATAAGATGATTACAATTTTAGGAAGCCGGCTGTGCAAAGACTGCGTCCGCGTATTGGAAATCGTGGAAGCGGAACAGCGCACGGCGGTATATAAAGATATTACAAAAAGTTTGCAGAACCTGCGGCTCTACCTTCGCTGCCGGGAAACCAATGCGGCGCTGTGCGCCCAGCTGCTGGATGGCGATGCCATCGGCATTCCCATGTTTATTCTGGAGGACGGTACAGTTACCGTCGATGAAGAAGAAGGCCTGCGGGCGCTGCGAAAATAATAATGGAAACGGATACCTGACAGCAGGTATCCGTTTTTTTATACCTGAAACGATAGGCTGCAAAGGAAGCGGCTTTCTCCATGATAGGGGAAAGCCGCTTTTGATTTTATAAATATTCTTTTAAATTGAATAAAATGACAAAAAAGTATTGCTTCTTTGGTGACGAAGTGCTATAATTCGTCTCAAACAAAAATAAAAATACAGAAAATATGAATAAATAATTTTGCGGAGAAAGGGATGAAGGCATGGAATACAGGAAAATTTCAGAACGATACCGAGCTGTGTCGGGACGGCGACGATGAGTTTTTATGCATGAGAAAAAATACCGCCTGTGACAGGGGACAGGCAGAATAAAGAAAGGATGAGGGGTATGAAAGGGATACAGAATCGGTCATTTTTGACGCTGCTGGACTATTCGAAAGAAGAGATAGAATATTTTCTGTCGTTGGCAGCGACGCTGAAAGCGCATAAGAAAGCGGGGATAGAGAAGAAAACGCTGGCAGGAAAGAATTTTGCCCTGGTGTTTGAAAAGGATTCTACCAGAACGCGGTGCGCCTTTGAAGTCGGGGCGGCGGATCAGGGGGCGCATACAACGTATTTGGGGCCTTCCGGCAGCCAGATGAATAAAAAGGAATCGCTCAAGGATACAGCCCGCGTATTGGGCTCGATGTTCGATGCCATTGAATTTCGCGGCTATGCTCAGGAAGATGCGGAATTGCTGGCAAAATGGAGCGGCGTTCCGGTATGGAACGGATTGACCGACGCAGATCACCCGACGCAGACGCTCGCCAATTTCCTGACGCTGCAGGAACAGGTGAAAAAGCCGCTGTCCGACCTTTCGTATGCATATGTAGGGCATGGGCAGTCGAATATGTGTCAGGCGCTGATGAGCGGGGCGGTAAAAATGGGCATGGATTTTCGCCTGATCGGGCCCAAAGAATACTGGCCGGCCGGCCCGTTTTATGAGGCGTGCAAAGAGGAAGCAAAAAAGAGCGGTGCGTCTATTACCGTAACCGACGATGCAGAAAGCGGCGTGAAAGGGCTGGACGTAATATATACCGGCGTATGGGTTACGATGGGCGATCCGTACGAGTTGTGGGCAGAGCGGATTCGCCAGTTCAAACCGTATCAGATTACCAAAGAAATGCTGGCAATGACGGGAAACCCCGATACGGTATTTTGCCACTGCCTGCCTGCATTTCACGATACCCATACGCAGGTCGGCAAAGATATTTTTGAACGGTTTGGCATGAACGGCATAGAAGTAACCGACGAAGTCTTTGAAAGCAGGGCGTCGCTGGCATTTCAGGAAGCGGAAAACCGGCTGCATACGATCAAAGCGGTCATGGTAGCGACGTTTGGCGAATATGAAACCATAGGGGGAGGAAAATCATGAAGCAGCATACCGTATGCATCGTGGGTCAGGAGGGAACGACGGGGCTTCGGATTCATGAACGGCTGGCGCACCGAAACGATATCCGGCTGGTTTGTACCGCCAAAGAGGATAGAAAAGATCTGAAGGCAATCCGAAAGGCTGCCGAGCAGGCGGATCTGCTCTTTCTCTGCCTGCCGGATCAGGCTTCCCGGGACGTAGTGGAAGCGGCGGCGGATCTTTCGTGCAAAATCATTGACGCGTCTGCGGCATTTCGGACGGCGCCGGAGTGGGCGTATGGCTTTCCGGAGCTGTCGCCTTCTTATCGGGAACAGATTGCCGCGAGCCGGTATATTGCCAATCCCGGCTGTCATGCCAGCGGAGCCGCCGCGATCTTATATCCGCTGGTATGTTCCGGCATCGTTCCGGCAGACTATCCTTTTCAGATTACTTCGCTTACCGGATACAGCGGCGGCGGAAAAAAGATGATTGCCCAGTATGAAGCGGCCGATCGGCCGGAAGCGCTGGCATCGCCCAGACAATATGGCCTGGGGCAGACGCATAAACATTTAAAAGAAATCGTCCGTCACTGCCAACTGGGTGCAGCGCCCATATTCTTGCCTATAGTGGCGCCGTATTACAGCGGAATGGAAGTAAGCATCGGATTTCATACCCGCTGTCTGCCGGGGAATCTGGGGACAGAGCAGATCTATGAGGCATTGGCGGCGTACTATGAAGGGCAGCGCCTGATAAACGTGATGCCTCTTGCGGCAGAGGAGATCTGCGAAGGATTTTTGCCTGCCAATCGTTTGGCGGGAACGGACCGCATGCAGATCTATGTAAGCGGCAATGAAGAACGAACTATCGTTCATGCAGTGTTTGACAATTTGGGAAAAGGCGCGTCCGGCGCGGCGGTGCAGTGCATGAATATTGCCTTTGGCCTGCCGGAAGATACGGGACTCGTTTTGTGACCGCAGTTTGAGGGGAGAGGGGATTATGGAAACGATATCCAATGCGGTGCGGGCGTCGCTTTTGACGCAGGCCGTGCCGTATATCAAAGAATATACGAATAAATACGTAGTGGTAAAATACGGCGGCAATGCCATGACGAGCGGGGAGTTGAAGCGGTCGGTCATGGAAGATCTGCTGCTTCTTCATCTGGTGGGAGTAAAGGTGATTCTCGTTCATGGCGGCGGGCCGGCGATCAATCAGACGCTGGCGGCGATGCAGATTCCGTCGTCGTTTAAAAACGGCCTTCGGGTAACGGACAGACTGACGATGGACGTGGTGCAGATGGTGCTGGCCGGGAAAGTGAATAAAGATCTGGCGGCGCTTTTGACGGAACTTGGCGGAAAAGCGGTCGGTCTGTGCGGCATAGACGGAGCGATGATTCGAGTTCGCCAGCAGGACGAAAGCCTGGGATTTGTCGGTAAGATCGAACACATCGACACGGCGCTGATCGACGCGGTGCTGGACAGCGGCTATATACCGGTTATCTCGTCCGTAGGGATTGACGATACGGGGCAGGCGTATAATATCAACGCCGATACGGTGGCTGCCCAGCTGGCAGGGGCGCTGCAGGCAGAAACGATGGTTGCCATGACCAATGTAGACGGCGTGCTGGCAGATCCGAACGACCCGGCGTCGCTGATCCCGGTGCTGACGGCGGAAAAAGCCAGAGAGCTTGAGAAAAATGGCGTCATTGCCGGCGGTATGCTGCCGAAAGTGGCCTGCTGTCTGGAAGCGATCGAAGCGGGGGCGAAAAAAGTCTTTATCATCAACGGCGAGGTTCCCCATGCGCTTTTGATCGAACTGCTGACGGACGAAGGCCTGGGAACGATGTTTATTCAGTAAAAGAGGGGGATAAGAACATGACAGAAATAAATGAGCCGCTGTATACGGTGATCGATACGCCGTCGTATAAAGAGATGGACCAGCGCTATATCGCGCATACCTACGGCCGGCAGGACGTGTGTTTCGTAAAAGGAGAAGGGACGTTTTTATACGACCAGAAAGGAAAGAAATATATAGATCTGGGATCGGGCATCGGCGTGACGGCGTTTGGATTTCAGGACAGCGTCTGGCTGGACGCGGTAACCAAGCAGGCAGCGCAGCTCAGCCATGTGTCCAACCTGTACTACACCCAGCCGCAGGCGATACTGGCAAAAAAATTATGTGAAAAAACGGGCATGAAAAAAGTATTTTTTTCCAATTCCGGCGCAGAAGCCAACGAGTGCGCCATCAAAGGCGCGAGAAAATACAGCAGCGATCGGTACGGCGAAGGGCGGAACGTGATCTTGACGCTGGAAAACAGCTTTCATGGCCGGACGATCACGACGCTGAGCGCGACCGGGCAGGCGGTGTTCCACCAGCATTTCGGCCCTTTTACCGAAGGGTTTATTCATACGCCGGCCAATGACATAGAGGCGTTTTATCAGGCGGCAGCCAATGACCGGGTATGCGCCGTCATGCTGGAAATGATACAGGGCGAAGGCGGAGTCCTGCCCCTTTGTCCGGAATTTGTACAGAAAGCGGCGGCGTATGCCAAGGCGCATGACCTGCTGCTGATTGTCGATGAAGTGCAGACGGGAAATGGCCGGACAGGCACGTTCTTTGCCTGGGAACAATTCGGCATCGCGCCGGATATCGTATCGACGGCAAAAGGTCTGGGCGGCGGTCTGCCGATCGGCGCGACGCTGTTTAATGAAAAAACGGAAGCGGTATTTCAGCCGGGAGATCATGGCTCGACTTTTGGCGGCAATCCGATCTGTGCCGCCGCTGCCATATCGATTGTGGACCGGCTGACAGACGAGCTGCTGGCAGAAGTAAAAGCCAAAGGCGAATATCTTAAAGAGACGTTTGCCGACTGCCCCGGTGTTAAAAGCGTAGCCGGAATGGGGCTGATGATCGGGATTGAAACCGAAGCGCCGCCGAAAGACTGCATTGCCGCCTGCCTGGAAGCCGGCGTGGTGGTGCTGTCGGCAAAAAATAAGATACGGCTCTTGCCGCCTCTTGTCATAGAGTGGGACGTGCTGAGAGAAGCGGCGGAAACAATAAAGGCTGTGATCGCAAAAGAAGCGGAAAGAATGTCTGTAAAATAAAATACCCCTTCCTTCCGGGCAATGAAGCGCTCGGAAAGAGGGGGTGCATACCGCCTTACTGCATGTATTTTTTATCAAATTCTTCGGCGGCAATGGGGTGGCTGTAATAATAGCCCTGACCGTAATCGGCGTGAAGGTCGGTAATGAGTTTCAAATCATCTTCTGTTTCTACGCCTTCAACGACGGTTTTAATATGTAATTTTTTGCTCAAATCAATAATAATTTCCATGATGATAGACTGCCGTTCTCGGTTTTCCCGGCTCATGATCAAAAAGTCTTTATCCAGTTTGACTTCGTCTACCGGCAGGCTGCCCAGAATATTGAGGGACGAATACGCGCTGCCGAAATCGTCCATGGAGATAAAGAAACCGTGCTGGCGAAGCGTAGTGAGCAGCTGGGAATAGAGGGAGACGTTTTCAATCATCGTGCTTTCGAGCATTTCCAGATTGATGAGGGCATGGTCGATCCGCCATTTGCCCGTGATCTCCAGCAGCCGTTCTACATAGTCCGGCTGGCATAAGGTAAGGCGGGACTGATTCACAGAAATGGGAATCGGCGTTTTGCCGGCGTCGATCCAGCTGCGCAGCTTGCGGCAGACCTGGTCGAGCATATAAAAATCGAGATCTACACAAAAGCCGTTTTCTTCAAAAAGCGGAATAAATTCATTCGGATACAGTATCGTGCCGTCCGGCTGCTGCCAGCGAACCAGCGCTTCGGCGCAAGCCAGCTCTTTGCCGGCGACGCTGAATTTCGGCTGTAAATACAGCTTGAATTCTTTCCGTTCCATCGCAAGGCGCATCTGGCTTTCCAGAGATACTTTGTGCTGCAGCCGCTTATGCAGGCTGCCGTCATAAAACATAAAGGACTTGGAATAGAGTTTGGCTTTTTTCAAAGCAAAGTAAGCCTGAGATAGCAGTTCGTCAAGCGGCGTATTTTTCCTGGACTGGCAGGATACCGCGCCGGCATAGAGCTGGAGCGGAGAATCGACATGCTGGATATCCATGAATTTCTCGATCTCCCGGCATATGTCCTGATACCGCTGCTGGATTTTGGTCCGGTCCGTTTCTTTTAAAAGCAGTAAGAACTGATCCGCTTTTTCATGGCAGTACAGTTCGTCTTCATGAACCTGGGATTTAAACACCGAACCGATGTAATGGAGCAGGTCGTTTGATTTGCTGTGTCCTAATAAATCATTTAAAAGATTGAAGTGCCGGATATTGATGACAATGATGGCGTAATCGCTAGATTTTTTCAATTTGGCCGCTGCGGAATTTTTGAAATACTTATCATTATAAATCCCTGTTACCTCGTCCATATAAGCGATCTGATACAGCAGTTCATGATTGCGGCGGAAGATGATAAAGCCGTAAAACAATAGGAAGGAACCCAGCATGACGATGGCGATCGCAATATACCGCGTCAGGCTGAGCATCTGAAGGATCGGGCTCGTATTGCGGTCTACGGCGTCCATAAAGACGATGTACCAGTCGTGGTAGGGCAGCGGCTGAATGAGCATCGCGTAATCTTTGCCGTGATATTTATAGATGATGAACTCTTCCTGGCCGCTTCTCAGCGCGCTGCGCACTGCCTGTATCTCCTGATCGGATAAAATATCGGTATAAAAACTTTGGCGGTTATGATCTTCGCCGACTGTTTTTTGTCCCTGCACAAGGAAATGGCCTTCTTTATCTATGACGTGGATAAATTTGGGCGATTCGGTATACGTCGTGGAATCGACGATGGATTTTAACGGCAGGATACTGTTGGTGGCGGTCAGGACGCCGACTAGCAAATTATTGCGGTAAATAGGGACGCCCAGAGATATGGCCGACATTTTCAGCTCTTCGTCGTAATAAATGGTCGATACGGTTTGATGACCCTGCATTGCCGCGGAAATTACTTCCCGAAGCGGAAGCTGCAGCTCCGTAAGCGGTGTGTTTTCCTGGCTGTTGGCTGCGTCGATCCGAATACTTTTCCCGTTGGTTTTATAATAGCCCATACGAATGAAGCCGTTGATGGCAGACGTCTGTTTCAGCGCTTTTAAAAACTCCTGCGGATTTTCCAGCTGTTCCGGTTCGATAAACGCCGCCATGCTGTTGAGCGTCTCAAAATCTTTGTCGATCCGATGCTGGATCCGCAGATTGTAGTTGTACACTTCCGTATGCATTTGGTTTTTCACGGACTTGACCTGAGCATCTTCCAACGAATGGCTGATGAGGCCTCCGCCGATGAGGATTCCAATACTGGTCAGGACAATACCCACTGTCATACGAGAGATCTTTTTGTATAAGAACTTCTCTGTCATACTTGTTCCTTTCTAACGGTTGATGGCGATGAATGTTGTCGGTGATCCATTTGTTGTTATCGCTTTGCAGCGCCGAACAGTACAAAAGGGTATGGTCATCAAAACATACCCTTTTTGTGCGGAATTCACGAAAATTATATGCAGAAATGGATAGAAAATCAATACTTTTCATCGGAAAAGACATATACTAAGTCATAATACTTTATATGTAATATTATCAAATAACAACATGTTATGCAAATATAAAAAAGTGTATAAATTATTATAAGAAAAAATTTTTAAGATGTTGAAAGGCTAAGGCATAAAATGATAGAATAGAGCATGTGAAAAATAACAAGAGGCAAAAACTATTCAGTAAATATACAAAAATTTTATATATTAACCATTAGGTTCGGCATGGAAAATAAAAAATGACAGTATGTTTATGTAGAAGGTAGGCTATATGAAGATTCGGATAGGAAGCCAGCGGGGAAGTTATTTAGCGGCGGCTCCGATTGCGTTGTGTATGCTGCTGCCCCTTATGGCATTTGTGGTGGATATCGCCGTGGTATATGTCCAGTATACGGCGCTGCAGAACGCGCTGGACAGCAGCGCATTGGCGGCGGCTAAGCGCGGACAGGCAGCGGGAAAAGAAATCTTTGAAACCAACCGAAAGGCATCGCCGTTTTTGCAGGAAGATGCTTCCTGCCGGATCCAGTATGATGCGTCTGCGGGCGTATGGGTAGCTGCCGGCAAAGCAAAAAGCCGGTCGTTTTTTATACAGGCGGCAAGGGGTGCCTGGGAACACCGCGGTGAACAGACAGAGCTGGAAGCCGCCGCTGCGGCAGCACTCGACAGCAGCGGGCAGCCCAGATTAATCGCTCGGTATGGAGCTAAGTAAGTACGTGCAGTATCAATACGCTAATGGTAAAGTAAGGACCGTAAGCCATAGGAGCGCTGCGGTCTTTTTTGCGGGTTAAAATAAAATAGGCTGCGGCGATGGCGCCAAAGACGGTGCCGGCGCAAAAGACAAAGAGCACGCCGGTTCCGAGCCACCAGCCGAGAAACGCCAGGAGCTTGATGTCGCCGCCGCCGATGCTGCCGCGGGTAAGCATAGAAAAGAGAAAAAGCACCGCTCCCGCGCCGAGGCCCCAATAGAGGCGGCTCACCAGATCAGCGCCGGTCAGCAGAAGGTAGGGAAACGCCAGCGCTGCACCGGCTGCCAGGCTGTAGTCAAAGATGAGGTGCTGCTCTATGTCGGTGACGGTAATAAGGAGCAGGACAAGATATAAGAGCCAGGTCAGGAGCCAGAGCGGATAAGAAAAAGGTGCAGGCGCAGCTAATAGGCCCAGCAGCAGGGCGGGCAGGCCCAAACAGACGGCGCGCCGCAAAGAGCAGGGCGCCGGCTCCGTGCGAAGAAGCGTAGGATAACGCCGGTACAGCGCGGTGATCAGATTTTGCAGCGCCAGTCCGGCAGGGTAAGCGGACAAGAATAAAAACAGGCAGACGGGTATCGGCATACGGCAGGTTCCTTTCTGTAACTAGATTGGATTTATTATAGCATAGGAAGATGAAGGGGCGGGGAAGTCAGGAATGAAAAAACGGTTGTCTCCAAAGTACGTGCTGCTGGCAGCGCTGGGATTTGGCGTGCTGACTGCAGTGCTGCTTGTCTTATATACGGGAGAAGCGGGAAATAAAGAAGTGCATAAAAACGAGGTCTATGTAGCGGCCAGGGATATTCCGGGACACACGGTGATTCAGGCGGATATGGTAAAAAAAGTTTCCGTGCCGGCTGAATATGTAATTGCCGGCGCGATGAACAGCGAAGAATTGATCGGCGCGACGGCGTTGGCGCCCATTATGGAAGGGGAACAGATTCCCCGCAGACGGGTTGCCGCTGCCGGCGGTTCCGGCATTACTGCGGCGCTGGCAAAAGACAAGCGGGCCGTTGCGGTACCGATTGATGCGGTAGGCGCTGTTTCCGGCTTTGTCCGTCCCGGCGATCGGGTCGATGTGCTGGCGGTCATGGGAAACGGCGGCAATGCGACGAGCCGCACCATCTTGCAGGATATAGAAGTATTGGCCGTAAATACGGATAAAAATATTACCGCGGATCAGGCCGGGGAGGCGTATGAGGAAGCGCCCTCATCGGTAACGCTGGCGGTAACCTTAAAGGAAGCTCAGAGCCTTAGTTTGGCAAAAGGAAATATCATGCTGGCGCTCCGGCCGCTTGACGGTACAGCGCAGCCCTTTTTGCCTTCAATAAGAGCGGCGGAAGTGATTGGATATACGGCGTTTCCGGAAGCGATGAAAACAGGACTTGGCAGCGCAGGCATCGCGCCGCGCCGGACAGAGCCTGCCGCAGCGGCTCCGATATCGGTACAGGAGCCGGAAGCGCCTAAAGGGATTATTGTGTACCGCGGTACGAAAAAAAGCGTGGAATAGGAGGAGCGGCGATGGATAAAAAACAACGCATATGGATAAGCGCAGCGGTTATGACGGCCGTATGCCCGGTTGTGTACGGAGCGGCGGCGCTGACGATCGACGTCAATCAGTCGCAGACCCTTCCTATTGCTGCGCCGTCAAAAGTAGCGGTAGCCAACCCGGAAATTGCCGATGTGGCCGTCCTTTCGGACGAAGACGTGCTGGTGATCGGAAAGAAAAAAGGATCTACGACGCTGTATGCCTGGGACGGTGCGGGAACGATGCATTCGTATCTGATTACCGTAGCCGACAGAGATACCGGCACAGCCGATATCATATACCGGGCGATCGGGTATCCCGGAGTTCGGGTTGCCATTATTGGAGAAACCGTTTTGCTTGAAGGGCAGGTCGAAGACCAGAGCCAAATGCAGCGAGCTGTGCAGATTGCCAGCGCGTACAGCGGGAAAGTATCCAACATGCTGGAAATGACGGAACCTAAAAATATTGATATCGAAGTGCGGGTGCTGGAGATCAGCGAGAGCGGCAAAAAAGATCTGGGCGTGGATCTGGGCGTCTTATCGACGGACAGCGACGGCAACAGTGTCCTCGGATCTGCCGGCAGTTTTATCCTGGGGCAGGGTGTGATCAATCCGGACGCGCCGGGCCAGTGGGGCAGCATGGGTACCTATGCGCCCATCGGCGCTGCGGTAAACGCGCTGATAACCAGCGGCAAAGCACGCCTGCTGTCGGCGCCGCATATCGTGACGATGAGCGGAGAAAAAGCGCGGATTCAGATCGGCGGCCAGATTCCCGTGCCCGTATCTACCGACGATAATACGATCCAGGTCGAATGGAAAGATTACGGCATTCTGCTGAATATCGAACCGACCGTGGACAGCAAGATGAATATAAAAAATACCGTGCAGGCGGAAGTGTCTTCGCTCGATTCTGCCAATGCCGTAGGAGTCGGCAACGGAATCAGCATACCGGCGCTGCGTACCCGCCATGCCGAATCGGTCATTACGATGCCGTCCGGCAACACGATGCTGATCGGCGGGCTGATCTCTTCCGACGAGAGCAAATATGTATCCAAAATCCCTCTATTGGGAGATTTGCCGCTCATTGGGGAACTGTTTAAAACACCGCAATACCCGAAAAGAGCGGACGGAACTGATCATTCTGGTAACGCCGCGCGTGCTGCCGTATCAGCCGGCGGAAATGAAACTGTCGAAAGAGATGAAGGCGTTTAAAGAAGAAACGCAGCTGGAACCGGAAGTATCGGCGCAGGAATACCGGGAAAAAATGAATCGGGAAAAAGCGAAAGCAAAGGCTGTGCGCATTGCCATCAATGAAAGCAGCGCGGCCGGGAAAAAACGGGATTACTTTGCCGAAGCGCTGGAAAAAGAAGCAAAGAACCGCCTGCAGATTGAGCCGGAAGCCGTTGCCGTTGATTTGAACCGGGCTGCGGCGGAACGGGAGGAATAAGCATGGCTGTATACAACAAACCGCTGGGAAGCGTGATCCTTTTGTTCAGCTCCGCTTCCGGCGTAGGCAGAACCACGCTGGCGCTCAATCTGGCAGATATCATCAAGCGGTGGGGCATGCGGGCCATTGCCGTAGATCTGGACGTGCAGTTTGGCGATATCTGCAAGTTTATTAAAGTAGAACCGGGAAAAACCTTGTTTGAATATCAGGAACAATTAGAAAACGGCGGGGCAGACATCAGCGAATATGTGCTCAGCGGAAGCGGCATGCCGGATGTCCTGGCAGCGCCGGATACGATACCGCAGGCGCTGGCGATCCGGGAAAAGACCGTGCAGGTGATGCTCGAGCAGCTCAAAAAAGAATACGACTATATTTTCGTCGATACGCCGGTGGGATTTACCGAAGAATTGCTGCCGGCGCTCCGATTGGCGGAAGAAATCTTTTTTGTTTCCGTCATCGATTTTGTTCCGACCATAAAAAATATCACCCTGGCCTATGAACAGCTGAAGCGGCTGGGCGTGGAAGAAAAAAAGATCCGGCTGATTTTGAATCGGGAACAATCCAAATCGGCAATTACGATAGAGAACGTGGAAGAAATCATTCAGAGGCCGTTTTACCATAGCCTGCCGAACGATTTTAAAACCAGCAATATTGCCGTAAAAAAAGGACTGCCCATCACGGCGTCCGCTCCCGATACGGAACTTGCCAAACAGCTGGAAGCCTTGGCGAGAAAGCTTACCGGTCAGGAACCGGCAGAAGAAAGCCATGTGCATAAATTGTTTTCGTTCTTCAAATCGGGGCAGAGAGGAGAAAAATCATGACAGAAATATCCGTTGTATTGATCGAGGAACGCGGCCATCTGGAATTAGATGAAGAAATATTCAGAAAAAACGGCGTCTGCCGGCAGTGTATCGGATATGACTCGATTGAAACCTTTCTGAATGACGGCGCAGTGCCGCACGTGCAGTATATATTTCTGGACATGGCCATGATAAAAAACGACGAGATCGTATCGGTTCTCCGTTCCCTGGCCATGAAACTTTCGGAAGTGCAGATCATCGGCATCCGATCCTACGGCATGGATCAGGAAGCGGCGGCGGATTTTCGCGCAGCCGGCGTAACTGCCGTCTTGGCCCGTCCGTTTGGCGTGCAGGAGATCAAAACCCTGCTTACCGGCGATGACGAAAGAGAAGAAGCGGCGCCGGAAGGGAAAGTGATCGTCTTTTTCGGGCCGAAAGGAAAGAGCGGCCGCACGACGCTGACCGTCAATACGGCGGTTGCTGCGGCAAGAAAAACGGGAAAGAAAGTGTTGATTTTAGACGCGGACGTGCAGTTTGCGGATATAGATGTGTTCTTAGGGATTCACCCGGAATATCGCCTGCTGGAAATGGCGCGGAGCGCCGATTTTGTCAGCGCCGGTACGATTGAAAAGAACCTGACGAAATACGAGCCCAATATCTTTGTAGCCCCTGGCATACAGGCATGCGTGCAGGCAGAGCAGGTAACGGCGGACTCGGTAGTGCGTCTGGTACAGACTGCAAAGAAAACCTTTGATTATATCTTTATCGACCTGCCCGGCGGGTTTAATCCCATGTCGGTCAGCCTGGCGGAAATCGCAGATCATGTATCCATCGCGGCGCTGATGACCGGGATTTATGAACTGCAGCATATGCGAAAAGCCATCGATACCTTTATCGCCCACGGCCTTGCCAAAGAAAAATTGTCCATCGTTATTTCCCGGGTGCCGAAGCATACGGAGATCCTGGACCGGTGGCTGGAAGAAGAATTGGGAATGAAAGCAGAAGGGCTGATTCCCAACGCGTACATGCTCAATGTACGGGCTACGGATATGGGCATGCCGGCGATCGATTTGGAGCCGGAATCGGAATTTGCCCAGGCGGTGCGTTCTCTCTTGCCGCTGTACGGCATATAAGGAGGCGCCATGCGGACAGCAATCATCGTATTGGGCGCAGCGGCCGCTATGCTGCTGGCATACGCGGTTTTGCTCACGTGGACGAAAGAAGAAGAGGACGATTCCTCTGCGCAGCGGGCTGCCTCATACAGCCGCGGCCGGGAAGAACAGGAAAAAAAGGCCTGGCAGAAATATGCCCGGTCGTTTTTGGAAATCCTGCAGCTTGTGCTGGACGATATCCAGTTTCTGCGGATGGACAAGATGAAAAGCATGCTCCATATGGCAGGAATTCCGCTTTTGCCGGCAGAATTTATTTCCCTTGCGATCGGCCTGGCCATCGGCGGCGGCATTCTGATCGGCGGCATATTCTGGTCGCAGGCGATGGGAATTGCCGGCGGCATAAGTATCGGCGCCGTACTGGGACTTTTGATAGGCTTTCGCATACGGAAACGGCAGAAACAATTTTCCGATCAGCTGGGCGGCATGCTGCTGCTCATGTCCAATGGGCTGCGGGCGGGATTTTCTTTCCTGCAGGCCGTGGAACTGATCGTAACCGACATGAAGCCGCCCATATCCCAGGAATTCCGCCAGCTTCTTCAAGAGATCCGGCTGGGTGTGCCGGCGGAAGAAGCGTTGGACCGAATGGATAAACGCATACAAAATAAAGACCTGCATATCATATTGACGGCAATACAAATCCAGCGGCAGGTCGGCGGGAACTTGGCGCAGATCTTTGATACGATTGCGCTGACCATACAAGACCGGATTCGCCTGGAAGCGGAAGTAAAAGCCCTGACGGCACAGGGAAAACTGTCGGCGATCGTGCTGGGCGTGCTGCCTGTCTTTTTGGCGGTCGCTATGACGGCCATTGCGCCGGACTTCATGGCTCCCTTGTATCATACGACAATGGGAAAAATTGGAATTGCGGCAGGAATACTGTTGGACTGCATCGGTACCATTATTATTTATCGCATTACGAACATTCGTATATAAATTCAGCATACGGTTATATGGCAATAATTCATAACAAATCTGCAGGAAATAATAGACGGAATGAAGTAGGATAAATTATAATATTTGCTGGTGAGAACATAAAAATAGAAATGAATAAAAAAGGAGAAAAAGAATGTTGAATTTGATGATGAGTTTGAAAGCAAAAATGGAAGAAGCTATGAATCAGAAAGGACAGGGCCTGACGGAATATGCGGTAATCCTCGGTCTGGTGGTTATCGTATGCGTAGCGCTGGCAACGACGAGCAACGGAGAAGGCGGCCTGTTCGGCACGATTCAGACGATGTACACGACGATTACTGGCAAACTGACGACGTTGGCCGGAAAAATATAAGGCATGATGGAGGCGTACAGCATGAAACTGCGCAAGGCGTTGAATCAGGAAGGTCAGGGCCTGACAGAATATGCGGTGATCCTGGGAGCCGTGATTATTGTTTGTCTGGCGCTGACCGCAAATAAATGGGAACTGCTTTTTAACGGGGAAATCCTCCAAATGTATACAAAAATCATTGAGCGGACCGGCGACTTGATCCAGGCAGTGAAAGGATAAGCTCCGGCAGATACGGTGAAAAGAAATGGCATGGAAGAAGAAACAAAACGGGCAGGCTCTGGTGGAGTTTGCCATTGTATTTCCGCTGTTTATCGGCGTGCTGGTGTTCATTACCTTCACACTCCTTACGCTGTATGATGTATTTACGCTTCATGAAGCAGTTAAAGAAGCCGCACGGTTCCGTGCGGCTTCTTCTACAGCAGAGCTGTCTGATAAACGGCTGCGGCAGACGTTGGACGAAACCTTTGCGCTGACCGGATTTTACGCGTTTTCCCCATTGGATGCACAAGATTTGAAAATCCGGACGAATGTGAAGAAAACGGCCAGTCCGAATGTGACGCTGGTCGAAGTAACGGGCAAAGCCCGATCGACGATTGCCGGAGGGCTGCTGGGGATCACAGGATTTCCGCCGCCGGAAATTTCCTATACCTTGTATATGAATCAGGAATGGGGTTCTTCGTCCGGTTCAGGCGGCAATGAGGACAATGACAACCAAGGCAATGATAACCAGGGCAATAATGGCAATGGGAATAACGGCAACCACAATGGAAACCAGAACGGCAATGGAAACAACGGCAATAATGGAAATGCCAACCAGGGCAACAACGGCAATGGGAATAACGGCAGCCATAATGGGAATCAGAACGGCAACGGAAACAACGGCAATAACGAAAATGCCAATCAGGGCAACAACGGCAGCCTGCCGGCATAATGCCGCAGGATAAGCAAAAAGGAGAACAGCATGAAGTTATGGGCACGGTTATGTGTATATAATCCAGAAGCGCAGCAGAAAAAAGTGAACATACGGTTCGACAAAGCGGCAGTCAGCGACCATCAGGTAACCGATCAGATACAGGAGCTGAAAATGCGGATACACGCGCAGCTGGTAAACAATCTGAATACGGAACAGCAGCAGTTGTTGGACGGCGTTTCCATGGATCGGACGGCGCTCAGCCAGCTGGTAACGGAATACTCTCTGCGGGTCATGGGAGAATCGCCCAATGTGCTTCCTCCGCCGCAGCAGCAGCGGATCATTTCTGAAATGATCGATGAAGTGCTGGGATTAGGGCCGATCGAACCGCTGCTGAAAGACGACAGCATTTCGGAAATCATGATCAACGGACCGCACCATATCTATGTGGAAACAAAAGGGAAATTGGTGCAGACCCATGTGCAGTTTAGAGATGACGTGCAGCTCATGAATATCATCGAGCGCATTGTCGCGCCGATCGGCCGGCGTATCGACGAAGCGTCGCCGCTGGTAGACGCGCGCCTGCCCGACGGTTCCCGCGTCAACATCATCATACCGCCCTTGTCGCTTACCGGTCCGGTAGTAACCATACGGAAGTTTTTCCGCGATGCGCTGACGATAAAAGACTTGATCCAATTTGGGACGCTGTCGCCTCAGATGGCGGAATTTTTGGAAGCCTGCGTCAAAGGGCGGCTCAATATTCTGATTTCCGGCGGCACCGGATCCGGGAAGACGACGACCTTGAACGTATTGTCCTCGTTTATCCCGGAAACGGAACGGATCATTACGATCGAAGATTCGGCGGAACTGCAGCTCAAGCAGCGCCATCTGATTACGCTGGAAACACGGCCCAGCAATATTGAAGGACAGGGACAGGTTTCTATGCGGGATCTGGTCAAAAACGCGCTGCGGATGCGGCCGGACCGCATTGTTGTCGGAGAAGTCCGTTCCGGCGAAGCGCTGGATATGCTGCAGGCCATGAATACGGGCCATGACGGCTCGATTACGACCGCCCACTCCAACGGGCCGAGAGATACCCTCAGCCGTCTGGAAACCATGGTGCTCATGGCAGGATATGATCTGCCGATCCGGGCAATTCGGGAACAGATCGCCTCGGCGGTGGATATCATCATTCATCAAACCCGCATGAAAGACGGGAGCCGGCGCATTACGCATATCGCGGAAGTGCAGGGAATGGAAGGGGATATCATCACCATGCAGGACATCTTCCGCTTTGTGCAGGACGGCATCGGAGAAGACGGCAAGATCCGCGGGCACTATGAAAGCAGCGGCATACTGCCGAACTTTGGCGAGAAAATGGCGATGAACGGCGTCGTGCTGAATCCGGAATGGCTTCGTATGCAGGAGGGATTGGTATGATTATCGGAATCCTTCTGTCGGCTTTTTTCTGCCTGCTGTGCATCGGATTGTTTATGTATCTGAAACGCAGGGAAGAAGCGCCGGGCAAAGAAGTGCAGACACGGCTGTCTGCGTATAAAAAAGTACCTGCCGGTGAAAAAGAAACGGAAAAAACACTGCTGGCCCGCGTAACCGAGCCGATGATCACAGCCGGTCAGCGGAGATTGATGAAAATTACTCCTGTAGGCTGGCAGCTGTTTTTTGAACGGAAAGCGCAGCAGGCAGGGAGCGCATACCGATGGGGCAAAGAGGGCGTAATCCTTTACTGCCTGACGGTTACGGCGCTTTGGGCGGTGCTGATGCTGACGATCCTGTATCCAAGAGAAATGCCGGTAATGCAGAAACTGGCGTTTTTCATCACCGGTACAGTCTGCGGCGCCTATGTTCCCATCTGGCTGCTGAACCGGGCGATTGAAAAGCGGAAACAGGATATTTTGCGGCAGCTGCCGGATTTTCTGGATCTTCTGTGCGTCAGCGTGCAGGCAGGACTGGGACTGGACAGCGCGCTGCGCCGGATTACGGAAAAAATGGACGGCCCTTTGCCGGAAGAATGCCGGCAGCTCCTGCATGAAATACAGCTGGGCATGAACCGGCGGCAGGCAATGGAACGCATGGCTATGCGGTGCGATATTCCCGAACTGGATATGTTTTTATCCGCTTTGATTCAGGCGGGGCAGATGGGGATGCCTCTGGGTTCCGTCCTTCAGATCCAGGCGGAAAATATGCGGCACAGCCGGCTGCAGCGAGCAAAAAAAGCGGCGCAGGAAGCGCCTATAAAAATGCTTTTTCCCATGGCGCTCTTTATTTTCCCTACCATATTGATCGTCATCTTGCTTCCGGTAGCGGCAAATCTGATGGCTGGGTTTTCAGCGCTGGGAGGAAAATAATGGAAGTATTTGCAAAAGCAGGCGGACGGCGCTGGCAGGTGCGGCAGGCCGATACGTTTTGGAAACGGTTCAAAGGTCTGCTGGGAACGAAAGAACTTCCCGAAGATACCTGTCTTTGGCTGGAGCCCTGCGACAGCGTACATATGATGGGCATGCGGTATGCCCTGGATATCGTGTATCTGGATGAAAAACACCGGATACTAAAAATCGTATCTCACCTGACGCCGCCGTTTGGAATGAGTGTTTGCCGCGCCGCGCGGTCGGCGCTGGAATTTCGGGCGGGAACGGCAGAAAAAGAAGGGTGGTATCCGGGACTTACCCTGCATATAGAATAAAAAACGGCGTGTCGTCTAAAGACACGCCGTTTTGCTTTAACGGATTGGCCGTTTTGCTTTTTTCATTTTGGGTCTGCGCTTTGTTTTGGCTGAATGAAGGATCACATTGCCTTTTACCATAATGGGGCGGAGCGATTGAAACAGCGTCATGGCAAAGAGAAGAAATCCCATGCCGAAAAGCGCCGCGATTTCCAGCGAAAGTTCCGCTTCCTGGCGGTAAAAATACGCGCAGCCTACGGTAGCCAGAAAACTGATACCCATGGACACGCCGAAGCAGGCAGTGCGCTGTCCCCGGTCCTTATAGCGGAGAAAATAATTGAATTTCCAGCCGATAAAAACAATAGATGCGAGGAAAATTGCCGATTCTGCCAAAAGAAACGTATCGTACGGTCCCGTATACAAGGTATAGAGGAGAATAAAAAAGTGAAGCAGCAGCCATAAGGTGATAAACGTCTGCCTGCGGAGATCTGGAAGCTCCGCCTGCGAAATCGAAGAAGCGGAGGAAGAAAATTTGCGTGTCATACCGGTCATCCTTTACTTGTTTCTTTCCAGTATATCATGTTTTGAAACGCAGAAAAAATAAAATAAAAATATTTTATTATTGCAGAGAAAAATAATTTGACATAGAAAGACCGCCGTAGTATTCTAAAATAAAATATTATGTAAAATACGAATAAAATATACAAATACATCAGGTGCGAACGCTTAAAAAGGAAATAGGTGCAAGTCCTATGCTATCCCGTAGCTGTAATGTGGAGGAGCTCTTATGATGTCACTGGGAAACTGGGAAGACAAGAGCTGCAATGAAACAGAGCCAGAAGAATTGCCTGCTGTATACGTCGAAGTATTCCTGCGAACGGATGGGAAGACGCATGATAGCATACGTATATCTCATGCATTTTTGTGTATATATCGCGTCTTTTTGTCTTACCGCAAAAAGACGTTTTTTATTTTCCGGTGATAGGACTGCGCCGGGAGTAAAAGAAATAAACACGAGGTATGAGGTGAAGAGAATGAGAGGAAAAGGAATGAAAGCCTGGCTGGCAGTGTGCGTGCTGCTTGGCGCAGGCAGCGTAAACGGCTGGGCTGCCGGTGAGGAGGCCGTTCCGTCGTATACGCTGGATGGAATTACGGTAGAAGGAGAAGGCGACGCATATTACGGAGGGAATGTGGCGCGGTCGTCCGCCGGTAATTTACTGGGAGAAAAAGACGTGATGGACAATCCGTTTACGACGGTAACGCTTACAGAAAAAACGATTGAAGACTATAGCGATCCTTCCCAGCCGATCAGCAGCATCCTGATCAATGACCCGTCGGTACGGACGAGCAGCAGTACGATGTACAATGACTTTTCCATTCGCGGTTTGAATTTGAACGGCTATCAGATGTATTTAAATGGGGTGCCGGGCTTATTTGCGCAGAATAACCTGCCGGTAAACTTCATTGAAAAAGTAGAAGTAACGAGCGGGCCGAATATGACGATCAATGCGGCGACGCCTTCGCAGTCTGCCGGCGGTACGGTAAACCTGATTTCCAAACGTGCCGGAGAGGAAGACATTACGGAATATACCCAGGGATTTTCCGGCAGCAGCGCTTTTACGGAACAGCTGGATATCAGCAAGCGGTTTGGCGATGAAAAAGAATGGGGAATTCGGGTCAACGCGATGAACCAGGACGGAGAACTGGCGATTTCCGGAGAAAAGCTGACGCAAAGAAATATTTTTATCAACGTAGATCATAAAAATAACAATAGCACGTCGAATTTACTGCTGGGCTATCGTTATACGAAGCATGAAGGCGGCCTGCGCTGGTTTGGATTAGGCAACAAGGTAACCGTAATGCCGGACGCGCCGGACTCGGATACGAACTTTAGTTTTCCCGGCCAGTATTTGGAATATGACCAATGGATTGCCACACTGAACCATGAGCAGAAAGTAACGGAAGACTGGTCTGTATTCTTTAACGGCGGGTATACGCGGTACGATTTGTTCCACAATGTCAACTCTACGAGCAGTAAATATACGATCATCAATAACAATGGAGATTGGTCGGGCGAAAATACAAACTGGAGCCGGCCTCTTAACATTACCAGTTATTCCGGACAGATCGGGGCAAAAGGAAGCTTTGCGACTGGGGACGTAACGCATCAGGTTGTTTTGGCTGTAGATAAAGCCTGGTACAATAATTACAATGGTCTTCCCGGCGGCAATGGAAGCAATCTTTTTTCTACGCCGGGCGGAAACATTTATACCGGTGTAAAACCGGGGATCATTGGCGATATTCCCAGCATATCTCCGCAGATTGCCGCTAAGAGCCAATATTGGAGCTGGAAAGTAATGGATACCATGGAATATGGCAAAGCGCAGCTGCTGGTGGGCGTCAATAAGCAGTATGTGTCTAATGAAGCCTACAGCTATCCGCAGGGGACGTCTTCCAAAACGAAGACAGATGGAACCAGTCCGGTATTTGGCTTGGTTTATAAACCCAATGACAGATTGGCGCTGCATGCCAGCCATTCCGAATCGTTTGACAAAGGAACGGTGGTAGGCAGCAGCTATCTGAATGCCGGTGAAATTATATCGCCTGCTAAAACGACGCAAAATGAAATCGGCGTGAAATGGGAAGTCGGCAATGTGCTGGCCAGCCTGACGGCGTTTGAAATTACGCAGGACAGCAATATTGACGTAGCGTCTGCAGAGGAAGATAAATTCTACTTGCAGCAGGACGGCAAAGCGAAATATAAAGGCGTTGAACTGTCCGCCTATGGCGCGCTGACCGATAAATGGAATATCATGGGCGGCGTCATGTATTTGGATGCGGTGCAGGAGAAAACGAAGCTGGGCGTCAATGATGGGAAAAAAGTTGCCGGCACATCGGAATGGAGCGGCGTCGTAGGCCTGGAATATAAGGCGAACGACCGGTTCTCCGTACTGGGCAGAGCCATGTATGTGGGAACGGCGTCATTGAATAATGAAAAGTTTAAAGTTCCGGCTCATTTGACCTTTGATTTGGGGATTAAATACAAAACGCAGATCTCCCATACGCCGGTTACGCTGAGCGCGATGTGCTATAACGTGACCGATAAGAATTACTGGATTGCAAAATCCGGCGTGGACACGATCATGCTGTCCAACCCGCGGACCTTTGTTCTTTCCGCGGCATTTGAATTATAAAAAATAAGGAAGGGAACTTCTGCTTCATGAGAGAATGGAGCAGATTTCTCTGTCAGGAGAAAGGAAAGACGATGCGCTATTTGAGGATATGGGGAATGGTTCTGCTGCTGGCGGCGCTGTGTTTGCTTGGCTGCGGAAACGAAGCGGAGAAAGCCGGGCAGATCAGCGGCATGCAGACGGTTACGGACAGCATTGGGCGGCAGGTGGAGATTCCGCAGCCGGTAAAGCGGGCAGCGGTGGCCAATGCATACAACGCAGAGCTGATCAACGCAGTAGGGGCGCTGGATTGTATCATCGGCGTTGATTTTAATATTTATAATGACCAAACTGGATTCCGCGGCGTATTTAAACGGGATCAGATCATCGGAAAAGGGCAGCGGGAATTAAATTATGAAAAAATCATCGACCTGGCGCCGGAAGTATTGATTCTTACCGGAAACGGCTCGGTTCAGGAAGCGGAGGAAAAGCTGACGCCGTTTGGGATTAAGGTGATCGTAGTCGATGCGTACTATACCGATGCCTTTACAAAAAATGCCCGGCTGATGGGAACGATTTTCGGGAAAGAAAATGAAGCGGAGAAGCTGATTTCCTATTTTGATGGCCAGCTGGCGTATATACGCAGACAGTTGGAGGGGGTAAAGAAGAAGCGGGTATATTTTGAATACCGCCGCGAGGGGAATACCACCGTTCCCGGAGACTATTTTTATCATATGGTAGAGTATGCCGGAGGGGATAATATTTTTAAAGATGCCGTCAATGTGAGCGTGGACAGTGAAAGCATCATCGACAGAAACCCGGAATATATCGTCAAAGTATCGGCAGTCAATACGCCGTCTACCTATGAACCGCCAAGTCCGGAAGAACACCGCGCCATTTTAGACGAGCTGGTGAACCGGCCGGGCTGGAATACGATCGATGCGGTACAGAACCATCATATCCTGCTGCTGTCCCATTATGTGCATGGCGGCGCTTCCAAATTGGTCGGCACCATGTATATTGCAAAATTTTTATACCCGGAAAGACTTCCAGATCTTCACCCGGAAGAAGTGTTCCGGACTTGGCTGACCGAATATCAGCATGTGCCGTATATATCCGGGCATACGTATCCGGATTTTTCCGGACAATAGCGCATGATGTATAGGAAATTAGGGCTGGGATTTCTTGGGCTGGCGGCGATCGTGACGGCCGGGTGCACGGACCTGCCGCCGCGTTCTGCCGCGGTTTTGGAAGGGGGCAGCGGCTATCCTGCAGCGGTGCAAAATTACGATTCGCATAAAAGAGAAACAACGGTAACCGTCCCTGCGCCGCCGCGGCGCATCATTGCCTATCATCAGAACAATATCGAAGCTGCGTATCGTTTTTCCAAGCCGGAATATATTACGGCGGCATTAGGGCGTTATATTCGGGTCGACGATGAAGCGGGATACGCTGATTTAACGCAAATTCCGTATTACGGAGCGCATGGAATTGATCAGGAAACTGCCGTTTATTTACAGCCCGACCTGATTTTAGGGTGGTATTCGTCTTTTTCCGGCCGAGGGATATGGTCGCTGGGGACAACGGAGTTCTGGCTGCGGCGCAGCGTGCCCTGCTACATGTCGCTGCAATGGAAAAACGGATATTTAAAAGAGACCTTGGACGGCGAGTATCGCTATATACTGGATATGGGGCGTATCTTTCAGCAAGAGGAAGTGGCGCAGCGGTATGTAAAAGAAATGCAGGCGGCGATAGAAAAAACAAAGGAAGCGATGTCCCGCCGTTCTCATAAACCGCGTGTGATGATATTGGATTTTTACGGTACGGTCATCAGTTCTTACGGCAATAACCGCCTGCCCGCCGATATGGTGCGGCATTTGGGAGGAGAAATGGCGGCGCTGCCGAATCGGCCGTCAAAAGAAGAAATTCTGATGAGTGATCCCGATGTTATTTTCCTGCTGTATAAAACGGAACCGGAAATCGGCATCAAAGAACGGTTCCTGCAGGATCGAACGTATGCGTCTTTGCGGGCAGTACAGCAAAAACAGGTATATACGCTGCCGCTGACCTATATTTATAACGGCGGATTTCATACTAAAGACGGACTGCGCATTCTGGCGGAGGGGTTAGAACGAGTGCCGGAAAGGGAGGGGGAGGAGAAATGAAATGGCTGGCTGTTTTTGCCGGCGGGCTCTTGCTGCTTTTCATATCGATGCTTACGGCGCTTTGTTACGGTACGGTGTCTCTGGAATGGAAGGTAATTTGGCAGACGATTTTTCAAGAATTTTTCACCTCGCACGTATTTATTTATGGAACCGTTGATCCTGTGCATGATATTGTCTGGCTGCTGCGGCTGCCGCGGGTCTTGCTGGCGGCTGCAGTCGGCGCAGGTCTTGCCGTAAGCGGAACCGTGATGCAGGCGGTTGTAAAAAATCCTCTGGCTGACCCATATATTTTGGGGATATCTGCCGGCGCATCGCTGGGAGCTACGATCGGCGTTTTCGGCGGTTTGGAAAAATATTTTGGTATGTACGCAGTAGGTGTTTCCGCTTTTTTGGGCGCATTGTGCATCGCTTGGCTGGTGACCGCGGCGTCTTGCGGCTCCCCGCGGGGGAGCGCTGTAAAGCTGCTGCTGGTAGGAATGGCCTTTAACGCCGTATGCTCAGCCCTTACCGGCGGTATTGTCTACTTTGCAAACTCAATGGAAGGAATCCAAACGATTACCTATTGGTTAATGGGAAGTTTGAGCGGCGCATCCTGGGAAACGCTGCTGCTGGCTTATCCCGCAGTGGGGGCCGGTATTCTTTTTTTCTGGACCCGCTCCCGCGTATTGAACCTCATGCTGATTGGCGAGGAAAGCGCCATTACGCTGGGATATGAATTGAGGCGGCATCGAAATATCTTTTTAGGCGTTACGGCGCTGCTCGTCGGAACGGCTGTTTTTTCCGCAGGCATCATCGGATTTTTAGGTTTGCTGATTCCGCATATCGTAAGAATGATTACGGGAAATAATCATAAAACCCTGATTCCGTTTGCGGCGCTTGGCGGAGCCGTGTTTTTGGTTTGGGCCGATCTGGCATGCCGGATAGTGATAAGAGGGACGGAGCTCCCTATCGGCATCTTGGTATCCAGCATTGGCGGACCGGTATTTATATTGCTGCTTTTAAAAAGCCGATATGGATTTGGCGGGGAATAAGGTTGGTTTTATTTTGTCGAACGATTATATAGTATGAGAAATAAACATTCGGATTTTTGTTGACAATATTTCCGCGTCTATAGTAAGATAAGACAGGGAAAGAATGTGCTTTCTCGTGATCTCACCCCAAATGGCAATCCGTTTGGGGTATTTTTATGAAGGAGGATATACCCTCATGAATCATAATAAAACCTATGACGTTATCATTATCGGAGCCGGTCCGGCCGGCATTTTTACCGCACTGGAACTGGCGGACAAAGGGCTCTCTATTTTGATGGTAGAAAAAGGGCAGGATATTCGGGAGCGGATCGCTACTAAACTGAATAAGAATGCCGATAGAAAAGATAAAGTTCGGAATATTGTATGCGGCTGGGGCGGCGCCGGGGCGTTCAGCGACGGAAAATTGACGCTGACGACGGAATACGGCGGCAATCTGGACGAATACATGGGCAAGCGGGAGCTGATGGACCGTATTTTGTATGTCGATTCCATATACAGCAAATTCGGCGGTGCAGACCGGAAGATATACGGCGACGAATACAAAGATGAGATCCATGAACTGAAACGGCGGGCGGCCGCAGCGGATCTTAGCCTGATCCCTGCGCGGATTCGGCATTTGGGAACGGAAGTTAACGGCGAGATCCTGACGAATATGCGCGATTCCCTGGAAGGGAAAGTAGATTTTATATTTGATACGATGGTTGATCATATACTCGTAGAAGATAATAAAGCCAAAGGCATCGTCATTGGCGCCGACACCTATACCTGCCGGTATCTGGTCGCGGCTCCGGGCCGGGAAGGGGCGGAATGGTTTACGGAAGAAGCGCGCAAACTGGGCCTTCCCATGACGTCCAACGCAGTGGATATTGGCGTGCGGGTGGAAACGGCAGCGGAAATTTTCGAGCATATTACCAATGTGGTGTATGAATCCAAGCTGGTGTATTTCAGCAAATCCTTTGACGATCGGATTCGGACGTTCTGCATGAATCCGTACGGTTTTGTCGTAGCGGAAAACAACGACGGCCTGATCACGGCCAACGGACACAGCTACGCGCATACGAAAAGTGAAAACACGAACTTTGCGCTTTTGGTATCCAAAAGCTTCACCGAACCGTTCAAAGAACCGATTGCCTACGGCAAATATATTGCGCGGCTGGCCAATTTGCTGGGCGGCGGCGTAATCGTGCAGCGGCTGGGCGATTTGCTCGACGGCCGGCGGTCTACGCCGGAACGGATTCGCCGCGGCATGGTGCAGCCGACGCTGGAAAATGCGACGCCCGGCGATCTGTCGCTCGTACTGCCTTACCGGCATTTAGTGGATATCAAAGAAATGTTTGAAGCGCTGGACAAAGTAGCGCCGGGAGCCAATTCCCGCCACACCCTTTTATATGGGGTAGAAGTCAAGTTCTATTCCAGCCGCATGGAGCTGACGCCGAAACTGGAAACAAAAATCGAGAATTTCTTTGCCATCGGCGACGGCGCGGGCATTACCCGCGGGCTGGTGCAGGCGTCTGCCGCCGGCGTAGTGGTAGCGGAAGAAATCCAGGAACGGGAACAGCGGGCATAGGTTTTCCTGACAGGGGATAACATAGTATAATAGTAAAGAAAGAAAAGACGGCAAAGGCCGGTTGGAGGGATCGATACATGATAGAACGGTATACGAAAGAAGAAATGGGTAAGATTTGGACAGAATACAACGAATTTTACACCATGATGCAGGTGGAGATTTTGGCCAGTGAAGCGCAGGCAGAACTGGGCGTAATCCCGAAAGAAGCGGCGGCGGCAATCCGGGAAAAAGCGGATTTTACGGTAGAGCGAATCCATGAAATCGAAGCGGAAACGCATCATGACATCGCTTCTTTTGTGTCGACATTGGCAGAACATGTAGGCGAAGAAGGAAAATATATCCATTTGGGATTGACGTCGACGGACGTAAAAGATACGGCGCTCGGTTATATGATGAAACAGGCGTCCGATATTCTGCTGGCAGATTTGGAAGCGTTCCGGGATGTATTGCGCCGCCGGGCAGCCGAATTTAAATACACGCCGATGATCGGACGGACGCACGGCATTCACGCGGAAGCGACGACGTTTGGGCTGAAGCTGACGCTGTGGCTGGCGGAAACAGAACGGAATATTGAACGAATGAAGCGGGCGAAAGAAGCCGTAGCGGTAGGCAAGATTTCCGGTGCAGTCGGAACGTATGCGGATATCGATCCGTTTGTCGAAGAATATGTATGCGGCAAATTGGGCATTGCGCCGTCTCCGATCTCTACGCAGACGCTGCAGCGCGATCGGCATGCGGAATTTTTGACGACGTTGGCGGTAATTGCAAGCTCCATTGATAAATTTGCGACGGAGATCCGGCATTTGCAGAGAACGGAAGTGCGGGAAGCGGAAGAATATTTCAGCCCGAAACAAAAAGGCTCTTCGGTTATGCCGCATAAACGGAACCCGATCACGTGTGAACGGATGTGCGGACTGGCTCGTGTGATCCGCGGTCATGCCCAGGCGGCGCTGGAAGACGTAGCGCTCTGGCATGAACGGGATATCAGCCATTCGTCGGTAGAACGGGTCATCTTGCCGGACAGCACGATTGCCCTCGATTACATGCTTAAAACCTTTACCCGCGTTATCGATAAACTCCTTGTATATCCAGAAAAAATGATGAAAGACCTGAATTTGACCGGCGGTTTGATTTTCAGCCCGACGATCTTGACGGCGCTGGTAGAAAAAGGCGCGGTTCGGGAACAGGCGTACCGCTGGGTACAGAGAAACGCTATGCGGTGCTGGCTCGAAGGGGCAGACTTCAAATCGGATCTGAAAGCTGATGAAGACGTGCGGGCGTTCTTGTCGGAAGAAGAAATCGACGCGTGTTTCGACGTGACCAGAACGCTGAAACATGTCGACACGATCATGGCTCGTTTTGGACTCTAAGAAGCGGCGCATCGGATAGAC
>OHAY01000601.1_pt1 | contig 37156 bp, 28 predicted proteins | sample 1577191 | NCBI WGS metagenome assembly OHAY01 (sample SAMEA3541504, study PRJEB24748) | human gut metagenome | biome: human gut; feature: human-associated habitat; material: faeces | place: China | collected 2012 | reverse complement strand
ACACGAAAGTCTGCCAGGATGCACAGGGCTGGCTCAAGAGCGGACTGATGGACGAGCTGTTCCCCATGATGTATTTTCGCGACAACCATTTCTACCCCTTCGCCATCGACTGGGCAGAGCAGAGCCACGGCCGCATCATAGCACCGGGCCTCGGCATCTATTTCATGTCGCCACGCGAGAAAAACTGGCCCCTCATCGACATTACACGCGAGATGGAGGTGCTGCGCTCCTACGGCATGGGACACGCCTTCTTCCGCTCCAAGTTTTTCACCGACAACACCAAGGGCATCTACAGTTTCGCATCGCGCTTTGACCGCACGCCAGCCCTCATCCCACCGATGACATGGGAGCGGGCAAAGACACCCGCCACCCCATCGGCGCTCACCATAACAACCGAAGAAGCAAAAGGAAAAGACGGGCTTACCACAAGCGTGCTGTCATGGACACCTGCCGACCGCGACACGGTGATGACACGCTACAACGTCTACTCGTCACGCTCCTACCCCGTCAACACGGAAAAGGCAGAGAACCTCATCGCCACACGTCTGCAACGTTGGCAACTTGCCATCCCCACAGACCCTTCACGCCATTATGCCGTAACAGCAACCGACCGTTACGGCAACGAGAGCGCACCCTTGCAGCAGGAAGGCATAGAACCAACAGGCTATGACCTGGCTGGTTACGATGCTACCGCTTCAATGGATAAAGCAGCAGCGGATTATGGAGCAGCAGCAGGTTATGGAGCAGCAGCGGGCTATGGAGCAGCAGCTCTCGCCACCAACCCCTTGCTCCCATGCGACAATACCTTCATAACGGTGCCGCCCAAGAGTTCCACCCTCGATGCTCAGTTTATAACCATCGAAAACATCTACGGCCGCATTGTGGCAACACGCCCATACAATGGAACAAAGATAAACGTTAAAGATCTTCCCGATGGTGTCTACATCGTGCGCTCCCTGGGAAGAAAAGGAGTGACGCATAGGCTGGGATGGAGTTTTAAGCGCGAAGCGCTTTGCGCTTCGCGCAGTTTTGAATTTTGAATTTTGAGTTTTGAATTATCGGCTTTCAGCCGATTTTGAATTAAAGAATTTTGATTTGCCTAATTCAAAACTGAACAATTCCTAATTGCGGCAAAGCCGCAACAATTCAAAATTCAAAACTCAAAATTCCTAATTGCGGCAGCCGCCGCAATAATTCAAAACTCAAAATTCAAAATTCAAAATTGCGGCAGCCGCCGCAACAATTCAAAACTCAAAATTCAAAACTCAAAATTCAAAAAGCGGGGAGAGAAAGAATTCTTTCACTCCCCGCTTTTTGAGTTATTTCACATAAACCTTTCCGTTGTGGATATACATGCCCTTCTGAGGACCGTTGATGCGGCGACCCTGAAGGTCATAATAGGCATTGTCGGCAACCTTGTTGGTCTTGACGCTGTTGATGCCTGTAGAGACATCGAAGCGCACAGCAACATCGTCATAAGCAAAGTAGGCGGGCTGAGAGAAGCCATAGCCGTTGTCGCTTGAACCTTTCACGTTGAACGTCACCTTTGTAACCTTGCCAAGACCCGAGAGATCAAACTTTGTCCAGTCGGTAACAATATTCTCAGGACCGTTGCAGAGAGATATCTTTGTCTCGCCCGTCTTCTCGTCACCATTGTAGCCTGTTGCCACGATAGCCACCCAGTCGTCGGGACCAATCTTTGCGGTAAGGCCATTGCCGTTCATGTAGCAGTTGAGCGCATAGCAGATGTTGTTGACATACATGTGGTCGATCACCCTTGCTGTACCGTCGGCAAATTTTAATGCAGGAAGAGAAGCCTCGGTAAGACCGTAACCTGAGTTGTCGGCATAGCCGAAATGAACAGCAAAGTTGTCAGAACCGTTGTGTCCGCCACCTGTGCGCACAAGACTAAGGTCATCGCTCTTCTTATAAATGGTAAGCTGCGAATTGAAGCCACCATTGCTTTCAATGTCGGCAGAAGCATAATTGGAGATGGCGTGACCACCGCTCCAATAGCACCATGTGCCGTAGCCCTCAGAGAGAGTGTTTGAGAGCCATGTGTTGTTCTCATCGGTCCACTTGTAAGCCTCTTCTTCAGAGCTGACACCACCGCCTGGGCCATAAAGCAATTTACCGCCATACTGAGGTTCATCAATCAGCGATGACCAACTTGTTCCGCCGCTGAAGGTAGGGTTGTCACCTTTAAAGTCGGCATCCTCAAATGTCAGTGTGCGGATGGTGTAACCAGCCTCATCCTGTGCGTTGGCACACAGAGCTGCGAGGCACAATGCTGCAAGAGTAAAGAATTTTCTCATAAAAAATTTTTATTGTTTTAATGTAATACGTTTTCTTGTCTAAAAAACCGATAACGAAATTTCCTATTTTATCATTATCTTCTTTCCGTTGCTTATGTAGATGCCGCGCGTGGGTTTCACCACCCTACGGCCCGTGAGGTCATAATAGCGCACATCGTCCTTGCCGTCAGCACGCACGGAAGCGACACCCGTGGGACGCTGCTTCACAGGAATGATTATCGGGGCATCGTCATAACCCGGCATGAGGTGCAGGTCAACGAAGCCAGCAACCTCTGTTGAGGTCTCACCCAGCCAGCCACAATATTGGAAGATGCCCGTCACCACCTTAATGTAGTTGATCTCCGTGAGGTCCACATGGTTGCCTTGTTCATCAACAGCCCAGTCGATGTCGAACGTCGAATATTGGTCTTTGTTCAGCGAGGCATCTGCATAGCCATAAGCATCCTTGGCATAGCGGTAGAGCACCCAATAGGAGCCTTTGCCCGACTGGTCGATGGCGTTGTTGGGCAGCTTGCCACCCTTGAACGTCAGCGTCTCGCCCTCCTCCCACAGCGGCCAGTAGGTCTGCTTATGAAACGAGTTTTTCATGTGATAGCCTGTCGAGTCGCGCTTCGTGCCATCCTTCGCTGTCCATGTCGCCTCCCACTTGATGTAGTTGTCGAAGGTGGAGAACGGCTGCTTATGGTCACCGCTCTCTGCCGTGGGTTTGTGGTAGGTTATGGAGAAGTCGTGAATCTCAGAGGTGTAATATTCGGAACCCGCCAACTCATACCACTTGCATGTGTTCACGTCATCGCCCACGCCCACATACACAATGCCCGGTTCGAAACTGCCGCCAATGGTCTCGCTGCCGTAGACAGGGTCGGCGGCAGCATAGAAGCCGTTGCCGAGGATGCGGAAGTCGGACCCTTTCTTGTTCTGCACGGGGTGGTCAAACTTAACGGTGATGTAGCCTCCGTAGGTTCCGAGGTGAATCAGCTCCTCGTCAGCCAGACTCTCCGTAGCCGCCTCACACACCTCCTCGTGCGTTGTCTCGGCTGTGGCCTCAGGCAGAGTGTTGACAAACTGTCCCGGGGCGGGATGCAGCTCTACGACGGTGACCTGTTGTGTCTGTGCCGACACGCCCATCGCCGTGGCTAATAACATTGATGTAAGAATATTTTTTCTCATAACTTTTTTGTTTTCTTCCTTTTCTTTATTTCCCATACACAGGCAGAGCCAAGATGTGTGCGGGGTTGATATACACCTTCTGCGGCTTGAACAGCTCTTCACCCTTCATGGTGTAGCCATAGAGATAGCCGGCAGAGGCATAACTTCCTGCATCGGTGAAATAGACGTTATGGGTGTAAGGCGAGATGTAGATCTCGTAGGGCGATGTCAGCTCGCTCAGCTTCTTTGTCACGACATCGTTGGCCACACCCTCCTTCACCTCCATCGTTGCCGGGTTGATGGTTCGCTGATAATACTTATACTCGTTGGTGTAATAAGAATATTCCGAGCCCACCACATAGAACAGCTTGCCATCAGTGGTGTTGTAGGTGCAGGGGAAATCGAGCACATTGAAGGTGTTGGTCTCGCAATCGAAGATCAGCATGCGTGGCTTCACATCATAATAGTCGCCACACGAGTTGATGCACAGATACCTGCCCGCCTGCGATATCTCACCATAGAGGTTTATGCAGCCCGTGTCGATGTTGCGGATGAGCGTCATCGTCTCGCTGTCAACGAGCGACACGGTGGTCTCATGGTCGTGGGTGGTCTCGCTGAACGAGTAGCCGCCAGTGTTGGCTATATAGAGCACCCCTTTGTAGAGACGTATGCCTTCAGGCTCCCACCCCACCTCACAGGTGGCCACCACATCCTTGGTCTTGAGGTCTATCTTTGCCACATAGCCACGGGTGAAAGTCTGCGAGCCACACTTGTGGGCGTAAGACGTGACATAAAGATATCTCCCGTCACTACACATGCGGCGGTTGTTGGGCACGTTCTCCGTTGCTCCGCAAGCCGTGCCGTCGGGGTGGATATACTGTATGATGTTGGACCAGTTGACGGTGATGGCTATCAGCGTGTCGTTAACATGCAAGATGTCGTTTGGCGTGTCGCCAATCTTTGAGCCGTTCACCTTGCGGAACCATTTGTTGGTCATCACACCCGTTGTGCCGTCATAGAATGACAGCTGTCCGTTGTCCGACTGCCAGTTGCCCTCATTACAGACAATGAGGTTCTCGCCAAGCAATGTTGGCTTCGTCTCTCCTCCAGGCTTGTCAGGCTCTCCTCCAGGTGAAGGGCTTGGGTCGTCGCTGCCACATGAGGCGAGCAGCGCCACCATAATAATATATAAGAGCTTTTTTATCATATCGTTATCTCTGCTTTTATTGTTTGCTGTCTCCGCTTTGAAAAACATTATCTCTGCTTTGAAATCTGTTTTCTCCGCTTTAAGAATTTGTTATCCCTTCTTGGTTTTTCTCTCCTCTGTTTTTTGAGGGTTTTCTACATTTTATATTTAAACGTCACCGCAAAGCGTCTGCCGGGCATGGGCCATCGCTGAATCATCTCATATCTCACGTCGAAGAGGTCTTGACACTCGGCCTCAACGGTGTAATGGCGAAGAAAGTTGTAACCCACCTTCACGTCGGTACAGTTGTATGCCTTCAGCGGGTCATCGATGGCGTTCTCTGCCGTCCAGTAGCGCTTGTCCACAAACATGTGGCTCAACGAAGCTGTCCAGCCCTTGTAGAGGAACGAATAGACGGCGGTGAAGGACCATTTCGGACTATAGGCAATGTAGTCGTTATAAGCATCCTCCTTCGGGTTCGTCCTGTTGCGGTCGTCTTGGAACGTGCCTGTAAGCAGGAGCGAGTGGGCCTTATAGTGGGCGTTCATCGTCACGTCCACACCCATGCAGCGCGTGTAGCCATAGTTGAGCATGGTCCATTGGTACGACCCTTTCAGCGGCAGACACACTATGCGGTCCTCAACATGGTTATAATAGAAGTCGGCTTGCAGGTCGAGACAGTTGGTCTTGTAGACCACGCCCACATCAAACTGCTTCGTATACTCTGGCTTCAGGTTACGGTTTCCCACCAACGTGTAGTAGAGGTCGTTAAGCGTCGGTGCGCGAAACACGCTCTTATAGAACGTGCGCAGCGTCCAGGGACCAGTAGTGTAAGAAGCCAAGGCGTTCCATGTGATCTTGCTCAGGGGCTTCGTCGTGCCGTAGGTGTGGTCGCTGACGTGGGTGTAGAGGCCGCTGAGGTTGACGTTCAGTCCGTTATGACTGTAAAACGCCGACAGCGATGTCTTGCTGTCCATGCGGTAGACATAATGAAAATTCTTCACGTCGGTTGTCAGATCCGACCATCTGAGGTCTGTCGATGCCGACAGCCCGAAGCGTCCCAGGCGCAAAGAGGCCGCCGCCGCACCATAAACGTCTTGTTGGTGATACCTGTTGTTGCTGTGCACCGATATGTTTTCAGGATAATCGGAGCGATAGTGGAGGTAGTCGTTGGCATATTTCACGATGCCTCTCAAGCCGAGACGTCCAAACTCTTCGCGGTAGGTGAGCTGCGAGAAGAAGTTGCGGTCCCACTCACGTCCCACATCGGTGTAGGTGTCAGACAGGCGTCGCACTATTCCGCCCGGCAGTCCGCGCACAGAGTTGAAATAATAGGTATGCCACTGCAAGCCCTTCCAGAAGGCGCAGCCTTCGATGCGAAACATCGTTATGTCCGAGTTGCGCCGCGTGCCTGTCGTGTCCTCATATTGCGTGTGGTAGGAGAAGGGATAGTTGCCCTTGGTGCGTGTGTAGGCGGCGTCAATAAAGCCCCAATCCTTGTAGCTGCATGTCGCCGCCACCTTGTGCGTGCCGAACGACCCGTTCTGGTAGGAGGCGGTGAGCGATGTAGAGTCGGGCCTGTGCGTGCGCAGATACACCGTCGATGCCGAAGCATATTCGGTGGCCGTCATGAGCATCTCCGTCTTGTTGGCGTTGAAGAGCGACACGCTCTCCAGGGTTGTCAACGAATACTTGCCGAGATCCACGGTGCCGTTCTGCGCATTGGTTATGCGCACGCCATCGAGGTAGACACCCACATGCTGCGAGCCGAGCGACCTGACGTTTATGGTCTTCTGACCGCCCAGTCCGCCATAGTCTTTTATCTGCACACCAGCAAGATATTTCAAAGCGTCAGCCACCGAGCTTGACGGCAGCGCTTCTATCTGTGCCCGTGAGATGACCTGTTGCGGCGTGGTCTCACGCTTGCCCTTCACCACCACCTCTTTGATGTGGTAGGTAGAGTCGGCATGCTGTCGCATGATCTGTGCATTGGCCGTCACGGCACATACAAGCAGGTTGATGACAAGGCACGTCATCAGGCAGATTCTTTTCAATAATGTCATGTCTTATGATTTCTGTGTCCGTAATCCCGCAGACACCATGGTTGTCGTTACAGCAGTGGCAGGTCTTCTGACTTCGTCCTTAAGATAACACGGTCTTCCCAGACATTCAGCAAGACCTGTCCGAAACGGTCTTGCGTCCAGTGACACTGTCGGTTATCCTCATACAAAGGACACACAGCTACGGGTATAGTTGCAGACTCTCACTGCATTCCCATCTTAGCTCCTCCGCACCACAACGATGCGTGGAGAACCAAATGCTTTTGCAAAGATACACAGAATAAAGCATTCTGGCAAGATTTTCTTGCCGAATTACAGATTTATTTGTAATTTCGCGAGAGATAAATAAAAAAAGGAAACAATATGAACGAAACTCTTAACGTGCTTGAGACACGCCGCAGCGTGAGGGCGTTTGACCCGTCACGCATGCCTACAGACCAACTTATAAGTGAGGTGGTGAAAGCTGGCGAGTATGCGCCAACAGGCAGAGGAATGCAGTCGCCACGCATCGTGGTGATAACCAACAAGGCTGTGCGCGACCGTCTGTCACAGCTTAACGCCGAGGTCATGGGCGTAACATCTGACCCCTTCTACGGCGCACCCGTGATCTTGCTCGTGCTTGCCGACCGCAGCCGTCCCACATATCTCTATGACGGCAGCCTCGTGATGGGCAACCTCATGAACGCCGCTCATGCCGTGGGACTGGGCAGCTGCTGGATACACCGCGCACGCGAGGTGTTCGCTTCGGAAGAGGGCAAGCAGCTCCTCGCACAATGGGGCATCACAGGCGATTATGAAGGCATTGGCCATGTGGCGCTCGGCTATGCGCTTAACGAGCCTGCACAGGCAAAGCCGCGAAAAGACGATTACACCGTGTGGGTGAGATAAAACATCATAAAAACGATCTATTCTCCTAAACTTTCTATTTTCCTAACAAAACAACAAGACCGTTATGACAAACAAGCTCAAACACGCAGTGGCCACGCTGGCTCTTGCTCTCTCTGCCGTGGCTGACGCTCAGGCTGGCGAGTGGATACGCATAAACCAGCTGGGCTACCTGCCGAAAGCCACGAAGGTGGCTGTGATGATGTGTGAGGACACGCCCGAGGTGAAGACGTTCGAGATAAGAGATGCTTTCACCGACAAGGTGGTGCTCTCTTCTGACAACGTCAGAGCCACGGGACCGCTCGGCAACATGAAGGCCACGTTCCGTCTATGCTTCAGCACGCTCGACCAGCAAGGCACCTATTATATTAAGGTAGGCAACTGCCGCTCCGACGTGTTCCCGATAAACGGACAGGTCTATCACGGCACCGCCGACTTCACCTTGCGCTACATGCGACAGCAACGTTGCGGATGGAACCCATACATAAAAGACTTTTGTCACCAGAAGGACGGCATAATAAGGAACCACCCCACAAAGGAAGGACAGCACCTCGACGTGAGGGGAGGATGGCACGACGCCGCCGACCTGCTGCAATATACCACCACATCGGCAAACGCCATCTACCAGATGATGTTTGCCTACATGCAGAACCCCTCAGCCTTTGCTGACCAGTATAAGGCTGACGGTACACCGGGCTGCAACGGCATTCCTGACATCGTGGACGAGATCTACTGGGGACTGCAATGGCTCGACCGCATGAACCCGGAGAGGGGTGAGCTGTATAACCAGATTGCTGACGACCGTGACCATGTGGCCATGAAGCTGCCCAACTATGACCCTGCCGACTATGGATGGGGGAAGAACGCTGACCGACCGGTCTATTTTGTTGACGGCAAGCCTCAACAACGCGGCAAATACATGAACGCCACGATGGGAGCAGCAAGCACAGCGGGCAAGTTTGCGAGCGACTTCGCGCTCGGCTCACAAATTCTCAAGCCCTTCTACCCCGAGTTTGCAGCAAAAATAGGGGCCAAAGCGAAGGATGCCTATCAGGTGGGCGTGGACAAGCCGGGCAACGCACAGACGGTGTCGGTGGTGTCGCCTTACATCTATGAGGAGGACAACTGGGTGGACGACATGGAGCTGGGGGCCATGGAACTGTATCGCCAGACCGGCGACAAGAGCTATCTCTCACAGGCTGTAGAGTATGGGCGACGGGAGCCGTTCACACCATGGATGGGTGCCGACAGCGCACGCCATTACCAATGGTATCCGTTCATGAACATGGGCCACTATCAGGTGGCCAAGCTCACCGACAACAAGCGGCTGAAGGACGAGTTTGTGCGTAACCTGCGCACAGGCATAGAACGCACATACGAGCGCGGACGTAACCACCCGTTCCTCTGGGGCGTGCCGGGCGTGTGGTGCTCAAACAACCTGACGACAGCCATGCTCACACAGTGTATCCTCTACAGACAGCTCACAGGCGACCGCACATACGAGGAGATGGAAGGCGCGTTGCGCGACTGGCTCCTCGGCTGCAACCCGTGGGGCACAAGCATGATCGTGGAGCTACCTATGGGCGGCACCTACCCCACCCAACCCCACTCGGGTTATGTGTACCTGAACAAAGGCACGACGACCGGCGGTCTGGTCGACGGACCGGTCTACGCTACAATCTTCGGGTCGCTACGGGGCGTGAGCCTGACAACAGGAGCACGGGCAGCAGAGGCACACAACTATGAGCTGTTCCAGCCTGGCGACGTGGTGTTCCATGACAACATGAGCGACTACAGCACCAACGAGCCGACCATGGACGGCACGGCGGCGCTCACCTTCCCGTTCTCTACCTACGAGGCTGAGGGACGGGAGCAGACGGGCTTGGCTGAAGACAAGAACGTGTATGAACAGGAGGGTGGAATAATAAAGAGTGACCCTTCAAAGAAGAACATATCGCTGGTGTTCACAGCCGACGAGTGGGCCGACGGTGCCGACGACATCATTGCCACGCTGAAGAAGAACGACATCAAGGGTGCCTTCTTCTTCACAGGACGTTTCTTTGAGCTGCATGCCGACGTGGTGCGTCGTCTTGTGGCTGACGGCCATTATGTTGGCAGTCACAGCTATGGACATCTGCTCTATGCCCCATGGAACAACCGCGACTCGCTACTCGTCACCAAGCAACAGTTTGTTGACGACATGATGAAGAGCTACGCCACGCTGGCTCAGTTTGGCATTACCAAGGACAAAGCGCCGTTCTTCATACCTCCTTATGAGTATTACAACTCTACAGTGTGCTCATGGGCGAAGCAGATGGGACTGCAAATCATCAATTTCACACCGGGCACAGGCACGAACGCCGACTACACCACTCCCGACATGAAGAACTATCGCTCAAGCGACACCATCATGAAGCGCCTCATGGCTTATGAGCGTGACCACTCTCTCAACGGCCACCTGCTCATGGTCCATTTCGGCACGTCGCCACAACGCACCGACAAGTTCTATAAGCGTCTGCCGCAGATGATCAAGGCTCTGAAACACAAGGGATATAAGTTCGTGCCTTTGAAAAAAAATCTTCTGGAAATGAAGAATAAAGAGTGAAAACGTATCTTAAAGTCATCGTACCTCGGTCGGGGTACACATGTACCTCGGTCGGGGTACGCATGTACCTCGGTCGGAGTACGCATGTACCTCGGTCGGGGTACGATGACAATGTGGTTCATTTCAGAGAACAAGACGGTTCTTTTAATGGAACAAGAAGGTTCTTTTAATGGAACAAGAGGGTTCATTTAATGGAACAAACAAAGCCACGGGTTGCATACAACAATTGTTGAGTGCAGCCCGTGGTTTTTATTTATTAAATGCGAAAGTTCAGTTATATTATAATAATGTGGGGAAAAATTGGTACACGCAAACTCGCTTCTATCGCTTCGTTAAAGCAATTTATGCATAAGATTATGCAAATATAACGATTTTTGCTGAATGATGCAACGCTGAATAAAAATAAAATTATTATGAAAGTTTCGATCAAGTGTGACGGAAATGAAAAACATAATACAAAAACGACAAAACTTAAAAGAAATGTAATAAAGCGTGAAAAGCCGTTAAATATGTCGTATAACATGTTGTGTTCGCACACACAGCCTTGATTTACATCATTTATTAGTGATTTTTGAAAAAACTTTCTTGCAAATTCTTTGAGAAAAAGGATAAACATGCTACCTTTGCATTGTCAAAAAGAAACAACGACAGTTCTTCTTGAAAAAGAGAACAAAGCTTCACAATGTTGACAGCAGGCCGTTGAAAACAGATGACAGGTCGTTGAAACGAAACGACAACAAAAGAAAGAAAAAAGATAGGTTTTTAGTTAGATATATTTCATTAGGTTTTTAGTTATTAGGTAAGTAAAGATTTTGGATTTAGGTTATTAGTAAATTGGTAATTTTAGAATTTCATTAGGATTTGGTTTTTTTAGGTTTTAAGATTGTTACAAAAATTTAGGTTAACAGATTGATTGAACTCAAACGCAGGGCTAAGCCGTGAGGCTTTCGCCTTCTGGGTTGAGGGAAAACCCGAAAGGGTAATCAACGAAAAGGCAACACAGCACTGACGATTGTCAGCCACTGAGTTGCCTTTTTCGTTTTTTCACCACTTGCTACATATTATTCGTCTTTTTACATTAATAATAAAGGAAAAACTCTTTTTATTAATGTAAAATGAGCCCATTCCGCGCTTTTTTTACTAATTTTGCAGCTGATTATGCCCAACAAGCAACGCAACAGTTGGTTAACGAGGTATAGAACAAAAGAAACAAATAAAAAATATACATAAACAGTATGGAATTAGCAAGCAAATACGACCCACAAGCAGTGGAGTCGAAATGGTATGAATATTGGCTTGACAACAAGATGTTCAGTAGCAAGCCCGATGGACGCAAACCCTACACCGTGGTCATTCCGCCACCAAACGTGACGGGTGTGCTGCACATGGGACACATGCTCAACAACACAATTCAGGACATCCTCGTGCGCCGGGCACGAATGAAAGGCATGAACGCATGCTGGGTGCCTGGTACCGACCACGCTTCAATCGCTACAGAGGCAAAGGTGGTGAACCGTTTGGCTGAGCAGGGCATCAAGAAGCGCGACCTGACACGCGAGCAGTTTCTTGAGCATGCGTGGGACTGGACCAACGAGCACGGAGGCATCATCCTCAAGCAGCTCCGCCGTCTGGGTGCCTCATGCGATTGGGACCGCACAGCCTTCACCATGGACGAGAAGCGCTCAGAGAGCGTGCTCAAGGTGTTTGTAGACCTCTACAAGAAGGGCCTTATCTACCGTGGCTTGCGTATGGTCAACTGGGACCCGAAGGCACAGACCGTGCTCTCTACAGAGGAGGTGATCTACCGCGACGAGAAGAGCCACCTGTTCAACCTGCGCTACTATGTGGCTGATGCCGACACCAACCCCGTTGTGCCTACAGGCTGCGAGGGCGAGGTGCTGCACCAGGATGCTGACGGACGTTTCTATGCTGTGGTAGCCACAACACGTCCTGAGACCATCATGGGCGACACCGCCATGTGCATCAACCCCAAGGACCCGAAGAACCAGTGGCTGCGCGGCCATAAGGTTATCGTGCCTCTGGTGAACCGCGTGATCCCTGTGATCGAGGACCGCTATGTGGACATAGAGTTCGGAACAGGCTGTCTGAAGGTTACTCCAGCACACGATGTCAACGACTACGCCCTTGGAAAGGCACATAACCTCGAGACCATCGACATCTTCAACCCCGACGGCACCATCTCTGAGGCTGCCGGCATGTATGTGGGCATGGACCGCATGGATGTGCGCAAACAGATTGCTGAAGACCTGAAGGCTGCTGGCCTGATGGAGAAGATTGAAGACTATGACAACAAGGTGGGCTACTCGGAGCGCAACCAGGACACAGCCGTGGAGCCTCGTCTCTGCAAGCAGTGGTTCCTCTCGATGAAACACTTCGCCGACATCGCCCTGCCTCCAGTGCTCGAAGGCAAGATCAAGTTCCACCCCACAAAATATGTAACCACTTACCGCAACTGGTTGGAGAACATTCAGGACTGGTGTATCTCACGTCAGCTCTGGTGGGGACACCGCATACCGGCCTACTTCCTGCCCACAGCCGAACGTGCAGAGGAGAAGTTTGTTGTGGCTCTGACCAAGGAAGAGGCTCTTGAGGAGGCTCACAAGATTGAGGGTTACGAGAACATCACTGCCGACCAGCTCACCCACGACGAGGACGCTCTCGACACATGGTTCTCATCATGGCTCTGGCCTATCTCTCTGTTCGACGGCATCAACAACCCCGGCAACGAGGAGATAAAATATTATTATCCCACCTCTGACCTCGTTACAGGTCCCGACATCATCTTCTTCTGGGTGGCCCGTATGATTATGGCCGGCGAGGAGTATATGAAGGATGTGCCCTTCCGCAACGTCTACTTCACAGGTATCGTGCGCGACAAGCTCGGCCGCAAGATGTCGAAGAGTCTTGGCAACTCGCCCGACCCCATCGGTCTAATTGAGAAATATGGTGCCGACGGCGTGCGCATGGGCATGATGCTCTCTGCTCCCGCAGGCAACGACATTCTCTTCGACGAGGGCCTCTGCGAGCAAGGACGCAACTTTAACAACAAGATCTGGAACGCCTTCCGTCTGGTGAAGGGTTGGCAGGTAGCCGACGGCGAGCAGCCCGAGGCATGCGCCATAGCAGCAAAATGGTTTGAGGCCAAGCTGAAACAGACCAACGCCGAGGTTGACGACCTGTTCTCAAAGTATCGTCTCTCTGAGGCCCTGATGGCTGTCTACAAGCTGTTCTGGGACGAGTTCTCAAGCTGGTACCTGGAGATGGTGAAGCCCGCTTACGGTTCACCCATCGACACGAAGACCTATGAGCAGACACTGGCCTTCTTCGAGACTCTGCTTAAGATGTTGCATCCGTTCATGCCGTTCATCACAGAGGAGCTGTGGCAGCACATCTACGACCGCAAGGACGGCGAGAGCATTATGCGTGCACAGCTCGACCTTGCCGCTCCCTCTGCCGATGACGACGCATTGGCTGCCGCCATCGAGAACGTGAAGCTCATCGTCAGTGGCGTGCGCACCGTGCGCAACCAGAAGAACATCCCCAACAAGGACGCTCTCACACTGCAGGTTGTCGGCAAGAACGACTTTGAGGCCTACACCTCTGTCATCACAAAGATGGCAAACCTTTCTGCCATCAACGTTGTGGCTGAAAAGGATGCCACCGCTTCGGCATTCATGGTAGGCACCGACGAGTTTGCCGTGCCTCTGGGCGACCTCATCGACGTGGCTGCCGAGATCGAGAAGCAGGAGGCTCAGCTCAAGCACCTCGAAGGTTTCCTCGCCGGTGTCAAGAAGAAGCTCGCCAACGAGAAGTTCGTGGCCCACGCTCCCGAAGCTGTTGTGGCTATGGAGCGCAAGAAGCAGAGCGACTCTGAAGAGAAGATTGCTGCGCTCAAGGAAAGCCTTGCTGCGCTCAAGGCAAATGCTTAAAGAAATAAAAGTTGACGAATAAGTAGGTGTTCAAAATTAATCGCATATATGAATCTTATAAAAAAGGTTATGCTTTCAAATGCCTCTACGCCCTCTTTTGGCCCGTATGCCCAGCTCTCATCGGTCGTGTAGCCCGCTACACTCCCTCTTCGGAGCTGAACATACAGACCAAAATAGAGCATAGAATCATTTAAATTAATTTTGAACACCTACTTAACACGTCAACATGTCTATAAAATTATCGTCCTCCCAAAAGGAAATCATAAGCCGACAACAAGGCTCATGATTATCTTTCGGGAGGACGTTTTTTGTTTGCAACATTTTTAAGAGAGAAGAAAGAAAAGCGTTGCATATATGCAATTTTGCAATTATCTACACTAATATTGGTTAATTATCTTAAATCACCATTCTTTTTTTAACAAAATACTATTAACAAAGGAAAAAATGGCTTATCTTTGCCGATATGAAAAAAAGAACGATTTGGACAATAGCTGCAATCATGGGATTTTCCTTCATGGCGTTGCTCTACCTTCAGCTGAGATACATTCAGGAGATGGTGGACATGAAGAAGGAACAGTTCGATGAGTCGGTGAACAGAGCGTTGTATCAGGCATCACGCAATCTGGAACTCAACGAGACATTGAGGTATCTGGAGAAAGACGTGAACGAAACGGAACGACGCGCTTTCCGCCGCGACTCTGTAGGCACACGCTCAAAGACACCTGACGGGTCTATTCAGCAGTCGCACCAATATTCGGTCATGGGCAAAGACGGCACCATCTATTCGTCGTTTGAGCTTAAGACGATATCGGTGAAGCCATCGCAGATGCCCAAGGCCATGATCCTGCACACCGACAAGAACTCGCTGTCGGAGGCATCGAAATCGTTGCAGGAGATTGTGAAGAACCGTTACGTCTACCAAAAAGCGCTACTCGACGAGGTGGTCTACACCATTCTCTATTCGGCATCGGACAAGCCGCTGAAAGAACGCATCAACTTTAAGCTGCTTGACCAAGACCTCAAGGCAGAGCTGATGAACAACGGCATCAACATTCCGTACCATTTCACCGTGTCCACACAAGATGGCCGCGAGGTCTACCGCTGTCCCGAATATTCGGACGAAGGCGAGGAGTTTACCTATTCGCAGGTTCTCTTCCGCAACGACCCACAGTCGAAAATGGGTGTCGTGAAGGTACACTTCCCTGAGATGCACGCTTACATCTTCTCGTCTGTGAGGTTCATGATCCCGTCGGTGGCGTTCACACTCGTGCTGCTCATAACGTTCCTCTTCACCATCGTCGTGATCTTCCGTCAGAAGCGTTACACAGAGATAAAGAACGACTTCATAAACAACATGACGCATGAGCTGAAGACACCTATCGCCAGCATCTCCCTGGCGGCACAGATGCTCAACGACAACAGCGTGCCGAAGAGCGAGACCATGCTCAAGCATCTCGGCGGCGTCATCTACGACGAGTCGAAACGTCTCAGATTCCTTGTCGAGAAGGTGCTGCAGATGTCGATGTTTGACCGCAAGAAGGCTGTGTTCAAGAAGAAGAAGCTCGACCTCAACGAGATGGTTGAGAACATCGCCAACTCGTTCACCTTGCGTGTGGAACACACAGGCGGCAAAATATACACAGAGATAGAAGCCATCGACTCAACAATCTATGTTGACGAGATGCACTTCCAGAATGTCATTAACAACCTGCTCGACAACGCGGTTAAATATCGCAAACCCGACCAGCCTGTCGACATCTACATACGCACATGGAACGATGACACGCATCTTTATCTATCCATACGCGACACAGGCTTGGGCATAAAGCGCGACAACCTTAAGAAGGTGTTTGATAAGTTCTACCGCGTCCACACAGGCAACGTGCATGATGTCAAGGGCTTTGGACTCGGTTTGGCTTATGTCAAGAAGATCGTCATCTTACACCAGGGCGACATCTCGGTAGAGAGCGACCTCGGCAAGGGCACGAAGTTTACAATCAAGCTGCCCGTGATCAAGGACGAATAAGACATTGTTCAAAACAAAAAGCAATATTAGGAAAAAGACATAAACAAAAGAGATAATCGAGAACAAACAATTCGACAAGAAAGTATTTTAAAGAGAATTATTAAACATTAAATATCAAACATTAAACATTATAAGATTATGGACGAGAAATTGAAAATTCTGTTGTGCGAGGATGATGAGAACTTGGGTATGCTTCTTCGCGAGTATCTGCAAGCTAAAGGCTACACGGCAGAGTTGTGCCCCGATGGCGAGGCTGGTTTCAAAGCTTTCATGAAAACCAAGTTTGATATCTGTGTGCTCGACGTGATGATGCCTAAGAAGGACGGCTTCACGCTGGCTCAAGAGATTAGACAGTCGAACGCAGAGATGCCTATCATCTTCCTCACGGCCAAAACGCTTAAGGAAGACATCCTGGAGGGCTTCAAGCTTGGCGCCGACGACTATATAACCAAGCCGTTCTCTATGGAAGAGCTTGTGCTGCGCATTGAGGCAATCCTGCGCCGTGTTCGCGGCAAGAAGAACAAGGAGAGCTCGGTGTACCACATCGGACGCTTCGTGTTCGACACACAGAAGCAGCTGCTCTCTATCGGTGACAAGCAGACAAAGCTCACAACCAAGGAGAACGAACTGTTGGCTCTGCTCTGCAGCCACGCCAACGAGATCTTGCAGCGCGACTTTGCGTTGAAGACCATCTGGACTGATGACAACTACTTCAACGCTCGCTCTATGGACGTTTACATAACCAAGCTGCGCAAGCACCTGAAAGACGACGACCAGATTGAGATCATCAACATCCACGGCAAGGGCTACAAGCTCATCACACCTGACGAGGAATAACCAAAGCAAAGCTACCCCAAGAGCCATTAAAGCCGTTTTAAACGAGAAAGCCGTTAGAACGGGAAAGCTGTTAGAACGGGTGGCTTTTCACACAACAATAACTTAAAGAAAAACCGCAATAGGGTTGGTTCCCTACTGCGGTTTTTCTTTTTTATATTCTTTTGCCTTTACTTTTGAAGACCATATTGTTTAAATGCCGTTTACAACCTTATGCAGCTGCTCACCGAGACCAATGGTGTAGCCTTGTGAGATGAACACCACACGGTTGAAGGTGTCGGCAATGATGAACACAGGCATCTGGTCAGGGTTCTGAAGCTTCATCTCCTTGGCTATTTGCTTACGGATAGCGCCATCCTTGTCGATGCCAAACATCACGGTTGACGGAAGGTTGCCAAACTCGGCTGCGTTAAATTTCTTGGCATCGGCATCGTTGGCAAAGAGCAACAGCATGGGACGGCCCCATTTCTCAAGCTCGGTGCGCATCTTTTCGATGTCATGCAACGCATGATTGGTAGGCTCCTGCCCCACTCCAACGAGTCCTACGACAAAATAGCCGCGACCAGTCTGCGACAAGATGCTCACACTCTTGCCATCCTTCTCAAACATCGACTCGCTGTTAAACGAGCCAATGACGCTGACAGCGGTTTGACTGGTACGCATCTCAAGCGGCAGCGTTGTTGTGGTGTTGGCCTTAAGGTCAAATATCTGGTTGGTTGCCAGCACGCTACCGTCGGCAAGACGTGTGCCTGTTGTGAGAAGATACTTACCCTCATCAAGGTCAATGCCGTTCTTAAAGGTATTTGCCCATGTTGAGCCTTCACCCATGTCGGCCTGGCCCTCCTCAAAGTTGAGCAGCTGTGTCACACCGTCAACGATCTTGCTCAGCGTGAAATGGTTATAATATTTAGGATTGTCGAGCACCTTTGTAGGCTTATAGGTGAGTACCAGTTTGCCTTGTGGCGCGTTCTTATGCTCTTTGACAGCAGTAAACGACACATCCTTCCACTGTCCGTCTTGCTTATACTGCACCTTCGATGTCACCTCATCCTTTCGAGCCTCTATTCCTATGCTTCGTGCAGCGTCAACAAAGAAGATGTCGCGTGAACGGGTGTCGGTGAGACGCGCCTTGAGCGCTCCCATAGGTGTCTGCGCAATCTTAAGAGCCAGACTGTCGGTAGACACGCGAAGGTTCTTGTTCATCCACTCTACAAGAGCAAGCGGATTCTTACGGAACGCAGGTGCCTGCTTGGCAAAATATTTTGCCAGCTGGTTCTTGAACGGCGCGATGATAAGCTCGTTCTCCACACGCGGACCCACCTGGTCGCTCGCCGCCGTGAAATTGTCTTCAAGGATGTCGGTTGTTATGTCGCGGAAGTCCTTATCGCTAAGGGTCTTGAAAAGAGCGATCACACGAGGCATGTTGTCAGCATGACGGCTGACGAAAGAGGTTATGACCTCATGGTTTCCACGCGACTTGACAATAAACTCGGCTGCTTCAGGACAGATCTTCTTTGCCTCATCAAGCGTGAGGAAGGTAGATGTGTAAGCCTTGCGCAACGAGTCTTCATAAGCGAAACGCTTGTCGTTAACGGCACGCTGCTCTGGTGTGACAGCTGGCAGGATGGTATTTTCTGCTGGAGGCGTAACGTCAAGCGTGTCATGCAACAGAGCCGCATCTTTCATATCGTGATTGAGCGTTATGCGCGCGTTCTTGTCCTTACCGAACGACACTTTAGCGAAACCATAACGTCCGCCTTTTGACGCCCACACCATCATGTCGCCGTTTCCGGCAGAGATGTCTGTATGACCCAAGGCATCGGCATATTTTGTGGCAACGGTGCAAAACTCGGCATAGTTGTAAATCTTGAAATCTACACGCGCATTGCTTACCGCAGAGCCGTCAACGTTGACCACAGCAATGTTTATCTTGCTGCAAGGAGCATAGTTGCTGATGAGGTTTATCTCGGTAAAATTGGTAGCGCGAAGCATCACCTCCTCAGGTCCGGCATAATCGCCAAACACCTTGGTGTGCATGAGCATGGCACGCGAAGCAGGAGCATTGAACCATCCGAGGTTAAGCACAGGCTCTGGCTCGCAGGCACCGAGGAAGTACCATTTGCCATCGGCCCAAGCCTCTACCCATGCGTGGTTGTCGTCGGTGTGTGCCCAGCGCGGTGTGTAGACCTGACGGGCTGGAATGCCGACAGCACGCAAGGCGGCCACGGTGAACGTGCTCTGCTCACCGCAACGGCCTGTGGCTGTGCGCACGGTGGCAAGGGGTGCAGACGTGCGTGCGTCAGACGGCTGATATGTCACCTTCTCGTGGCACCAGTGGTTAACCTCAAGAATGGCATCATACATGCTCTTGCCCTTGACCCTGTTTTTCAGTTCGCGGTAGAACACGGTGCGTGACGAGTCGAGCGGCTCGTTGTTAACACGCAGCGGCAGCACAAAATGGCGGAACAACAGTTCGGGTACGTTCTTGCCCCACGTCATCTCTTCTCTTGCCGTGAGCGTGGCCTTGACGTTGTCAAGATAGAAGCTTGTAGGATAGTCGGTCACATCGGCAAGCGGCATGTAGGCATACAGAAACTCAAGAGCCTCTGTCTGCTCAAGCGTGGGCTTGAGGCCCTTGGTGTCAAAAAACTGCTTGCCCACTGTCTGCATGCGGTTTTTGAACACACTCTCGACCTTGTTGCGGTAAGGCGTGTCGGTGATGAAATGGTTGTCGCTCCATGCCCCAAGACACGTTGTGGCAAAGAGAAGCGACAGAAAGATTTTTTTCATATAACGATTTGGTGATTGGTTGGTAAAAAGAGTGAAAAAAAGGGAAGCAACATGTTTGGTGTTCGCTTCCCTTTTCCGTTCGTCAGACGTTTGTAAAGGGCGTTAAACCCGAAACGCGTCTTGGTACTGTTTCTTATTTTAAGTCGATTTTCTCTACTCGTCTCTCATGACGACCGCCCTCAAACGTGGTGGCAAAGAACTCGTCCATGATCTTCTCGGCTGTCTTGTTGTCAACAAAACGGCCTGGCATCACGAGCACGTTGGCATCGTTATGCTGACGGATGAGATGAGCGATCTCAGGCATCCATGCCAAACCGGCACGCACACCGTTATGCTTGTTGAGCGTCATGCTGATGCCCTCGCCGCTACCGCAGATGCCGATACCGGGATAAACCTCACCACTCGTTATGCCCTCTGCAAGAGCATGTCCGAAGTCGGGATAGTCGCAGCTCATGTCGCTATATGTTCCATAGTCTTTGTAGGGATAACCGTGCGACTCAAGATACTGAATCACAAATTTCTTCAATGCGAAGCCTGCGTGGTCGCAAGCAATGCCGACTGTCTTTATCTCCATAAGCGTTAATGTTTAGAAGTAAATAGGTTTTTAATTAAGCGGGCCATGCTGACGCGCTATGCTTCAGCACAGCCCACCTTTAATAATTATCTCTTGATGCGCAGCTTTTGTCGCTGCTCATGTTTTTTCTGACATTTGGGTTCTTTTTCAGAACTCACGTTTATTTTCCGATGAAAGCCTTTACCTGCTTGTACACGTTCTCAGCTGTGAAGCCGAGCTTCTCGTCGAGCACCTTGTAAGGAGCTGAGAAGCCAAACGAGTTGAGACCGTAAACGGTGCCGTTGGCACCTACAAGACCCTCAAGGGTGACGGGCAGACCAGAGGTGAGACCGAAGATCTTTGCACCCTGTGGCAAGATGCTCTCCTGATACTCTTTCGACTGTGTGCGGAACAGACCCTCAGAAGGAACGCTGACGATGCGCACCTTGATGCCTTCGTTGCGAAGCAGCTCGCTACCAGCCACGAGGGTAGACACCTCTGAGCCAGAAGCCAGAAGGATAACGTCGTAGTCGGCATCAGAACCTTTCACGACATACGCACCCTTGCGTGCCTCCTCATAATCGTTGCCCTCGGGCAGACTTGTTACGTTCTGACGAGAGAAGATGAGAGCTGTAGGTGTGGCCATGTTCTCGACAGCCATCTTCCAGCACACTGTTGCCTCGTCGGTGTCGGCAGGACGGAACACGCGGACAGAGTCTTGACCACTGTGGTTCTTCAACTTCTCCATGAGACGGATCTGTGCCTCCTGCTCCACGGGCTCGTGGGTGGGACCATCCTCGCCTACACGGAACGCATCGTGTGTCCAGATAAACTTGATAGGCACCTGCATGAGAGCAGCCATGCGGATGGCGGGCTTCATATAGTCGGAGAACACAAAGAATGTGCCGCAAGCGGGGATAACGCCACCGTGCAGATACATGCCTATGCAGACGCAGGCCATGGTGAGCTCGCTCACACCTGCCTGGAAGAACGCGCCAGAGAAATCGTCGTAACGCATGTCCTTTGTCTTCTTCTGGAAGCCATCGGTCTTGTCAGAGTTGCAGAGGTCGGCAGAAGAGCACACCATGTTGCCCACCTGCTCTGCAAGCACACCGAGACAGTTGGCAGAGGCTGCACGCGTAGCAGCATCACGAGGCTGCACGAGAGCGCTCCAGTCGACCTTAGGAGCATCGCCTGAGAACCACTGCTTCATGAGCTCTGCCTTCTCAGGATTGTTCTTACGCCACTCTTCCTCAGCAGCATGACGTGCAGCCACAATGGTGCGCAGCTCAGCGTTGCGCGCATCGTAGAGAGCCTTCACGTCGTCAAACACAACGAACGGGTCGTTAACATCGCCACCAAGGTTCTTCACCGTGTTCACATAAGCATCGCCACCGAGTGGTGCGCCGTGTGTCTTCACGTTACGCTCGTAGCTGCTGTTGTCGGCCTTGCGTGCGCCCTTACCCATCAGTGTGTGACCGATGATAAGTGTAGGACGGTGCTCCTCCTTGCCGGCAAGGATCAGAGCAGCACGAATCTCGTCGGGGTCGTTGCCGTTTATTGTCAGCACGTTCCATCCCCATGCGCGATATTTCTGCTCGGTGTTCTCGTTCATCACCACGTCACACTCGGTAGAGAGCTGTATCTCGTTGGCATCGTAGAACATGATAAGGTTGTTCAGATGCAGCAGGCCGGCAATGCGTCCTGCACCCTGAGAAATTTCTTCCTGAATGCCGCCGTCAGAGATGTAAGCATAGATCTTATGCTGCATCATTGTGCTTCCGAGACGTGCCTCAAGGAATTTCTCTGCAATGGCAGCACCCACAGCGAAGGTGTGTCCCTGTCCGAGAGGGCCTGACGTGTTCTCGATGCCACGGGTGATGTCGCGCTCGGGATGTCCAGGTGTCACCGAACCCCACTGACGAAACTGCTTCAGCTCCTCGATGGTGAATTTGCCTTGAAGGGCCAAGGCCGAATAGAGCATCGGCGACATGTGTCCCGGATCAAGGTAGAAACGGTCACGGCCTTCCCATGTAGGATTCTCTGGGTCGTAGGTTAAAAACTCGGAGAAAAGTACATTAATGAAATCCGCACCGCCCATAGCACCTCCGGGATGTCCAGACTTAGCTTTCTCAACCATCGATACAGCAAGGATTCTTATGTTGTCTGCTGCATGATTCATTAATTCCTTATTGTTCATGTCTTGTATTTAGTGTTAAAATAGAACTATTTAAAATCTTATTCGTAATTTTGGGATGTCATGGTTAATTTCTTTTAGCAGAGACGAAAACTTCGTTGGTAAGATGAAGCTTCTTTTGTTGGGGTGATGCCTCTTTTACGGAAATGAGGTCTATTTTTTATGCTAAGAAATCTATTTAGTGCAAAGATAGTGATATTAGTTGGATTAGTTTAATTTTTGAATATGTTTTTTGACAAAACTGTAATTTTTTTATTCATCATCAATAAAAAACGCAAAGAAAAAGTCGGCCTTGCCGTTAAGCAGACCGACTTTATATTGTTTTTCTCTAAAACGATGTAAGAGAAACAGAGCTTTTATTAGCAAATTTTGCGTGAGCCGTCACCGATGACAACATCAATAACCTTTGGCTCCTTGCCATATTTGGCTGAATATTTTGCCTTTGCGTCAGCGATGAACTGATCATATAGCTCCTCTTTCACGAGGTTGATGGTGCATCCACCGAATCCGCCGCCCATGATGCGGCTACCGGTAACGCCATTCTCCTTGGCGATGTCGTTAAGGAAGTCGAGCTCCTCGCATGACACCTCATACTCCTTGCTCAGACCTGCGTGGGTCTCATACATCTTCTTGCCTACGGTCTCATAGTCGCCAGCGTTGAGGGCGTCGCACACTGCGAGCACACGGTCTTTCTCGCCGAGCACGAAGTGAGCGCGCTTGTAGTCTTCCTCACTAACCTCACACTTTACAGCCTCAAGCTGCTCCCATGTGCAGTCGCGGAGAGTCTCAAACTTGGCATCGGGATACTTTGCAGCAATGTGCTTGACAACGTTCTCACAGCTGTTGCGGCGGTCGTTGTAAGGAGAGCCGGCAAGCTCATGCTTCACGCAAGAGTTGAGGAGCACCAGTTTGTAGCCAACGGGCTTGAAGGGGAAATATTCGAACTCGCGGCTGCGGCAGTCGAGACGCATGAGGCATCCTTCCTTTCCAAAGACACTTGCGAACTGGTCCATGATTCCGCAGTTCACGCCACAATAGTTGTGCTCTGTAGCCTGGCCGGAAAGCACCATATCCCACTTGCTCACCTTGTTGTCGCCGAAGAGGTCGTTGAGAGCATAAGCGAAACAGCTCTCAAGGGCAGCCGATGAAGACATGCCTGCACCGAGAGGCACATCACCGGCAAAGGCTGTGTTAAAACCCTTCACGTCGACACCGAGCTTGCGCATCTCCTGCACCATGCCGTAGATGTAGCGTGCCCAGCTTGCGCGAGGACCATTGGGATCGTCGACCTTAAACTCGACACGGTCTTTCAAATCTATCGAATAGCACATCACGGTGTTTGTGCCATTAGGACGAACCTCGGCCATGATGCCACAGTCTACTGCACCGGGGAATACGAATCCACCGTTATAGTCGGTGTGCTCACCGATGAGGTTAATACGTCCTGGCGATGCATATATGTTACCTGTCTTTCCGTCAAAATGTTTGATAAAACGACTTCTTACGAATTCTATGTCCATAATGATAGTTTTTTTAATGATTAAAAAGATTGTTAAAATAGAATTGCCCTTTGGCGCATCTTCAACAGAAAGCGCCAAGGGACAAAACGGGTTTTCGGTTATATTATTCTACAGGGATGTCGGTGTTTACATTCTTGCAACCAACGAGGCTGTAGTAGAGAATGTAGGCAAGCATGGCAATAACGAGCCAGTAGCTTGCGATGTAGCCGGCGTTGTTGGCGATGAGGTTCTGGATGAACGGCATGATACCACCACCCACAACCATGGTCATGAAGAGACCAGAAGCAGCTGCTGTGTACTTGCCAAGGCCCTCAACAGCGAGGTTGAAGATGCCGCCCCACATCACTGATGTGCAAAGACCGCAGAGCACGATGAACAGACACTTGACAGGAACACCTGCCGTCATGATGAAACCGTCAGAAACGCTATAAGCGGGCATGCTCATTGTGAGGTCGCTGGGCAGGAAGATGGTGATAAGCAACAGAACGATGGCTGTTGTGGTCACGAACAGCATCTGAGCACGTGTTGACACCTTGCCACTGATGATAGAGCTTGAAAAACGTCCTACAAGCATCAGCATCCAGTAGATGGCAGCGATAGCGCCACCGATGGCGGCACCGTTGGCAAGACCAACACCACCTGCCGACTCGGGCTGTGCCAGATAGAAGGTGAGCTGTGAAGGAATGCCGACCTCAATACCAACATAGAAGAAGATGGCGATGATGCCAAGCAAGGTGTGACGGAAATTGAGCGGTGAGTGCTCCATAACTTCCTTTTTCTCGCCTGCCTTCTGAAGATGGGGCTCAGGAATGGTTGCGAAAGCAATAATGATGATAGACACGGCGAACACGCCCATAGCGATGAACAGCAGAGGTGACACGTCGCTCATGGCTGTGTCCTTGGTAACGCTACCGATAAGTGCACCCACGAAGAGCGGTGTAAGGGTTGCAGAGAGCGAGTTGAGCGAGCCACCGGTCTGGATGAGCTGGTTACCGCGGTTGCCGCCACCACCAAGCAGGTTAAGCATGGGGTTAACAACGGTGTTGAGCATGCAAACGCAGAAGCCGCAGATGAAAGCACCGAGCAAGTAGATGATGAGGTTGAGCATCACAGGCTGTCCGCCAACGGTGAAGACTGCGGTGTCGGCACCAACAATACTTGACACATACTGCACGCCAAGGCCGATAAAGCCGACAGCCATTGCCAAAATAGCAGTTTTCTTGTAACCAATCTTTGTCAACATGATGCCTGCGGGGATACCCATAAAGAGGTAAGCGAGGAAGTTCATCATGTTGCCCATCATTCCTGCCCATGAGTACTGGTTACCCCAAATGAGGCCGAAAGGTGCTGCAAGATTTGTCACAAAAGAAATCATTGCGAAGAGGAACATCATCACGATGATAGCAATGATGCTGCTCTGTGTTTTAGAAGTATTTTCCATTTTTTGTTTTATGATTTAGTTATATTAATTGATTTTTATTGTCAGAGTTGGTGGTCAAATGATAAAAACAAAAGTTGCAGTAGACTTGTTGCAGTGGATTGTCATTATGGGGTTATCCTTGCATAAATGCGGGGCAACCGTGAGGATTGTTCAAAAAGAACGCCCATACGGATGCCCTACAATTCGTTTTATTGTCAAATATTATTATGTGTTTTTATCATGAGCTTAGACCCGTTGTTATTTTTCAACACCAAACTTATAAACTGTCTTCTGTGTGTATTGCTCACCTGGCTTAAGAACCACAGACGGGAAATAAGGATGATTTGGCGAATCGGGGAAATGTTGTGCCTCAAAGCAGATAGCGCTTCTGCGTGGGAAGGTGGCACCGTGCTGTCCCTTGTAACCGTCAGCCCAGTTGTCTGTGTAGACCTGAACGCCAGGCTCGGTTGTGAATACCTCCATGGTGCGTCCGCTAACGGGTTCTGTTATCTTGGCAGCGAAGCTCAGTTCGCTCTCTTCTTTCTTGTTCAACACGAAGCAATGGTCGTAACCTGCTCCGTTCTTTATCTGCTCGTTGTCGGCATCGATGTCTTGACCCACGGTCTTGGGCTTACGGAAATCGAACGGCGTGCCTTTCACGAATCTAATCTCACCTGTAGGTATCGATGTCTCATCGATAGGCAGATAATAGTCGGCGTTTATCTCACAAACCAAGTTATCGATTGTCGGTGTCGGATCTGCAATGCCGGCCAAAGAGAAGAAGCCATGACTTGTGAGGTTGATCACTGTCTTCTTGTTGGTTGTGGCCATATAGTCGATGCTCAACTCGTTATCGTCATTGAAAGCATAAACCACAGTCACTCTCACCTCGCCCGAAAAACCTTCCTCGCCGTAGGGGCTGACATATTTGAGCACCAGCGTGTGGTCGTTCATCTGAAGTGCATCCCACACCTTGGCATTAAAGCCTTTTTTGCCACCATGCAAGCAGTTGGGACCATTGTTAATGGGCAAGCTATACTCTTTGCCGTGCAGCTGGAACTTGCCTTTACAGATGCGGTTGCCATAACGTCCTATCAACGTAGAGAGATAAGGCTCTGGCGACTCCACCATATCTTTTATATTGTCGTGTCCTTGAATCACATTGGCATGTTTTCCATCTTTGTCGGGCACCATGATAGCCACAATTGCTCCGCCATAGTTGGTAATGGCAACCTCGTTGCCTTCATTGTTCTTGAGGATGTAAAGGTCTGTGGCCTTTCCATCTATAGTGGCCTGAAAATCTTCTCGTCTCAGGCCACAGAGATTTGCTGTGTCTGCAGTATTCGTCATAACCATAAAGTTTTTAGTTACATTATGCTCTTGCAAAGTAAATAAAAAAAAATTAAAGCCACAAAAGAAATGTGTAAAAATGTATTTCTGTCACAGTTAAAAACAGTTAACAATAAAATACGTCAACTATGCTCGGCTAATATAATAAGGTATAGACGCATCTTTTGTCAAAGCAAAAGCGAACGGCATGCTCAAAAAAACGGCAAAAATGAGTTTTTGCAGAAAATTATAGGCATAAGATTTGGCGTAAAAGGAAAAATACATTATCTTTGCATCCGATTTTAGAAAGGCCTCTTTCAAAAGTTCTGCAAGGCCGATATGGCTCAGTTGGTAGAGCAACGCATTCGTAATGCGTGGGTCCCCGGTTCGAGTCCGGGTATCGGCTCAAATGATAACCTTGCGATAATAGCTCAGTTGGTAGAGCACTAGCTTCCCAAGCTGGGGGTCGCGGGTTCGAGCCCCGTTTATCGCTCCTTAGCGTAAACATTTGACAATCATAAAGAAACGAAAAATAGCAACCGATTTTTAGTTGCTATTTTTCGTTTCTTACAGTTTACGGATTAGCATCTCAGAAGCTATAAGAAGCTCATAAAGCTATATTTTCGTACCCTCTTTCGTACCCGAATCCATAGCCCAATTTGTTACCGAATTTGTTGCCGAATTCGTAAGCCTAACATGTAGCTTATTGACCGTCAACAAACTTAACGGCCAATAAGCGACATCGTTATTATTTCTTCTCCTTGGTAGCCGAATCTTGTGCGGCATCTGTCATCTCGCCTTCAATATAAAGACGCACCATGCTGGGATCACCGTTTGTACGAACGGTAACCATCTTCTTAAAATGACCAGGATAGAGACCGCGACCTTTGTATGTGACCTTTATCTCACCCTTCTCACCCGGACGGATGGGAGCCTTTGTGTATGTGGGTATTGTGCAGCCACAACTGCCTATGGCCTGGTTGATGATGAGCGGACTTTTGCCCACGTTTGTGAATGTGAACACACACTTCTGTGTAGAATTTGTCTCGGAGAATGTGCCAAAATCGTGTGTGGTCTTCTCAAACTTTATAGACGGACCATCTGTCTTAGGCTTGGCCTGCTGCGCCATTGCCAACGTAACGGTGGCAAGACACATAACTATGAAAGATAAAAATTTTTTCATGTTTTCGGATGTTTAATTGTCTTTTGTATCTGATATTAGCTGCAAAGGTAACGAAAGTTTTGATTGCATACTTTTAAAGCCCTATTATTTTGCAATAATTAACTGTAGATACCGTTTCTACACGACTTATTGGCTTCAAAGGAACGCAAGAAGAACAGAGATTGCTGTGCAAAAGCAACAAAAAAAAATGGCTATATATGAAAAATAAATTTGGCTATTTGGCGCAAACACTATAACTTTGCAGTTGGTTTGCATAAAATTTGGAAACAAAATAAAAAAACATACACATTATTTATAATATATGTACAGAACAAACACTTGTGGAGAGCTTCGACTCTCTGACGCCGGCAAGAACGTGACACTTGCCGGATGGGTACAGCGTGTAAGAAAGATGGGCGGCATGATCTTTGTAGACCTGCGCGACCGCTACGGCATTACACAGCTGGTTTTCAACGAGTCTGACGACAGCGAGCTTTGCGCACGCGCCAGCAAACTGGGACGCGAGTTTTGCATCCAGGTTGTAGGCGAGGTTAGTGAGCGTGAGAGCAAGAACAACGCTCTGCCCACTGGCGACATCGAAATTTTGGTAAAGGAGCTTAACATCCTGTCAAAGAGCGCCACACCTCCGTTCACCATCGAGGACAACACCGACGGTGGCGATGACATACGCATGAAGTATCGCTACCTTGACCTGCGCCGTCCTACCGTACGCAAGAACCTTGAGCTACGCCACAAGATGACCATTCTTATCCGCAACTTCCTCGACCAGCAGCAGTTTATTGAGGTGGAGACACCTATACTTATTGGTAGCACACCTGAGGGAGCACGCGACTTTGTCGTGCCTTCACGCATGAACCCCGGTCAGTTCTACGCTCTGCCACAGAGCCCCCAGACCCTTAAGCAGCTGCTCATGGTGAGCGGTTTCGACCGTTACTTCCAGATAGCAAAATGTTTCCGCGACGAGGATCTTCGCGCTGACCGTCAGCCCGAGTTTACACAGATCGACTGCGAGATGTCGTTTGTTGACCAGGACGACGTGATCAACCTGTTTGAGGACATGGCCCGTCACCTGTTCAAGGAGATTCGTGGCGTGGAGCTGCCTGCCAAATTGCAGCAGATGACATGGCATGAGGCCATGCGCCGCTTCGGTAGCGACAAGCCCGACTTGCGTTTCGGCATGGAATTTGTCGAGCTGATGGATGTTTTGAAGGGCACAGGCACGTTCTCGGTGTTCGACAGCGCTGCTTACATTGGCGGTATCTGCGTTCCCGGCTGCGCCAACTATACCCGCAAGCAGCTTGACCAGCTCACCGACTTCGTGAAGCGTCCACAGGTAGGCGCCAAGGGCCTTGTATATGTCAAGTTCAACGCCGACGGCACCGTGAAGAGCAGCATCGACAAGTTCTACTCACCCGAGGTGCTTCAGCAGCTCAAGGAGAAGATGGGCGCCAAGGACGGCGACCTCGTACTCATTCTCAGCGGCGACAACGCCAACAAGACCCGTGTGCAGCTCTGCACCCTGCGTCTTGAGATGGGCGACCGCCTCGGCCTGCGCGACAAAAACAAGTTTGAGTGTCTGTGGATTATCGACTTCCCTCTGTTCGAGTGGAGCGACGAGGAGCAGCGACTCATGGCAACACATCACCCCTTCACCATGCCTAACCCCGACGACATCCCTCTGCTTGACGAGCATCCTGAGCAGGTTCGCGCCAAAGCTTATGACTTTGTGTGCAACGGCATAGAGGTAGGCGGCGGCAGCCTCCGTATCCATGACTGCGATCTTCAGGAGAAGATGTTCCAGATTCTGGGCTTCACACCTGAGCGCGCCATGGCACAGTTTGGCTTCCTCATCAACGCCTTCAAGTATGGAGCACCTCCTCACGCCGGCCTGGCGTTCGGTCTCGACCGCTTTGTGTCAATCATGGCTGGTCTCGACTCTATACGCGACTGCATAGCCTTCCCGAAGAACAACAGCGGACGCGACGTTATGCTTGATGCACCTTCGGTTCTTGACCCCAAACAGCTTGAGGAACTGCATCTCAGTGTTGACGCAAGTCAAGAAAACGCGTAAAACTGTTGACTGATAGCCGTTTGCAGCGCTTTTTGTCATAAATAATGTTGGATTGTTTAAAAATTAGTTGTAATTTTGCAACTATCAAAGGTTGAATAGTTAGAAATTAACGATATCAGCCAAGATTAATTTACTAAATTATGACAGAAAAGAAAGCGACAACAAAAAAGACTACCGCAGCTAAGGCTACAACAAAGACTGCAACAAAGGCAACAGCAGCAAAGAAGACCGCTGTAAAGAAAGTAGCAGAAGTGACAATCAACGCCGAGAGCGTAGGCTTCCGTGCAGGTGACGTTTATCAGGCTCTTGCAGCAGCAGAGAAAGCTCTCACCGTGGCTGAGATTGCAAAGAACGCTAAGATTAGCAAGGAAGAGGCTTACCTCGGTATAGGTTGGCTCTTCAAAGAGGGCAAAGTGAATGGTGAGGAAGGCCTCATCGCACTGGCATAACAGGTTCTATTAAGAATGAGATATAAAAAAGAAGACTAAAGCGGCTCGTTTGTCTAAACGAGAGTTTTAGTCTTCTTTTTTTATGCATTTTTTTGTAAGAGTTTTTGTTCCCTATTCAAAAAAATTGTATCTTTGTAAAATCTTTATGCTTGTGTATCGAAGAAACTGAGAATTCTGCATACATTAGCATTTCAGAGACAAAAGAAGCAAACTCTCTGTAAACACAAGACATAAAAACACATATTTTTATTTATCAGAAAATCATTTACATTTATGGCTCATACAAGCAATCATTTGGTGATAATGGCAGGTGGTGTAGGCAGCAGAATATGGCCTATGAGCACCAGTGACCGCCCCAAGCAGTTTATCGACATGCTTGGCGTAGGGCGTTCGCTCATTCAGCTCACATACGACCGTTTTGAAGGAGTGTGTGCAAGCGAGAACGTGTGGGTAGTGACCAACAAACAATATGAACAAATTGTGCGTGAACAGTTGCCAGAAATACCGGCAGAGAACATTCTCCTTGAGCCATGCCGACGCAACACCGCACCTTGCATTGCCTATGTAAGCTGGCGCATAAAAGCCAAGGACCCCAAAGCCAACATCGTGGTGACACCAAGCGATGCCATTGTGCTCAACGTGCCCGAGTTTCGCCGCGTCATAACACAGAGCCTTAAGTTCACAAGCGAGACCGATGCCATCGTGACCCTTGGCATCAAGCCCAACCGTCCAGAGACAGGCTACGGATACATACAGGCAGACCTGAGCACATCGTCACCACGCAACAAAGAGATTTTCCGCATAGACACGTTCCGCGAGAAACCCGATCTCGAAACGGCAAAGCGCTACATACAGCAAAACAATTTCTTTTGGAACGCCGGCATTTTCGTGTGGAGCGTGAGCACCATCGTCAATGCCTTCCGCATATATGCTCCCGCCATAAGTAAGGTGTTTGAGGGTCTGCTCAACGTCTACGGCACCGACAAGGAGCAGGAGATGATCGACAAGCTCTATCCCGAATGTGAGAAAATTTCTGTCGACTATGCCATCATGGAGAAGGCAGAAGAGATTTTCGTGTGTCCTGCCGACTTTGGCTGGAGCGACCTCGGTTCATGGAGCTCATTGCTCATGCACACACACCACGACCTGTATGGCAACAGCCTCATAGGCAGCGACATCAGCGTCTACGACACAACCAACTGCATCATTCATGCCACAGAAGAGAAGAAGGTAGTTGTGCAGGGTCTTGACGGCTACATCGTGGCAGAGAAGGTCGACACGCTCCTTGTGTGCAAGCTCTCTGAAGAACAGCGCATACGCCAGTTTGCTGGCGAGTAACGATAAAAACGATAAAAAAACGTGAGTAAACAACCATCATTCGGTGGCGTTTACTCACGTTTTCTATTTTCTCACGTTTTCTATTTTCTCACGTTCCTATTTTCTCACGTTCCTATTTTCTCACGTTTTTTATTTCGATTCTTCCCTACCCTCCTTAATTCTTTTTCTTCAGGAGTTTCTTTACAACAAAGAAGACGATGGCGATGAGCACAAGAGCAATGATTGCCCATTTTATATATTCGCCATACTCAAGAATTTTGTCGTGCAGCTGATCCTCAGGCACGATGGTGTGCAGATACCATCCGAGAGCAGCGAGGATGCAGTTCCACACGCCAGCACCTATGGTCGTGTAGAGAATGAAGTTTCCATAGTGCATCTTTGCTAGACCAGCAGGAATGGAGATAAGATGTCTGATGCCAGGGATGAGACGACCGGTGATGGTTGCCACCTTGCCGTGGCTGTCAAAATAGCGCTCACTCTTCTCTACCTTCTCTTGGTTCAGCAGGCACATCTTGCCCCACTTGCTGTTGGCAAAGCGGTAGATGATGGGACGTCCAAGATAATAGCCCGCCACATAATTGATGGTAGCACCGAGGTCGGCGCCAAGGGTAGCAAACAGAATTACAAGAAAGATGTCAAGATTACCTGCTGCTGCGTGATAAGCCGCGGGCGACACCACAAGCTCTGAAGGCACAGGAATGACGGTGCTCTCAAGCATCATCAGAAAGAAAACGGTACCATAGTTGAGGTTACCCAAAAGAGATGAAATCCAGCTCATTTTAATTTTTTGTTGTTTTTAATAACGATAAAACATTGTCGCATCCACTTACCATTTTAAGAATTTAAATGACGAAAAGAGTTTTATCGCTTCACCTTATTATATATAAATAAAAAAATCTCGTTTTATTCAAAACCATTACCTATTCGTCAGCGGGCTTGTCGCCGTTAAACTTTTTTAGGGCATAGTCGTAGAAGTCTCTTGGGTCCATGTCTATCGGGAACATGTCACACATCACCTCCTTCACCTCAAGAGGGTTATTCTCGCAAGCAAGCTTCAGCGTGTCAAGAAATTCTTGCTTCATGCCATACTGTCGGTAACTGTCGGCAAGATAAGCATATCCCCGTTTTTCATGAGGATTATAGAACAAGGCAGAAGTGAGAGTTTTGATAGTTTCAAGAAACGCATCGTTAACATAATAGGTTATCGCCACCTCCATGTAGATGCCCATGCTGTGCTTGCTCTCCAAGATGGCCTCAACAAAACGGTCGCCAGCACGCTCCTTCTCTTTAATGTCCAAGAACAGGCGACCCTCGTTAAGCAGACGGTCCAGATGGTCGATATGCCCTTTCTTCTCTGCCTGGTCAACAACGGCAAAAGCCTCGTCGGTTTGCCCTTTCTTGGACAGCACAAAGACAAGCTGTTTCACAATCTCTGGAATGAGCGACTTGTCGGTGCAGGTATCTTTGGCTTGATAAAGGTTGGAGAGGGCTTCATCGTACTTGCCGTATGCTATAAGCGCCACACCATACATGGCTCTTACAGAACTGTCGTTAGGCACCTGTGTAAGATAACGTTCGTAAAACTCGGCTGCCTCTCTAAACCTGTAGGCCGTTGAAAGGCAACGTGCCTTGTTGAGCAACGCCTCGGGGTTGTTGGGGCTGATGGCAATGGCATACTCAGAACTGTCGATGCTTTCAACCAACCGGCCGTTAAGAAACTGTGCCGACGCCAGCGTGTTCCACAGCGGCACAGCGAAAGGCTCGTTCTCAAGCAGCTTCTTGAAGATGGTCTCACACTTGTCATAATCCTCCATAAGGAAAGCTATGCGGCCCTCAGCCTCCAAGTAGTCGGGATCATCTTTTTCGTTTGACCGGTCCAACCATGCCTTTGCATACTCAGGCAAACGATAGTCGAGGAAGATAAACGCTACGTCAAGGTAGAAATCTTCAAGGTCTTCTCCATCAAGCAACGGTATCTTGCTTTCAAGATAACTGTCGGCTTCATAGATATAATCCTCAAACAGCAACATCTCTGCCTTAAGATAGAAATATTCCATGTCCTCGCAACCTTGTTGTTCGATAAGCTGCGCATAGTGGCGAGCTTTATCTATGTCAAAGTCGCTGAACAACGCCATGCGTGCCTGAAGAATGAGCACCATGGGCGACGTGGGGTATAAGTGGGCGGCAAAGGCAACGGCCTTTCGTGCGTTGTCTACGTCGGCCTTATAGTTATAATATTCGGCAATGTCCATGATGTCGTCGACATCAAAGAACAAGCTGTCAAGGTTGTCCTGGCCAGCTTCATACTTGGCCAGGACCTCCTTGAATCGTTTGTTGTTGAATCTATCTTCTTTGTTTACCATTTACTTTTTCTGTTTAGCCCAAGCGTCCTTCAGGCCAACGGTCTTGTTGAACACAAGATTGTCGGCTGTGGAGTCGAGGTCGGCCATGAAATAGCCGATACGCTGGAACTGCAGATACTCGCCGGGCTTACGCTCGGCAGCGTAGTTCTCGACGTAGCAGTTGTCGATGGTCTTCAGACTCTCGGGGTTAAGAAGCTCACGGAAATCGCGCTCGTCGGCTGAGGGGTTCTCTACCTCAAACAGTCGGTCATACACACGCACCTGAGCTTTGTGGCAGTGATCTGCCGATACCCAGTGGAGCGTGCCTTTCACCTTGCGGTTTGCACCTTCCATTCCGCTCTTGCTTATGGGGTCATATTCGGCCTGAATCTCAATGATGTTGCCGTTCTCGTCTTTTGTGCATCCTGTGCACATCACGATGTAAGCATTCTTCAGACGCACCTCCTTGCCTGGTGTCATGCGGAAAAACTTCTTCGGTGCATCCTCCATGAAGTCGTCGCGCTCTATCCACAGGTTCTTTGAGAAGGTTATGGTGTGTGTGCCTGCTGTCTCGTCCTCAGGGTTGTTGATGGCTTCCATCTCCTCTGTCTGGTTGTCAGGATAGTTGGTGATGACCAGCTTCACGGGATTGAGCACAGCCGAGACACGCAACGCCTTCTTGTTAAGGTCTTCGCGCACGGCAGCCTCAAGGAGCGCCATGTCGTTAAGGGCATCAAACTTGGTGTAGCCTATCGACTTGATGAAGTTTCTGATGCTCTCAGGCGAGTAGCCACGACGGCGCATGCCACAGAGGGTCGGCATACGCGGATCGTCCCATCCTGCCACGAGGTGTTCGTCAACGAGGGTGTGGAGCTTACGCTTCGACATCACAGTGTAGGTAAGGTTCAGGCGGTTAAACTCGATCTGTCGCGGACGGAAGTCGTGCAGGTTCTCTGTCTCGCCACGCATCTCCTTCAGGTAGTCGATGAACAAATCGTAGAGAGGACGGTGAGGCACAAACTCGAGCGTACAGATTGAGTGGGTCACGCCCTCAAAGAAGTCGCTCTGTCCATGTGCAAAGTCGTACATAGGATAAGCATGCCACTTTGTTCCTGTACGGTGGTGCGGAATCTGGATAATGCGGTAGATGATTGGATCGCGGAAGTGCATGTTGGCGTTAGCCATGTCTATCTTTGCGCGAAGCACCATGCTGCCTTCCACAGCCTCGGGTGTGTTCATCTTGTTGAACAGCTCAAGGCTCTCCTCCACAGGACGGTCGCGATAAGGCGAAGCCACGCCAGGTGTTGTAGGTGTACCCTTCTGCTCAGCAATCTGTTCTGCAGTCTGCTCGTCAATGTAAGCGTGGCCGTTCTTGATCATCCACACGGCAAATTCCCACAGCTTCTCAAAATAGTCGGAAGCGTAATAGATGTTGCCCCACTTGAATCCAAGCCACTGGATGTCGTTCAAGATATTCTCCACATACTCTGTGTTCTCCTTGCTCGGATTGGTGTCATCGAAACGCAGGTTACACACGCCGTTATAGTTGTCGGCCACTCCAAAGTCCATGCAGATAGCTTTTGCGTGTCCGATGTGCAGATAGCCGTTAGGCTCTGGCGGGAATCGTGTCTGTATGCGTCCCGCGTTCTTGCCTTCTTCAAGGTCTTTCTCTACAATCTGTTCTACAAAGCTAATGCTCTTTTTCTCTTCTTCGGGTCTTTCTTCCTTCATAGTTGTATTGTCGTTTTTGATTTTTGTTGCAAACTTACATAAAAAAAATGAAAATGCACCTTATATATAAGCAAAAAAACAGTCTTCACCGCACAGTAGGGCCATTTTTTTGATTTGAATGATGCAAAGAGGGCTTTTTATGCTTTCTAAACATCTTTTTTAGCATCGCACGAAAGACCGTTATTTTTGGCTCAACAAAGCAGATATTAAAAAGAACTTGGCTATCTCATAAAAAAATGCAAAACTTCAACAAATAGTTACAATAGGTAGGCGCTTTTTGTGTCACTTTCACACTCTTATTACCGTTTTAAGCTTTTTTAACCACGGAAATATAATATTTTTCAACAATATGTTAAGAAACATCTTTATTTATTTTGCGTTATTAAAGAAAAATGTGTACCTTTGCATTCGTTATCCTGAATACAATCTTTATGCCTTAAAAAAGACTAATACCTATTGAGATAAGTACCCGACTCTGCGAAGAGTCGGGTATTTTCGTTTTTAAACAAAACTATATAACATAAACATCAAAAGTCCTTCCTTTTTGTCAAAAATTATGCCTAACTTTGCCAACACGTTCAGCCACATCTTTCAGATGGTCGCAACACATCATTCTTCTAACAAAGGCAGGCGACACCTCAGAAAGGACATTGAGGGTCTGGTTTTTATCTGATTAAGCCAGATTAGAAATTGGATTAAACCAGATTAGAAATTGGATTAAGCCAGATTAAAACATTCAGTTCCGAACAAATGGCTGGTATTTTAAACGTGATTATAAAAAAAAGAGGAAAAAGACATGCATACAAGAGAAGAAAAAATGAAGGCCTTCGGACGATTTCTTGACGTCCTGGACACATTAAGGGAAAAATGTCCATGGGACAAGAAACAGACAAACGAGAGCTTGAGACCAAACACCATAGAAGAAACTTATGAGCTGTGCGACGCGCTCATGAACAACGACCAGCCCAACATCTGCAAAGAGCTGGGCGACGTGTTGTTGCACATCTGCTTCTATGCAAAGATTGGACAAGAAAAGGAGCAGTTTGACATCGCCGACGTGTGCAACAAGCTCACCGACAAGCTGATTTTCAGACACCCTCACGTCTACCACCCGTCACAGGTGGGAGCAGCAGAACCCAAGCCGCTACCCTACGGAGAGGCCAAGGATGAGCAACCAGAGGGCGAGGCTGTCAGCACAGCACAACAGGTTATAGAAAACTGGG
>OHAY01000590.1_pt1 | contig 37461 bp, 37 predicted proteins | sample 1577191 | NCBI WGS metagenome assembly OHAY01 (sample SAMEA3541504, study PRJEB24748) | human gut metagenome | biome: human gut; feature: human-associated habitat; material: faeces | place: China | collected 2012 | reverse complement strand
GGATTTTCGAGTATTTTCCCGAAATATCTCGGAAAATATGCACGCAAGATGCGTGTAGGAAGATGCGAAACAGACTCTCATGCACCAGATTCCGGCATACTGCATACCTTGGTATTGAGGTGATGCGTGATGCAGGAATTCCGCAGAAGTGTCTGGATCGGATTTCTATGGAGCATTGTCTTTGGGACAGTGCTCCATTTTTTGTACGGCTGGACAGGAGAAAATCGGGTCGTGGGGCTGTATGCCGCGATCAGCGAAAGTCCGTGGGAACATCTGAAACTGTTGTTCTTTCCGGTGCTGGTCTACACCGTCTGGGAGTACATCTGGGTGGGACACCGCTGGAAGGGCTACATCCTGACGCGGGCAGAGGGAGCACTGCTGGGCATGCTGACCATTACTGCTCTCTTTTACACCTATACCGGCATCTGCGGCAGGCACTGGCTCTGGGCAGATATTCTCACATTTGTGCTGGGTGCGGCAGTGACAGCATTCTGGACATGGAAGCACACGCCCCACGCCAAAGGCGGTTCATGGCTGGGAATCCTGCTGTTTGCAGGCGTTGCCGTCTGCTTCGGGATCTTCAGTCTGTTCCCGCCGACGGTGGGGATATTTACCGTTCCCTGAAAGAGAGGTGTCACAGATGAACGGATTGGTTTGTCTGCTGGTGTTCGGGCTGCTGGCGATCACGGCCCTAGCAGCACTGGGACTGTGCCGGCGGCTGTTTTCCCATGAGCTGCCCCGACATATGGCGACCCTTGCCCTGCTGGAAAATCCACAGCAGTGGGAAACACAATGTGCAGCACTGGCGGCACAGCTGACGTGGACGGACCGCGACATGGTGCGGACAGTCTGGCTGGTGGACGCGACACCGGACGGCTCGCTGGAACCGGCATGTACAGCGTTTTGCAGCCGGCACAAGGACTTTTGCTATTGCCGTCTGTCGGAGTTGACGAAAATTTTTGGAAGCGGCACAGATTGTGAAAAAAGTCATTGCAATTTGTCGAAAAAACAGGTATAATAAAAGAAGTGTACTCTCCCGCCCACAGGAGAGCCAAATTCCGGCAGCCGTAGAAGCAATGCAGAACGCCTGCTGCCGCTGTCAAAGGAGGGACCCGCAGTGACACCAAACGAAAGAAAAACGCTGCACCTGGAAGGCACTGTGGAAAACGTGCTGTACTGCAATCCGGATAACGGCTATACCGTACTGGAACTGGACGCAGACGGCACACTGGTCACTGTGGTGGGCGAAATGGGAGAAACCGAAGAAGGCGAACGGCTGTCGGTAGACGGCGAATACACCACGCACCCCCGTTTCGGCATGCAGTTTCGGGCACAGTACTGGGAACGCAAGCTGCCGGCAGATGCCTTCAATATCCAGCGATACCTTTCCTCCGGTGCGATCAAAGGCATCGGACCATCGCTGGCGAAAAAAATCGTGGAAAACTTCGGGGACAGAACGCTGGAGATCATGGAAAAGGAGCCCACCCGTCTTCTGGAGATTCGGGGCATCTCCCCGAAAAAGTGCGAAGCGATTGCCGCAGAAGTCCGGCAGATCTTTTCCCTGCGGACACTGATGCTGTTTCTGTCGCAGTATGACATTCGTTCCAAATATGCCATGCGTGCCTATCAGCACTGGGGCACCGGTGCCATGGACATGCTTGCCGCCAACCCCTATCTGCTTTGCAGCTCCGGCGTGGAACTGGACTTCCAGAAAGCCGATGCCGTGGCTCAGGGCATGCAGTTTGCCCACAATGCTCCCCAGCGGATACAGGCGGGCATCTGCTATATTTTACAGTACAACACCAACGGCGGCAACGCCTGCCTGCCGCTGGATCGGCTCCGTCCTACGGCGTGCAAGTATTTGCAGGTCAACGAGGCGGAATTTGAAATTGCCTATGCGGCAGCACTGGAAGACCACACCCTCTACGTCTACGAAAAGAACGGACGGGATTTTGTCTATCTGGAGGACTACTACATTGCGGAACGCTATATCGCCGACCGCATCGGTGTGGTACAGGACTTCAGTGCACCGGAAGATCAGGAGATCTTCGAAAAAATGATCGATACACAGCAGCAGGAACAGGGCATGCAGTATGCGGCGTTGCAGCGAAAAGCCATTGTCACTGCCCTTTCCCGCAGCATCATGATCCTCACCGGCGGCCCCGGCACCGGTAAAACTACCACGCTGAATGCCATTATCGAACTGTACGAAAAGCAGGGCTACCGCGTGATGATCGCCGCCCCCACCGGTCGGGCAGCCAGCCGCATTTCTGATCTCACCGGCTACGAGGCAAGCACCATTCACCGCATGCTGGCGGTGGAATACGACATGTCCGGCAACATGCGGTTCCAGCACAACGAACACAACCCGCTGGACTGCGATGTAATGATCGTGGACGAAATGTCCATGGTAGACGTGCTGCTGTTTGAGCACCTGCTCCGTGCCTTGCGGCTAAGCTGCAAGGTCGTTCTGGTGGGCGACTGCGACCAGCTGCCCTCTGTGGGAGCCGGCAATCTTCTGCGGGATCTGATCCACAGCGACAGAGTGCCGGTGGTGGCTCTGAAAGAAATTTTCCGGCAGGCACAGAAAAGCAGCATCATCACCAACGCCCACAAAATCATTCAGGGCGAACACCCCGACCTGTCCCGCAAGGACAGCGACTGTTTCTTCTTCCAGCGGTTACAGGAAAAGGACGCAACACAGCTGATGCTGGACTTGGTGAAAACCAGACTGCCCAACGCCTATGGCTACTCCCCTATGGAGGACATTCAGGTCATCACCCCGTCCCGCAAGGGCAGCATGGGTGTCATTGAACTGAACCAGCAGCTACAGGCGGTACTCAACCCCAAATCCGTAGACAAGCCGGAATGCCGTTCGATCCTGTACACCTTTCGGGAGGGCGACAAGGTGATGCAGATCAAGAACAACTACGACATCATCTGGCACAAGGACGGCGAAAACGGCACCGGCATTTTCAACGGGGACATCGGGTATCTCCGTGCGATCAACCGGCAAGGTCAGGAAGTCATTGCAGAATTTGACGGCAGACGTGCCACCTATCCCTTTGAACAGCTGGATCAGCTGGAACTTGCCTATGCTGTCACCGTACATAAAAGTCAGGGCAGCGAATTTCAGGCGGTCGTCATGCCTCTGCTGGGCGGATTCCCGAAGCTGTACTACCGGAATCTGCTGTACACAGCCGTCACACGAGCCAGACGGCTGCTGATCCTGATCGGCTCTCAAAACGTCATTTATCAAATGGTGGACAACAACCGCCGTATGAATCGATATACCTGTCTGCGGGATATGCTGGAACAGCAGAAGCCCACGCAGACACTTCCGATTTCCCAGTCTGACGAACCGGACGGAGAAATCAAGGACACCCAGAAACAGGAGGAATCGCTATGAGCAAAACAGATATTGGTATCGACTTAGGAACGGCAAACACGGTCATCACCTTAGGAAAAAAGGGTGTCGTGCTTAGCGAGCCCTCTGCCATTGCCTATCACACCCACACCAAAGAAGTACTTGCAGTGGGCAAGCGTGCTTATCAGATGATCGGAAAAACGCCGGATTATATTGAGGTCATTCGCCCGCTGTCCGGCGGCGTCATTTCGGACGACCGCATGACACAGTACATGATCCGCGAATTCATTTTACAGGTCACCGGCCACCGGCTCACCAAGCCCCGCATCATCATCTGTGTGCCGTCCTTTATCACAGACGTGGAAAAGCGTGCTGTCGTGGAAGCTGCCATGAGTGCCGGCTCCCGAAAGGCATACCTGATCGATGAGCCCATTGCCGCCCTGATCGGTGCCGGCGTGAACATCGGCAAGGCACGGGGCAACATGGTCGTGGACATCGGCGGCGGCACCACTGACGTGGCGATCGTTTCCATGAACGGCATTGTCACCTCTCACTCCGTCCGTGCAGCGGGAAACACGCTGGATCAGGCAATTATCCGCTACATGCAGACCAAGTACAAGCTGCTGATCGGCGAACGCACTGCGGAACGGCTGAAAATCGAAATGACGAACCTGTACGACCCCAGAGCCGATGTGACATCATGGGTCAAGGGACGGAATCTGGTCAGCGGTCTGCCGGAGATGCAGGAGATCAGCGAACTGGAAATTTTTGAAGCCGTGGAAGATGTGATCGCCGACATCATCGAAGCGATCAAGACGGTTCTGGAAGAAACGCCGCCGGAACTGGTGGGTGACATCTACGAAAACGGTGTGCTCATGGCTGGCGGCGGTGCGATGCTGGGCGGTCTGCGGAAGCTGGTGGAACGAACTTTACAGGTCAAGTGCGTAGTTGCCAAAGATGCCATTCACTGCGTGGCAAAGGGAACTGCCATTGCATTCCGCAAAATGGACACCCTGCTGGACGGCTTTGAAAATATCGCTGTATATCAGTTTAAGTGATCTCACATTGAAAAGCCGGATCGGTTGGAAACAAATATTGCAAACGGGTACAGCATGCTGTGCCCGTTTTTCTTTTCGATACTCATTTGCAGAGTTAGCACTCATCATTAGCACTTGTTAGCACTCTTTTGCTAAGAGTGCTAATTTTCATCTAGTTTTCACAGAACCAACCTTGAACTTTCACACAGCGGGGGTAATATGATAATTGTAAACGGAAAGGAGCTCCGGAAGAAGCAAACAGCAAACCGGTCAGCACCGTTCCGCAAACCACAAAATCAGAACACCATGCATAGGAGGAATGCTTTATGATGACATATTTGACACCTTTTGAACGTACCGGTTACGACCTGTTCCGTTCCATGCGGGACTGGGAGAATGAATTCTTCGGCGAAAAGTCCGCAGCGATGAGTTCCTGCAAGACCGACATTCGGGACACCGGTGACAGCTACGTGCTGGAAGCAGAGCTGCCGGGATTCCAGAAGGACGAGATCAAGATCAGCGTAGAGAGCGACACTCTGACACTGTCCGCCGTCCACAAGGAAAAGACCGAGGAAGAAAAGGCAAAAGACGGCACTTATCTCCGTCGGGAACGCAGCACCAGTTCCTATGAACAGAAACTGGACATCAGCAATGTGGACACTTCCAAACTCCATGCAGTTTATGAAAACGGCGTGCTGACACTGACGATGCCGAAAAAGCAGCCGGCTGCTCCAGTTTCCCGTCAGCTGGAAATCCACTAAAAAACAAACACAAGAACAAAGAGAGAAAGACAAATAGACAGAGAGAAAAAGTGCTGTTTTCGCAGCATACAGAACAAAGAAAGAACAGCAGCATGGACTGCTGGGGAAACACTGCATAAAGCACGCTTGACGGCTTTATGCAATATTTCCCTAGAGATAATTCCAAGGAGGAATGACTTATGATGACCATTTTTCAACCGTTTGCAAACACACTGTGGAATTCTCTGAAAGACACAGAGATCACAAAAGTGCCGAAAACCGACCTGCGGGATACCGGTGACAGCTATGTGCTGGAAGCCGACATGCCGGGGTTCCGGAAAGAGGAAATCAAGCTGTCCTTGGAGGGCGATGTTCTGACAATTGCGGCAGAGCATACCGCAGAGAAACAGAACGAAGAAGCCCCCGAGAAAGACGGCGAATCCGGAGAAACAAAAACGGTAGAGCAGCCCGAAAGCAAGGGCACCTATTTACAGCGGGAACGCAGCTTCTGCAAGTATTTGCAGCGGCTGGACATCAGCAATGTCGATGTGGAACACATTGATGCCGCCTATGAAAACGGCGTGCTGACCCTGACACTGCCGAAAAAGCAGCCGGCAAAGCCGGAAGTAAAACAGATCGAGATCCAGTAAACCTGCTGGGATCTGTCCATTCACAGGTTCTCCCCCTGCGGTAATTACGCCGCAGTTTCATAAATGTATCTCCTATTGAAAAAGGGGAAGCTTCTCACGGGAAGCTTCCCCTTTTTTGATGTCTGTCCAACAGAAATTACTTTTTCAGATACGCCCGCAGGAATGCGAACAGCGATTCCATTTGAGCATCGGTGCCGATCGTGATCCGCAGATAGTTCCGGATTCTGGGAGAATCAAACCAGCGGACGAAAATATGTGCCTCCCGCAGTGCCTCGAACAGTTCATGTGCATCGCAGTCCGGATGTGTCACAAACAGGAAGTTGCTCTTGGAGTCCGGAAATCGGAAGCCCATTTCCGCCAGCACCTGCTTGGTGTGTTCTCTGGTCTTTACGATCCTGGCGGTGGTCTCCTGCAAGTATGCGGCATTCTGCACAGCTGCGGTTCCGGCATCCAGTGCGGAACGGTTCATGGTGTAGGAGTTGAACGAATACTTCACATCATGCAGAGCCTTGATCAGTTCCACAGAGCCAATGGCAAAGCCGATTCGTTCGCCAGCCATAGCACGGGACTTGGAGAACGTCTGCACCATGATCAGATTTTCATACTTTTTCAGCAGCGGCAAAACGGTTTCCCCGCCAAAGTCCACGTAGGCTTCGTCAACGACCACCAGCGACTCCGGATTGTGCTGCAAAATCTCCTCAATCACCGCAGAAGGCAGAGCGATGCCGGTGGGGGCGTTGGGGTTCGGGAACACAATGCCGCCGTTGGGCTTGTAGTAGTCCTCCGGCACGATCTCCAGCTTCTCGTTCAGGGGCTGCACCTCGTAGGGAATCCGGAACAGGTCGCACCACACCGGATAAAACGCGTATGTAATATCCGGAAACAGAATCGGCAGATCGCTGTTGAAAAAGGTCTGGAAGATCATTGCCAGCACGTCGTCCGAGCCCACGCCGGTGAATACCTGTGCTTCCTCTACGCCGTACGCCTCGGCAATGGCAGCATTCAGCTGATGTGCGGTGGGGTCCGGATAGAGCCGCATCTGTTCAGCGTTGCTCTTTGCCAGAACCTCCTGCACTTCCGGAGCCGGCGGGTAGGGGCTCTCGTTGGTATTCAGTTTGATCATATCGGGAAAATCCGGCTGATCTCCCGGCACATACGGCACCACTTTCCGGATATTCTGCTGAAATCGCTTCATTTACATCACGTTCCTGACTTTTTGAATTTCCGTTCCGGAAACGAACGGTTTGGGAATACTTTTAGTATAGCACATTTCCGGCGGGTTGTCCAGCGGAAATGCAGCGGTTTTCCAAAAAGGAAAAACGCCCACAAAAAACCGGCTTCTGCTCTCCGCAAAAACCGGCCATTTCCATTATCCCAACGCCACGTCCAGCGTCATCATCAGGGCAAATCCCACGGCGAAAAAAATCGTTCCCACATTGGAATGAGGTGCCTCCGACATTTCCGGAATCAGTTCCTCCACCACCACATAGATCATGGCACCGGCGGCGAAACTCAACAGATACGGCAGAATCGGCAGCACCAGCCCTGCCGCCAGAATCGTTAGGATCGCCCCAATGGGTTCCACTACGCCGGAAAGGGTGCCGTACAAAAACGCTTTGCCCTTTCCCATGCCCTCTGCCCGCAGCGGCATGGAAATAATGGCACCCTCCGGAAAATTCTGAATGGCGATGCCGATAGACAGTGCCATTGCCGCGGCTGCGGTGATCGACACATTGCCCGATGCCCAGCCGGCATAGACAACGCCTACCGCCATGCCCTCCGGAATGTTGTGCAGCGTCACCGCCAGCACCAGCATGGTCGTCTTTTTCAGTTTGCTTTTCGGTCCCTCGGCTTCACTGCTGTTCATGTGCAGATGCGGGATCAGGTGATCCAGCCCCAGCAGAAAGAGGATTCCCACCAGGAAGCCGATCACTGCCGGCAAAAACGCCAGCTTTCCCATACCGGCACTTTGCTCCATTGCCGGAATCAACAGGCTCCACACCGAAGCCGCGGTCATGATGCCGGCAGCAAATCCCGTCAGGGCACGCTGGATTCCCGTGGACAGGGTGCGTTTCATAAAGAACACACACGCCGCCCCCAGTGCGGTCCCCAAAAATGGAATCAGAATGCCCCGAAAAATGTCTGCATACATAAATACCTCCAGTCTGTCCGGCGAAGGGAGTTTTACAGCTGTTCCTTCACCAGTGCGATCAGTTCTGCCACATCTTCCGGCGGGTGCACGGCATAGAGAATGCCGTAGGGAATGGTATATTCCCACTCCACCGGAATCGTCACCAGCAGCGGGTGCACATCACGCCAGCACTCGATCGTAAGAAGCACGTCATCGGTCTGGGCACAATGGTTAAAGACACCCATATCATAATATTGCGGTGTATCCACAATGTGAATCTGCGGGTGACAGACTTCCAAGTCGTGGTGGATCTGATCGTTGATCGCAGAATCCCCGCGGGGCACCATCATCAGATTCTGCCCGTACAGGTCGGAGATTTGCAACTTTTCCTTTTTCGCCAGCGGGTGTCCGGCACGGACGGCAACGCATTTCCGGTATGTACCCAGCTGCAAAAAATGACAGTGCAGCAGCCACTTTGCAGAATCGCAGACCCCCACCAGAAAGTCAAACTTTTCCCCCAGTGCGGAGATCTCCTGCAAGATCGTGGTGTGTTCGTCCTCAAAAGGCACAATATTCAGCCGGTATTCCGGAAAGTGATCGGATACTTTTCCCCACAAATCCACAAAGGGTTTACAAGGGTTCAAGATCGAAGTGCCCACGCAGAATGTCTTTTCATAGTCAGACATTCGCTGCTGTGCCCGGCGAATCGCACGGGCAGAATAGTCTATCAGATACTTGGCATCTGCATAGACTGACTCCCCCGCCGGTGTCAAGCGAATTCCCTGATTGGTACGGGAAATCAGCTGCATCTGCAAGTGTGCCTCCAGAGCATTGACTTGTTTCATCACTGCGGTGGGCGACAGATACAGTTTTTCTGCCGCCTTGGTAAAACTGCCGCAGTCTGCCGCACAAACAAACGCTGTCAGCTGTGGATTATACATGTGCACCACCTCATATAAACTTTTGGTTAATACGATTATAACACATCGGGGATTCCCTGTCAAGAGAATTTGCGGTATACTATACCTAAGGAAATACTGCATAAAGCTTGTGCGTAAGATGCGTAGTCAGATTTTTCGGCAGATTGCATAGAAATTCCGCAGGCATACTGCCGTATGGCAAGGGATTTCTGGGCAATATGACGGAAAATCTGCAAGCAGATTGTGTGCAAAGCCGTCAGGCGGGCTTTGTGCGGTGCTGCTCTAAATAACGGATTGGCTGGCGGTACAACGGTTTCCTACTTCTACGGATCGCTACAGCCCAAAATCAGGAGGTATGACAAATGGAATTTATTACATTGAATAACGGCGTAAAAATGCCGCTGGAAGGGTTCGGCGTATTTCAGATACCCGATGCCGCAATTTGCGAACAGGCAGTGACAGAAGCCATTGCCGCAGGCTATCGGCTGATCGACACTGCCGCTGCCTATTATAATGAAGAAGCTGTGGGAGCAGCGATCGCCAAAAGCAATGTTCCCCGCGAAAAATTGTTCATCACCACCAAACTCTGGGTACAGGACGCAAGCTATGAAGCTGCCCAAAAAGCCATTGACACTTCCTTACAAAAGCTGGGGCTGAACTATCTGGACTTATATCTGATCCACCAGCCAATGGGTGATTATGTAGGTGCTTATCGTGCCATGGAAGAAGCATACCACGCCGGAAAGCTGCGGGCGATCGGTGTCAGCAACTTCTATCCGGCACGGCTGGCAGACCTGTGTGAAACGGTTTCCGTGATTCCGGCAGTAAATCAGGTGGAACTGCACCCGTTCTTCCAGCAGGCAGATGCTTTAAAGCTGATGCAGAAATACGGTGTGACACCGGAGGCATGGGGTCCTTTTGCCGAGGGCAATCACGACATCTTCACGCATCCGGTACTCACTGCGATCGGAGCCAAATACGGCAAAAGTGCCGCACAGGTGGCACTGCGTTGGAATGTCCAGCGTGGCGTTGTTGTCATTCCGAAGTCGGTCAAGGCAGAACGTATGGCACAGAACTTCGACATCTGGAATTTCACCTTGTCGGCAGAGGATATGGCAGAGATTGCAAAGCTGGACATTGGACACAGCGAAATCGTAGACCATAACAATCCGGACTTTGTAAAAATGTTGCACCAGCTGAAGGTGCATGACTAAGGAGAAATCTTCCATGAAATACACCAAAAAAACCGCATTTGAAGCAGCTGATGTATTCGGCATCGGTGCTCCCAACGACACATACGCCCAGTATTTTATCGGGCAGTCGTTTCTGAAACCCCTGACTGAACCGGAGAAGGCACCGGTTTTTCTAGCAAACGTAACCTTTGAACCGAGATGCCGGAACAACTGGCACATTCACCATGCCACCAAGGGCGGCGGACAGATCCTGATCTGCACTGCCGGAGAGGGCTGGTATCAGGAGGAGGGCAAGCCTGCCGTCAGCCTGAAAGCCGGCACAGTAATCACCATTCCGGCAGAGGTCAAACACTGGCACGGTGCCAAAAAGGACAGCTGGTTCAGCCACATTGCAGTGGAATGCCCCGGCGAAAACTGCAGCAACGAATGGTGCGAGCCGGTAAGCGATGCAGAATACGAAAAATTGGAAAACGCTGAATAAAGGAAGGAATACCAGATATGGCTATCAAACAAACCGCAGGCAGAGATGCCTTGGGCGAATTCGCCCCGAAATTTGCAGAACTGAACGACGATGTACTCTTTGGCGAGGTCTGGTCGCGGGAAGAAGAACTCTCCCTGCGGGACAGAAGTCTGGTCACTGTTGTTTCCCTGATCGCCATGGGACTGACAGACAACTCTTTCCGGTATCATCTGGAATCCGCCAAGAAGAACGGCATTACCGCATCTGAAATGGCAGAGATCATCACCCATGCGGCATTCTACGTTGGCTGGCCGAAAGCGTGGGCAGCGTTCCGCATGGCAAAGGAGGTCTACGGCGAATGAAACTGCTGATTTTGTTTTACTCCTACAGCGGCAACACCCGCCAGATCGCCAAGCTAGTACAGCAGGAAACCGGCGGTGACCTCTGCGAAATCGAAATCGCAACACCCTACACCGGCAGCTACAACGACGTGGTCGATCAGGGGCAGCGGGAAGTCAACAGTGGTTTTACGCCGAAGCTGAAACCCGTTTCCGCAGACCTGAAAAAATACGATACTGTGATACTGGGCACGCCGGTCTGGTGGTACACCTACGCACCAGCAATGCGGACACTGCTCCAAAGCAGTGACTTTTCCGGCAAAGTGATCTATCCATTTGCTACGAACGGAGGCTGGCTGGGGCACACATTTGCCGACATTGCCGAAGCCTGCCCCACAGCCACGGTAAAGGCAGGGCTGAATATTCGATTCAACGAAGACCGTCTGGTCACACCGGAGGCTGAGATCCTGCGGTGGGTAAAGGGCATTTCGGAGAAGTAAAGGAAACACTGAATAAAGGCAGTGCTATACAAAACAGTGTAAGACAAAACCCGACTTCTGCAGCCATATGCAGAGGTCGGGTTTTTAATTGCGGATATGCTATAAAAGAATCACTTTGCCAGAATTTCTTCCCACGATTTCTGCATGCCGGCTCCGTGAAGTGCCACGTAGTAAAGCATGTAGTAGATGTCCGTGGAATCTACCGTGCCATTGCCGTCCACATCTGCGGCAGCGATCTGCTTGGTACTCAATTCACCGTCATTGCCTACAGCAATGTTTGCCACATAGTACAAAACGTAGTAGATGTCGGTGGAATCAACATCACCGTTCTTGTCAATGTCACCGGCAACTACATCGGCAGGCTTTGTCACAGTGCCGTCAGCAAAATGAATCGCAGCAGTTACTAAGAAGTAATTGTCATAATTATCAGTGGAATTGCCGCCGGTGATTGCAATTGCATTCCACTGTTCCGGCGTTCCCGCATAGTAAACGTCTGACAAGTTCATACAATTGCAAAAAACAACTTCTCCTATAAAGGTTACACTTTTTGGAATAGAGATGCTGGTCAAACTATAACAGCCATAAAAAGTTGCTTCGTCAATACTGGTTACACCCTCCGGAATCGCAATTTCTTTCAAAGTCATACAGCCATTAAACGCAAATGAGCCAATACTGTTCACACTGTCCGGAATAGAAATTTCTGTCATTTGATCACAGTACGCAAAAGCACCTCCTGCGATGCTGGTTACCCCATCTGGAATTGTCACCTTGCCGGAACACTGGTCACGATCCACATCAACTAAAATATGGTTGATGATCACAAGCGGATTTTCATCATATCGATACGTTACCCATGCAGTATTCGTAAAGACTGACTCTCCAAAAAATGTAACCGAATCCGGAATTGTGATATTTTTCAAATTTCCACAGTCAGAAAAAGCATAACTGCCAATACTGGTGACACTATCCGGAATCACAACGCTCGTCATATGATTTTCCCAAAAAGCAAAACCACAAATACTTGTCACATCATTCGGTATGACAATTTCTTCCTCAGTACAAGTCGTTCCGTCCAGCAAAATACCGTTTACAATTACCAGAGGATTTTCTTCCTGTCTTGCAGCCAGCCAAGGCGTATTCACAAAAGCATTTCCGCCAATGCTGGTCACACTGCTTGGAATTGTAAGCTCTGCCAAACTCTTACAATTATAAAAAACACTATATCCGATATTTGCTACGCTATTCGGAATGATGACACTCGTCAAACTCGTGCAGCCAAAAAAAGCACTATCTCCGATACTCGTCACCGTTTTCCCGTCAATCTCTGCCGGAATTTCCAAGTCCCCTGCCGCATCATTTTCACAATCTGTAATTTCCACAGTGTCCTCGGCATTGACAGCATAGGTCAGCTGCGTTGTTCTTGTTCCCACCGGAACTGTCACTGTGTACGCAGTATCATTTTCCGCTGCACACACCGGCAGCACCGCACTGACACTTCCCAGCACCCCCTGCAAGCCGGATACACCTGCACAGCCCAGACAGAGCATACCGGCTGTAACCGCTGCGAGCACTTTTTTCCATAACTTCATTTTCATTCCTCCGTTTCTATTCTATTGCAAAATATCTGCGGCAATACCGCACAAAGATTGTGCGACAGATGCGTTGTCAAATTTTTCGTCAGATGAAACAAAAAGCGGAGTGAATACTTGATGTATTCACGAGCATTTTTGTGAAATATGACGGGAAATTTGCAAGCAGATGGCGTGCAAAGTCACCAGACGCTCTTTGTGCGGTGTTGCCCTGCACTTTTATTATAGCACATATGCTTAAAAAAGTCAATTTACTTTTCAAAAATTTCCATTTTTGCTTTTAACTTGACGAACCGCTGTGAATATGCTACAATACAGATAAAAACAACCACCACAACAGAGAAAGGACGCATCATGGATCCACAGACACAACCACAAAACAATAACACTCCGCAGCAACCAAATCAACCACCGCAAAATGGCTATCCCTACCAGCAGCAGCCTTACGGACAGCCGCAAAACGGCTACCCCTATCAGCAGCAGCCTTATGGACAGCCACAAAACGGCTACCCCTATCAGCAGCAGCCTTACGGACAGCCGCAAAACAGCTACCCCTATCAGCAGCAGCCTTACGGACAGCCACAAAACGGCTACCCCTATCAGCAACAGCCTTACGGACAGCCACAAAACGGCTACCCCTACCAGCAACAGCCCTATTTCCCGCCGGCACAGCCGCCCAAGCAGGGGGCAGGACGTGTGGCAAACTTTTTCTTTTCCCTGCTGCCAATACTGAGTTTTTTCGCCATACAGATCTTTGCTTCTTTTGTGATGATCTTCCTCATGATTTTCGTTGCCCTCTGCCGTACTGACGGCAACTTGCAGGCAGTCATGCCGTATTATGAAAGCATCGTCTATAGCAGCGTTCCGACCGCCACGGCACTGTCGCACCTGCTGGCAGCCATCGTCTTTGCGTTCTGGTATCGGTTCAGCTTCCGGAAGCCACGTCCCGCCATACGGGAAACCACACAGAAGCTGAAGCCGGAGCCGATTCTCATGGCACTGGGACTGGGCATTCTCATGTCTGTTTTCAGCAGCGGCACCTCCGGCATCGAAAGCCTGCTGTTCCCGCAAATGGTCGAGGACACCTACGAAATGATGGAGCGTTCCGGCATCGGCACCAATGGTCTGGTCATCTTTGCCACTGTCTGCCTTGCTCCCATTGGAGAGGAACTGGTTTTCCGCGGACTGACCATGAAATATGCAGAAAAAGCATTCGGGCGGTTCTGGGCAGCCAATCTGCTGCAGGCGTTTCTGTTCGGCGTGATACACATGAACTGGGTACAGGGCGTGTATGCATTCTTCGGCGGACTGGTGCTGGGCTGGGTCGCTCACCGCTATCGCTCAGTGGTATTCTCCATGCTGATGCACTTTGCTGTCAACAGCTTTTCCACGTTCGGCGGGGACTATCTCCTCGGCTGGATCCCGCTGAACTTTATCACTGCTACCCTGCTGGTGGTAATTCCTGCGGCAATTGCAATCGGTCTGATCGCATGGCGAAATGATGCCACGGAGAAAGCTGCCCCGTCCGGCGGAACACTGCCGCCGCAGGGACAGTGCTAACAAACCACAATATTTCCGAAACCGGTTTCTGTAGATACAGGAGCCGGTTTTTTGTATGGACAGCACTGCGGAATCCATTGACTTGCCTTTTGTTTCATGCTATAATGAGAACACTGCAAAACGTCAATATGCAGTGTCCTCAAACGCAAAAAGAAATGGAGAATACACATGAAATTATGGAAAAAAGTTCTGGCAGCAACGGCTGCCAGTGCATGTTGTCTGAGCTTTGCCCAAGTATCCGGATTCCAAAACCTGCTGCAAACTGCTGAACCGGTGTTGTCGGCAAGTGCAGCTTCCGGCACTTATGAAGATTTGACCTATTCTGTCAACAGCAGCGGAGAAATCACCATTACCGACTGCGACAAAACGGTAACTGCTGTGGAAATTCCGGCAGAGATCAACGGCTGCCCTGTAACCAGTATTGAAGATGCAGCCTTTCGGCGGTGTTCTAATCTGACTGATATTACCATTCCGGAAAGCATCACCTATATTGGCAAAGAGGCGTTTTCCTATACCCCGTGGCTGAAAGCACGACAGGCGGAAAATCCACTGGTAATTGTCAATCATATTGTTATCGACGGACAGACCTGCACCGGAGATGTTGTCATACCTGACGGGGTGACCAGTATTGCCAACTATGCCTTTTCTTCCGACTTGGGACTCGCAACCGCCTGCTCTACACAAATGACCAGCGTCACCATACCCGACAGCGTGACACGCATTGGTTCCTCTGCCTTTTCCGGCTGCAAGGGGCTGCTCCGTGTCGTACTGCCGAAAAGTATTACCACCATTGAAGTGGCATCTTTCTATCAGTGCTCCAGCCTGACCACGCTCACCATTCCCCAAGGCGTGACCACGATCAGAAGCAACGCCTTTGCCGCATGCACCGGACTGACCGGTCTGTGTCTGCCGGACAGCCTGACAAAAATAGAAAACTGGGCGTTTGCTTCCTGCTCCAATCTAACCCGCATCACCGTCCCCGCAAGTGTGACCAGCATGGGAGAATCTATATTCCGAGAATGCAGCGGGCTGACCATTCGGGGATATGCCGACTCCACTGCCCAGAGATACGCCGAAAAATACAGCATCGCCTTTGCTGACCTGAACAATCCTGACACCCTGCTGGGTGATGTGGACAACAGCGGCAGCATTGATTCCACGGACATCTACTATGCCCTGTTCCACGTGGCAAATATTGCGGTAGGCAATGACAGCGGGCTGGAAATACAGCAGATCGCTGCCGCAGACATAGACTGCAACGGGGCAGTGGATTCTACCGACATCTACTACCTGCTGTACTACGTGGCACTCCACGGGGCAGGACTTGACAAGTCGTGGAGCGAAGTGCTGGCGAAGTAAGCCATACAGAGAAAATCCTTCCGCAACAAAAAATTTATTGACAAAACCAGTGAAATCGCATATAATAATAAGGGCAATACCGCACAAAGATTGTGCGACAGATGCGTCGTCAAATTTTTCGTCAGATGAAACAAAAAGCGGAGTGAATACTGGATGTATTCACGAGCATTTTTGTGAAATATGACGGGAAATTTGCAAGCAGATGGCGTGCAAAGTCGCCAGACGCTCTTTGTGCGGTATTGCCTAAGGAAATCCTGTTGCACAGTATGATTTGTGCATACAGGCAGATGATAAGAACAACGCAGCAGTGAGAGTATCTCCGGCAGCGGTGTGCAGAGAGCATTGGGTCGGTGAAACAATGTCCCGCACCGGAGGGAAGTGCAACTGCGACGGGAATCCGAATTTTTCGTATTCCCCGTTGGCATGGGGAACGGCAGTTTCTGTGTAAGATCGCCCGAAGTATCCGTGTCCGGCCTGCCCCGTTATCGGCATGGGAACTGATTTTTTGTGTAATTGCGTAATAGAAAACCAGTTCCAAGGGATTTTCTCTATAGAAGAATCCCGTTGAGTGAGAAATCAGAGTGGAACCGTGGAATATTTTTTCCGCCTCTGGAAGTGTATGAAAAACGCACTTGCAGAGGCGTTTTTTTACCCCTGCAAGTACCGACAATTTTAGGAGGTGACATGGGAAGATGTTTCGACAGCTTCGGGAAGATATTGCCATTGTCAAAGAGAAGGACCCTGCCGCACGCAGCAGTCTGGAGATTCTGCTGACCTATTCCGGTCTGAAAGCAGTCCGCAGCTACCGACGTGCCCACTGGTTCTATCAGCATAAATGGTTCACCATTGCCCGCATCATATCCCAGCGGGCACGGCACAAGACCGGCATCGAGATTCACCCCGGTGCACAGATCGGAAAAGGGCTGTTCATCGACCACGGCATGGGTGTCGTGATCGGGGAAACCACCGTGATCGGTGACAACTGTCTGCTGTATCAGGGTGTCACACTGGGCGGCACCGGCAAAGATAAGGGCAAGCGGCACCCCACACTGGGCGACAACGTCATGGTGGGTGCAGGTGCCAAGGTGCTGGGGCCGATCAACATCGGCAACAATGTCAAGGTGGCTGCCAACGCCGTTGTCCTGAAAGACATTCCTGACAACTGTACCGCCGTAGGCGTTCCAGCGAGAATCGCCCGCATGGCAGGACAAAAGGTTCAGCAGCAGGATCTGGATCAGATCCACATTCCGGATCTGACCATGGAGGACATCACCATGCTGAAATCCGCAGTGACCTGTCTGCGGACGGAGATGTCTAAGCTGGAAAAACAGGAACAGACGGAGAAAACGGAGGAATGACCCATGCAGTGTGTGGTATTTGATATGGACGGCGTGCTGTTTGACTCCGAAGCGTTGGTGCTACAGTGCTGGGAACAGACGGCGAAACTCCACGGAATTCCGGAAATACAGGAGATCTGCCACCGGTGTCTGGGCAGCAATGCCGACATGGCCCGACAGATGTTTCTGGAGAAATACGGAGCCGATTTTCCCTACGACACATACAAGGCGGAAATGTCCGCAAAGTACTGGGAGAACGTGGAAGCCGGCAGGCTGGGACTGAAATCCGGTGTGCGGGAAATGCTGACGGCACTCCGTGCCCACGGCTGGAAAACCGGCATTGCCTCCTCCACACGGGCAGTGATAGTTCGGAAAGAGATGCAGCATTTCGGCTTGGAACAGATGTTCGATCAGATCATCGGCGGCGACATGGTGCAGCACAGCAAGCCGAATCCGGAGATTTACCAGACTGCCTGTCGGGAACTGGGCGTACTGCCGGCAGAGGCTTATGCGGTGGAGGATTCCTACAACGGGATTCGCTCCGCCGCCGCAGCCGGCATGCAGGCGATCATGATTCCCGACCTGCTGCCGCCCACACCGGAAATGGAACAGCTTGCGGCAAAAATTTTCCCGTCTATGGGAGAGTTTCAACAATTTTTGTTTGGATAAGCCAAACCGGAACGGCACTGCCGTTCCTACATAATGTGCATATATTATATAATAGTATAAAGGAGCAGAACGGTCATGCAGATCTATAACACGCTGACACGAAAAAAAGAAGAACTCGTCCCCATGACAGCAGGACACATGGGCATCTATGCCTGCGGTCCTACCGTCTACAACTATATCCACATCGGCAATGCCCGCCCGATCTGTGCATTCGATGTGCTGCGGCGGTATCTGAAGTACCGCGGCTACACGGTCACCTATGTGCAGAACTTCACCGATGTAGACGACAAGATCATCAAAAAGGCAAACGAAGAAGGCACCACTGCGGCAGAAATTGCCAAGCGGTATATTGCCGAGTATAAGACCGATGCCCACGGGCTGAACGTCATGGACGCTGATGTACACCCCACCGTCACCAGCTGCATGGATCTCATCATCGACATTGTAAAAAAGCTGGTAGACTCCGGTCATGCCTATGCCGCTGCCAACGGAGATGTTTACTTCCGCACTTCCTCTTTTCCGGAATATGGCAAGCTGTCCGGTCAGCCTATTGAAGAATTGCAGGCTGGTGCCCGCATCGACATCAACGACGGCAAGGAAGAACCGCTGGACTTCGCCGTGTGGAAAGCTGCAAAGCCGGGCGAACCCTACTGGGAATCGCCGTGGGGCAAGGGAAGACCGGGCTGGCACATTGAGTGCTCTGCCATGTCCTGCCATTATCTGGGTGAAACCTTTGACCTCCACTGCGGCGGTCAGGATCTGATCTTTCCCCACCATGAAAACGAAATCGCACAGAGTGAAGCTGCCAACGGCAAACCCTTTGCCCACTACTGGATGCACAACGGCTATATCAACATCGACAACAAGAAAATGTCCAAGTCGCTGGGCAATTTCTTCACCGTGCGGGAAGTGGCAGAGCAGTACGGCTATGAAGTTATTCGCTATATGATGGTGCAGGCACACTACCGCAGCCCCATCAACTACTGCAAGGAACTGCTGGATGCCTGCAAGGCATCTCTGGAACGGCTCTATGTCTGCCGCGACACACTGGATCGTGCCATTGCTGCGGCAAAGTCCGGCGAGATCTCCGCTGAAGCAACAGAAACTTTTGCCAAGCGGAAAGAACAGTTCATCACTGCAATGGACGATGACCTCAACACCGCAGACGGCATGACTGCGATCTTTGAACTGGTACGCGACCTGAACCGCATGAGTGCAGATGCTTCCACCTCCAAGGAGCAGCTGGAAGCCGGTGCAAAGCTGTTTGACGAGCTGACTGGTGTCATGGGCTTGCTGTACAACCGGAAACAGGCTGATACAATTCCGGCAGAAGTCACCGCACTGGTTGAACAGCGGCAGGCTGCCCGCAAGGCAAAAGACTTCGCCGAGGCAGACCGTCTGCGGGACGAGATCGCTGCACTTGGCTATGCGGTACGGGAAACCAGACAGGGCACTGAAATCACCAAGATCGACGCGTAACTGCGTGAGAATCCACTCCGGAAAGGAAAGCTATGGCACTCAAAAACCATAAAAAGACCATTACCCGAATTTTTATCCTGCTGGTTGTGATGACGCTGATCTGCATGGGCGTGTTCGCCTGCACCAACTATCTGGAGCAGCAGAGCAAGACGTTTGTGGACATGAGCAAGGTGCAGCTGATCCAGTTGGACGAACCGGAATCAGACGCTCCTGCCATGAAGATCACCACCACCGCCGGCACGATCGTGGCAGAACTGTTTCCGGAACAGGCACCGGCGTATGTAAAGCAGTTCACCGAACTGGCAGAATCCGGCTACTATGACGACACCTATGTGTTCTCGGTGGAAAAGGGTGTATACTTCGAAGCAGGCAGCCCCAATGCAGACGGCTCGCTGGACAGCGATGCAGACGGCACCTATGAAAAAGTAGAACGGGAAACCAGCGGCGATCTCTGGCCGTTCCGCGGGGCATTCTGCGTGCCGACGACCTCCAAGGAGGGCAACATTTTAGACCGCTTTACCGGCAGAATGACCTCCTACTGCGGTACTCGCTTTGTAGTGTGCAATTCTATCGTTTTCGACGATTCCACCAAGGAGGAGTTGCAGTCGGTTTCCGAAAATGCAGAAAAAATCAACGATGCATTTCTGGAACGCGGCGGCGTGCCGAACTACTCCCAGCAGATGACAGTCTTTGCACAGGCTTACGGGGACGAAAGCTTCGATACCATTGACAAGATCACAGAAGCAGCGACCCAGCCTGCCGCTACTGAGGGCGGCTACACCCCGCCGGAAGATGAAATCCGCATTCAAACCATTGAGATCGGCACCTATGGTGAATTTGCAGACACCGCTGAAAACACAAAAAAATGACGGGAAATCTTTCGTTTTTGAAAAATACATATTTTCCCTTATGGATTCCATACAAACCAGTTTTCACACGGGAGAATATTTCCGTCGATACTTCCAAATAACGCGAAAAAAGTTTGGTTTTTACTTTACAAAGTATCAGAATTCGTGTATAATAAAGAAGATAGCATGCAAACTATGTTTGTATGCTCACCGGAGAATCGCTCCGGAAATGGAAGTCAACCGGCAGCAGTTTTCACTGCCGGAAACAGTGCGGCATGCCTGCATGCCAATGACACGTGCCGCACGAAATCGTGGAACGGGGACGACCTGCGACAAGCTGCTGCGGGAATGTCCCTGATGTGCCGCCGTATCTGGGTGATACCGGTTCCTTTCCCGATGTCATCACAGCAATGGACAATTGGGTGGCACAGAAAAAAGGAGAGACGAAATTGGATAAATTTGTCATTCACGGTGGGCATCGGCTCACCGGCGAAATAGAAGTCAGCGGAGCAAAGAATGCAGCAGTCGCACTGATCCCTGCCGTGCTGCTCTCTGATGAGCCTTGTGTTCTGGAAAATGTTCCGGACATCAGTGATGTATCCATCAGCCTGCAGATCATGAGCGAAATGGGTGCAACCGTAGAGTATCTGACCAAGACCACCGTCCGCATTTCAGCGGCAGGTCTGACCAATTATTGTGTACCCTATGAGAGTGCACGGAAAATGCGTGCATCGTATTATTTTCTGGGTGCACTGCTGGGACGCTATGGCAAGGCGAGAGTTTCCATGCCCGGCGGCTGTCCGTTGGGCGACCGTCCCATTGACCAGCATCTGAAAGCATTTGCGGCACTGGGTGCCAAGTGCAACATTGAACACGGCATGGTAGATCTGGTGGCAGACCAACTGACAGGCAATCAGATCTACTTAGATGTGGTTTCCGTTGGTGCCACGATGAATGCCATGCTGGCAGCAGTCCGTGCCAAGGGTCTGACTGTCATTGAAAACGCCGCCAAGGAACCGCACATCGTCGATCTGGCAAACTTCCTGAACTCCATGGGTGCAGAGATCATGGGTGCAGGTACCGATGTCATCAAGATCCGCGGCGTAGAACGGCTGCACGGTGCAGTGTATTCCGTCATTCCGGATCAGATCGAAGCGGGCACGTTTATGATCGCTGCCGCCGCCACCAAGGGCGACGTGCTGGTGACCAATGTCATTCCGAAGCATCTGGAGCCGATCACCAGCAAAATGCGGAAGATCGGTGTCAATATCGAGGAATTTGACGACAGTGTTCGGGTATGGGTAGACGGTCCGCTGGTGCGTACCAACGTCAAGACCATGCCGCACCCCGGCTTCCCCACAGATATGCAGCCGCAGATCACCACCCTGCTGACACTGGCAGAGGGTACCAGCATCATCACAGAGGGTGTCTGGGAACAGCGATTCCGCTATGTGGACGAACTCCGCCGCATGGGTGCAGATATTTCCGTGGACGGCAAGGTTGCTGTAGTAGAGGGTACCGGAAAGCTTACCGGTGCACCGGTGAAAGCCTGTGATCTCCGTGCAGGAGCTGCCCTGATCGTGGCAGGACTGGCTGCACACGGCGTGACCGAGATCGAGGACATCTATCACATCGAACGCGGATACGCCAATCTGGACGCAAAGCTGCGGCAGATCGGTGCAGATATTCAGAAGGTTTCCGATCCGGCAATACCGGCGAAGCTGAAAGAAGCACTCTAAGCCAAAACATCATTCAAATGCAAAAAGCCGTCAGCTTCGTTGGCGGCTTTTCTTGTGGAAAAGAGGAGATCTGATCTTGTCGAAATTTTATTCTCTGTTCAGTTCCAGTAAGGGCAACGCCTCCTTTATCGGCAGCCCTACCGGCGGCATGCTGGTCGATGCCGGAGCCACCTGCCGTAAACTGGTGCAGTCGCTGGAGGCTCACGGTCTCTCTGCCGAAGCCGTGCAGGGAATCTGTATCACCCACACCCACACCGACCACATCAAGGGGCTGCGGGTATTTCTGAACCAGCACCCCGTACCGGTTTACGGAACGGCAGAAACGCTGGCACAGTTGCGGGTGCTGGACAAATTTCCCCAGAACGCCGACCTGCGGGAGATTCTTCCTGCGGAAACCATACATACCGACACCGCAGCCGTAACTGCGTTTGCCACCATGCACGACTCCCCCGGCAGCTGCGGCTATCGCTTTGAACTGTCAGACGGGCAGACCTGTGCCGTGTGCACTGATCTGGGCTGTGTGACACCGGAAGTGAAAAAGGGCGTATACGGAGCCGATCTGGTGCTTCTGGAGGCAAACTACGATCCAAGCATGCTGCGAAACGGTCCCTATCCGGAAATGCTACAGGAACGTATTCGCGGAAAGTACGGGCATCTCTCCAACGGGGACAGTGCCGGTATGGCAGAGGCTCTCATTGCACATGGCACCACACGACTGATTCTGGGGCATCTCAGCGAAAATAACAACACCATGCCGCTGGCACAGCAGACGGTGCTGGAGCATTTGCAGGAACAGGGCATGCGGCGAAATCAGGACTTCCTGTTGCAGGTTTCCTCGCCGGAAGGATTGAAACAGGCGGTGATCTTCTGATGCAGACGATACAAATCATAGCACTGGGAAAGTGCAAGGAAAGCTACCTGCGGGAAGCCTGCAAAGAATACGAAAAGCGGCTGTCCCGTTTCTGCCAGTTGCAGGTGACAGAACTGGAGCCGGTTCCCCTACCCCAGAACCCCTCGGAAAAGGAAATTGCGGCGGCTCTGGAAAAAGAGGGGGCAGAACTGCTGAAACGTGCCAAGGGCTTTTGCATTGCCATGTGCATCGAGGGCAAACAGCTGGACAGTACCGGACTGGCGAAGAAGCTGGAACAGGCGGCACAGGGCGGCGAGAACGGTGCCGTCACATTTCTGATCGGCAGTTCCTACGGACTGGCTGATGCGGTAAAGCAGCGGGCAAATTTGCGGCTGTCCATGTCCGCCATGACGTTCCCCCACCAGCTGGCACGGGTGATGCTGCTGGAACAAATCTACCGGAGCTATCAGATCTTATCCGGCACCAAGTATCATAAATAGGAGTGATTTTTCATGCAGAAAGCAATGACCATCGCCTATGCAGTAGGCAAAAATCTCTATCTGAATATTACCAACCGCTGTCCCTGTGCCTGTACGTTTTGTATCCGCACCATGTGTGACGGGGCATACGGTTCCGACCCGCTGTGGCTGGATCATGAACCGTCTATGGAGGAAATTCGGGAAGCACTGGACAAAGAGGACTTATCCCATTATCAGGAAGTGGTATTCTGCGGCTTCGGCGAACCTACCGAACGGCTGGAAACCCTGTGCGAAACCGCAAAGCTGCTGAAAGCCCGCGGTGTCAAGACCATTCGCATCAACACCAACGGACTGTCTGACCTGATCCACGGCAGAAAGACGGCGGCAGACCTGAAAGGACTGGTGGACATTGTGTCTGTCAGCCTGAACGCCGGCACAGAAGCGGAATACCTGAAAGTCACACGTCCGAAATACGGTGCGGCAGCCTATCCGGCAATGCAGCAGTTTGCACTGGACTGCAAGCAGTACGTGCCGCAGGTGATGTTCAGCGTGGTGGACATTCTGCCGAAGCCGGAACTGGAAGCTGCACAGCAGCTGGCAGACCGACTGGGGATCCACCTGCGAATCCGCCAGTTTGACGATGCGGCAACACGTCGGAACGGTTAAGATAACATTTACAAGGAGGCAGTACCAGATCTGGTACTGCCTTTATTATTTTCTGCACACCTGAAACATTTTCTGAAAACCGGTGTATATATCAGTGAACGTTCAAAAACGAGGTGATAACATGGAAACCGATTGGATTCGCCGCCTGAAACAGGACGACGAAACCGCACTCTGCGAGATCATCAGAAAATACACCGGCTATGTCTATACCATTCTCCGGAACTTTTCCCACGGCACCCTGCCGCAGGAGGACCTGGAGGAACTGACAGCAGATGTGTTCCTGCTGCTGTGGAACAGCCGGAACCGTCTGCGGGACGGCAGCGACCTTGCCCCGTATCTGGCAGCGATCGCACGAAATGGTGTGAAAAACCGCTTTCGCATGCTGGGAAAACAGCCGCCGGTGCGGCAGTCCTACGAAGATCTCACACTGTCCGATGCCAAAGATCTCTGCGGCGATGCAGAAATGGTGGAGATGATCGCCTGTCTTCTCCGTGCACTGGACAGCCTGTGCGAACCGGATCGTTCTCTGATGATACGGTTTTATTTCTATGGAGAAAAAACCTCTGCACTTGCAAGGGCATATCACATGACAGATGCCGCGGTACGGCTCCGGCTGCACCGCAGCAGAGGAAAACTCCGGAAACTGATGACAGAAAGGGGTTTTGACCATGTCGAATGAAACCAACTGGCTGAAAGACTTACCGCCATTCCAGCCTGACGAAGACCTCCAGCGTGCCGAACGCGTACAAAAGCGTGTGCTGCAAAAGCTGGACGAACCTGTAGAAAGTGAGGAAATCGCTATGAAACCGAAAATGACATTCCGCCGTATCCGCCCTCTGATCTTTGCCGCCGCTGCCGTGGCTGTGGGAGCCGTGTCCCTGATTACCGCAAATGCCGCCACCGGCGGAGAACTGTTCTCGAAGCTTTCCATTTACCTCAACGGCGAGAAGCAGGACTATGATGTGGAACTGGTCAGCCAGGACGACAGCCAGCTTACCTACAAAATCAAAGACAAAAACGGCAACGAATACACCTATCAGGAGAACAGCAATTCTGTAGAGATTCAGGCTGACGGCGATGTTGCCGACGGCGAAGTAGAGGTAGAAGTCAGCGGCAACGCGTCCGACCTGCCGGCAGCTGATACAGCAGAATAACGACACCGGACACACTTTAAGGAAGCAACAAAAAACCGGACTGCACCACACAGTCCGGTTTTTCTTGATTGAGAAGTTTTAGGGCAATACCGCACAAAGATTGTGCGGTATTGCCTTACCCATTTTGCTGCATGCCCGTGTACAGCAAGTAGTATCTGCCCTTTTCCGCCATGAGTTTTTCATGACTGCCCCGTTCGATAATTCTGCCGTGATCCAGTACCATGATCACATCGGAATTCTGAATGGTAGACAGCCGGTGAGCAATGACGAACACGGTTCTGCCGTGCATCAGAGCGTCCATACCCGCCTGTACAATGCGTTCCGTGCGGGTGTCAATAGAAGATGTCGCCTCGTCCAGAATCATGACCGGCGGGTCTGCAACGGCGGCTCTGGCAATAGAGAGCAGCTGCCGCTGTCCCTGTGACAAGCCGGAGCCATCACCGGACAATACCGTCTGGTAGCCGTCCGGCAGCAGCATGATAAAGTGATGGGCGTTGGCACGCTTTGCCGCCGCGATGCATTCTTCATCTGTCGCGTCCAGTCTGCCGTACCGGATATTGTCCATGACCGTACCGGTAAACAGATTTACGTCCTGCAATACGATACCCAGCGAACGCCGCAGGTCTGCCTTTTTGATTTTGTTGATGTTGATGCCGTCGTAGCGAATCTTGCCGTCTGCCAGATCGTAGAACCGGTTGATCAGGTTCGTGATCGTGGTCTTTCCGGCACCGGTCGCCCCGACAAACGCCACTTTTTCGCCGGGCTTGGCGTACAGGCTCACATCATGCAGCACGATTTTTTCCGGCACATAGCCGAAGTCCACGTCAAAGAACTGCACGTCCCCTGCCATACGGGTATAGGTGACCGTGCCGTCCCCGTGAGGGTGCTTCCACGCCCACACGCCGGTGCGGTGGTCTGTTTCTGTCAGCACGCCGTCCTGCTCCTCAGCATCGACCAACGTGACATAGCCCTCATCGGTTTCCGGCTCCTCGTCCAGCAGTTCGAAGATGCGTCCTGCTCCTGCCAGTGCCATGACGATCGCACTGGCCTGCTGGGAGATCTGGCTGATCGGCATGGTGAAGCTGCGGCTCAATTGCAGGAACGCGGCAATTGCGCCCAGTGTCAGACCGCCTACGCCGTGGAACGCCAACGCACCGCCCAGCATTGCCAACAACACATACTGGACATAACCCAGATTGTTCATGATCGGCATAAGGATATTGGCGAAGCTGTTCGCCCATGCGGCGTTCTGGAACAATTCGTCGTTGTGCTTGTCGAAGTCCGCCTTGGTCTGTTCCTCGTGGCAGAACACCTTGATGACTTTCTGTCCGTGAATCATTTCCTCGATATAGCCGTTTACCGCACCAATGGAGTTCTGCTGCTTCACAAAGAAAGCACCGCTTTTGCCGCCTACAAACTTGGTAACAAGCATCATCAATGCCACAAACGCCAGAACAAACAGCGTCAGCCAGATACTCAGCCGCACCATTGCCACGAACACTGCAATGACTGTGACGATCGAAGAAAAGATCTGCGGGATACTCTGTGCCAGCATCTGCCGGAGCGTATCGGTATCATTGGTGTACAGGCTCATTACATCGCCGCTGGCGTGGGTGTCGAAAAAGCGAATGGGCAGTGTCTGCATATGGGAAAACATCTCGTCCCGAATGGTTTTCAGAATGCCCTGTGCCACGACGACCATGAGCCGGTTATAGAACAGTGTACCCAGAATGCCGGCGGCATACAGTACGCCCAGCTTTGCCAGTGCCCCTGCCAGTCCGAAAAAGTCACGGCTGCCGTTCAGCAGCATGGGAGAAATATAGTCATCGATCAGCGTTTGCAGGAACGTAGAACCTGCCACGCCTGCCACAGCACTGACCAGAATGCAGACAAACACCAGTATCAGCTGTATCCAGTACCGTTTCATATACGAGAGCAGCCGGACGAAGCTTTTTCCGGCACCCTTAGCTGCTCCCGGCACTATCACACCGCGGGGCGGCGGTCCCTGTCGTCTTTCACTCATTGCGGCACACTTCCTTTCTGCTGTGATTCATATACTTCCCGATAAATGGCGTTATTTTTCAGGAGCTCCTCGTGGGTACCGATACCATCTATCCTGCCCTCGTCCAGCACAATGATCTGGTCCGCGTCCATCAGAGAAGTAACACGCTGGGCAATGATAAACTTAGTGGTATCGGGGATTTCGTCCCGCAGTGCCTGCCGGATACAAGCGTCCGTGTGGGTGTCCACGGCACTGGTGGAGTCGTCCAGAATCAGGATCTTCGGCTTTTTCAGCAGTGCCCGTGCAATGCAAAGCCGCTGTTTCTGTCCGCCGGAAACGTTGGAACCGCCCTGTTCAATATAGGTGTCATACCCCTCCGGAAAGGTCTGGATAAATTCGTCTGCATGGGCAAGCCGGCAGACACGTTCCATTTCCTCGTCGGTGGCATCAGGATCACCCCAGCGGAGATTCTCCTTGATCGTGCCGGAAAACAGCACGTTCTTTTGCAGCACCATTGCCACTTCCTGCCGGAGCGTTTCCACATCATACCGGCAAACGTCGATACCGCCTACCTGCACTGTGCCCACTGTGGCATCATACAGACGGGGAATCAGCTGCACCAGCGAACTCTTGGCACTGCCGGTTCCGCCCAGAATGCCTACGGTCATGCCAGCCGGAATGTGCAGATCCACGTCTTCCAGACAGCATTTATCTTCCCGCTTGCTGTAGCTGAAGCTGACATGGTTGAAGTCCACGCTGCCGTCCGGCACCGCGGTCACGGCATCTGCCGGACTGGTAATGTCACTCTCCTCGTCCAGCACTTCCACAATACGCTCGCAGGAGGCACGGGACATGGTGATCATAACGAACACCATAGACAGCATCATCAGGCTGGACAGAATCTGAATGGCATAGGTCATCAGGCTCATCAGTTCGCCAGTAGTCAGTGTCCGGCTGACGATCATTCTGGCACCGAACCACGATACCAGAATCAGACAGACGTACATGCAGAACTGCATCAGCGGCATGTTAAATGCCAGCCTCTTTTCTGCCCTGGAAAAGTCCTGATAAATGTTCTCCGAAATGCCGGAAAACTTCTGGATCTCGTGGTCTTCCCGCACAAAGGATTTCACCACGCGAATCCCGTGCAGGTTCTCCTGTGTCACGTTGTTCAGCTTGTCATAGGTTTTGAACACCCGTTCAAAAATGGGGTGCACCCGTGTCATAATGAAATACAGCCCCACACCCAGCACTGGAATGGCTGCCAGATAGATCAGAGCCAGTTTCGCACTCAGGTGAAACGCCATTGCCATGGAGAAGATCAGCATCACCGGCGAACGCAGTGCCACGCGAATCAGCATCTGATAGGCATTCTGCACATTGGTCACATCTGTGGTCATACGGGTGACAAGGCTGGCGGCTGAAAACTTATCGATATTGGAAAACGAGTAGCCCTGTACGCGGTAGAACATATCGTGCCGCAGATTCCGTGCAAAACCGGCAGAGGCAAATGCTGCAAAATGACCCGCCAGTGCCCCGAAAATCAGGGAGAGCACACAGCACACCAGCAAGATCCAGCCATAGTGCATCACCGCGTCCATGCCGCCGCTGCCGTCAATGCCATCGTCGATCAGCTTCGCCATGAGAATGGGAATCACCACTTCCATGACGACTTCCAGCACCACAAACAGCGGTGACAGCAGGGAAAACAGTTTGAATTCCCGAATCGACTGCATCAATTTTCGAATCATTCGCAATCTCCTCCTTTACAGATAGAAATGCCCTGCTTTGCAAGGCCTTCCCGCAGATTTTCCTGCATTTTCTTTGCCACGCGGAGAAAGACTTCCTGCTCCTCCTCTGAGATTCCGCGGGCAAGATTTGATTCAAACGCCAGAATATCCGCTTCGATCTGCCGGTGCAGATCCCTGGCTTTCTGTGTCAGCACGATTCGCTTGAGCCGTGCGTCCTGTGCCACGCTCTCCCGCCGGATCAGCCCGTTTTTCTCCATCAGTTGCAGCGTTACCGTCACCGAGGAACGGCTAATGGAAAACGCCTTTTCAATGTCCCGCTGGAACACGTCCCGTTCCTGATTTTCGTACAGATAGCGAAGCAGATACCCGTGCATGCCGGTCTGCCGGTCTGCGTCCTGATGTGCCGCAGAGTACCCCCGCTGCCGTGCCATCAGCTTTTCCAGCCGGTGCACCTCTAATCCTAAATGCCGCATCTTACACCTCCTGAATTGTTTATCAGAAAACAGTTTAATGATAAACCGTTTAGCTTGGAACTATTTTAGCACATTCCCCGAAAATGTCAAGAGGGATTTTGAGAAGTTTACATTTTTGTCAAACTTCCGCCCATTTGACAAAAACGCATGGAACTGGTATACTATTACTATTGCTATTACTATTGCTATTACTATTAAGGTATCTTGAGAAAAGGAGGCATTCCTTTGCAAAAATATCGGTATTACCTGCCGCCCCAGTCGAAACTGCCTTTCGCTGCCGGCATTCTCTCCGGACTGCTCTGTCTGGACAACATCTATACGCTGATTTCCATGCCCCACTACACCCAGTACTGGGACTACTGGGCAACACTGGCTGCGGCACTGCTGCTGTGTGTGTTCTGCTTCCTGTTCCGGCAGCGTCGCACAGAACTGACACTGATTCCGGCGGCAATTCTGGCACTGATCGCCTGCATCACCCCCAACCTCGTTCACTGGCTGGAGGTAGGCATGTTCTTTCTGCTGCTGCTGCTCTGGCTGCTGCGGCTGCCCAAATGGGTGGGAACACTCTGCCGGCTGGCTGGCATTGTCCTGACAGTCATTGGAAGCGGAGCGATTCTGGCTCCTATGGCAGAACGAATCTCTATGCTTTCCCGCACCGGACGTGCTACTGCAGAATTCGTTGTGCCCTTTGTCATTCGCAGTCTGGGCGGCGACCTGCTGATCCTGCTGACGTTTCTGCTGTTGATTTTCGCTATGCGTCCTCATGTGCTGCCCCGCTGGACAGACGAAAACGACCTGTACGACCGCATCTGGGAATGACAGATATTCCCATAAAAAAACAAAAACCGTACCTCCGACACAGTCTGCCGAGAGTACGGTTTTTTTATTGTTAATCTGTTTTGCCTTTACGCAACGGAATTGACGAACATATCATAGATGCAGCGAATTGCCTGCTCGAAATCGGTTTCCTTTACGGCAACGATTACGTTCAGCTCGCTGGAGCCCTGATCGATCATGCGAACGTTGATGTGTGCGTGTGCCAGTGCGGCAAAGATTCTCGCAGCCACACCACGGGTACGGCACATGCCGCGACCTACTACGGCAATCAGAGCGATGCCGTCTTCGGTTTCGATGCTGTCCGGCTGTACTGCCTTGATGATCTCAGTGCGGATTTCTTCTTCCAGACCGTTCAGGTGAGCCGAATCCACGATAACGGTCATGGAGTCGATGCTGGACGGCATATGTTCCAGCGGAATCTGGTGTTCCGACAGAACATTCAGCACGTCGCGGCAGAAGCCGATCTGGCTGTTCATCAGGTCCTTGTGGATATTGATCGAAGTGAAGTCCTTCTTGCCGGCGATACCGGTAATGGTATACGCAGACAGTTCCTCATCGGTGCTGTCCGGAACGATCATTGTGCCCGGTTCTTCCGGAGCGTTGGTGTTGCGGATATTGATCGGAATGCCTGCGGAACGTACCGGAAAGATCGCTGCTTCATGCAGTACCGATGCACCCATATAGGACAGCTCCCGCAGTTCAGTATAGGTGATCGTGCGAATCACTGCCGGATCGTCCACAATGCGGGGATCTGCCACCAAGAAACCGGAAACGTCTGTCCAGTTCTCGTACAGCGAAGCCTTTACCGCACCGGCTACGATAGAACCGGTCACGTCGCTGCCGCCGCGGGAGAACGTCTTGACATAGCCGTCTGCTCCGCAGCCATAGAAGCCCGGAACTACAGCATGTTCCAGTGTGCTGAGGCGTTCCCGCAGAACGGATTCAGTCTTTTCATCGTTCAGGCTGCCGTCCGGCTGGAAAAAGATCACTTCAGCAGCATCTACAAAGGGGAAGCCCAGATATGCAGCAATGACTTTCCCGTTCAGGTATTCGCCGCGGCTTGCGGCATAGTCCTTGCCGGCACGCTTCTTGAAGTTTGCTGCGATTTCCTCGAACTCATCGTCCAGAGAAAAGGTCATGCCCAGACCGGTGATAATATCGTTATACCGTTCCCGAATTGCCTGCAGGGCATCGGAAAAATCCAGTCCCTGTTCTGCCAGATCATAGCAGGTGTACAGCATATCGGTCACCTTGATGTCCTTGGAGAACCGCTTGCCGGGGGCAGACGGTACCACATACCGCCGCTGCGGATCTGCCTTGATGATTGCTGCTGCCTTCTGAATCTGCTTTGCGTCCGCCAGACTGCTGCCGCCGAACTTTACTACTTTCGTTGCCATATGTTTCACTCTGAAAGAAAACCCGAAGATCTCCTTTCAACTCCTTATCTACATTTATTTGCGGTCAATCTTAAAAACCGCCGGATTGCACTGCATTCGCCTTATACTTCGCCTTATACAGTGTCACTATATTAGTATATTGGTTTTTCGACAAAAAATCAATAGGGAAATGCGACAAATTTTCCTTGTTTTATTTTGTGTTTTTGGTAAATACGCTTGTATTTATAGGGCGGACAGATTTTTCTTCCTGTGGCATCGTTCACATAACGGCAATTTCCATAAATATGGCGTACACAACTTGTGCAGATTGTATATTTCATTCTATGAAAGCTGGGGATAATCCGAATTCATAGGTTTTACATTATTGATTCAGTACAAATAAATATTGGACGTACCAATTCCACTTGTGGTATACTAAGTGAGGCGAGTGACAATCCCATTCGTCCGCACAACGACACAATTCTACAAACATCAAGAAAAATGGAGGACAACATCATGGGTGGAATTCTGGAAACGGCAATGCTGATCTGCTTCGGCTGTTCATGGCCGATCAATCTGGTGAAAAATTACAAATGCCGCAGTGCCAAAGGCATGAGCCTGCCCTTTATTCTCCTGCTGATCGTCGGCTATGTGGCAGGCATCTGTGCCAAGTTCATCATCGGTGTCAACGTACACAACGCCTATGTGTTAGTCGTATACCTGCTGAATCTGGCTATGGTGACAGCGAACCTGTTCGTCTATTTCCGAAACCGCGGACTGGACCGCAAGGCAGAACTCTGCGTGGAACTGGACGCGGACGATCCGGCAATGGAGCTGGTAGCAGCTTCTGTTGCAGAAAAGGTACAGCAGCGTTCTAAGAGCCGCGGTGCTGTCCTCCGCCCCAAGGCTGCCGGCAATGCCGGATTTATCGACTATATCCAGTGGGGCAAGACCTTTGAAGAATGACAATCCTCTCCCCTGAACGGCAGTGCTGCCTACCTCTTTCCGGCAGTGCCGTTCTTAGAGCCAGTTCAGTATCTTTTTATGTGCGAATTTTCGAGCATGATTTTGTCACGGCAAGGATTTTTGACGCAGTCAACGGCAAAATCTCCCGAAAAGACGTGCGGAAAAAGATATGGAACGGGTTCTTGCGGCATGGATTCTGCAAAACGTGTGTGCCTGTCTTCAGGCATCCTTGCAGAAACATGCTCTACATATAATCCCACAGAACAAGGACTGGGCTGTATTTTTTACAGCATGGTCCTTGTTCTGTTTTCTATGGAATCTGTTGTATTCTTTGCACATAAAATTGTATCATTTGTACATTGACATTGTTATTTCGAACAGCTATAATAAAGGTATGCTGTAAAGGAAGCACTGAATAAAGCTTGTGCGTAAGATGCGTAGTCAGATTTTTCGGCAGATTGCCTAGAAATTCCGCAGGCATACTGCCGTATGGCAAGGGATTTCTGGGCAATATGACGGAAAATCTGCAAGCAGATTGCGTACAAAGCCGTCAGGCGGGCTTTATTCAGCGTTTCCTTTATAGCATAACATAATTGTGAATTTTTGTCAATCCGCCCGTGCTTTCATTTCTACATTTTTCGCCTGCTCCAGTTTGACAATTTCCGCAAAACATGGTACAATAGAAACTGTTGTTCCTTTCAGAACACTCCATGCAGAAAGGGTTGTTTTATGAAATTCCTGAAAAAATATTATAAGCTGATCGGTACACTAATTACCGTGGTGGCATTCGTCTTTGTCATCAAGAAGATCGTGACTATGGACGTGGACTGGTCGATGTTCGCTTCCGGCAAACCGCTGGGCATCATTGCCGGCTGTGTGCTGGTACAGACTGCCATTATTTTCTTCATGTCCACTCCGTGGGTGCAGTTTGTGCGAATCCTGTCCGGCAAGAAAATCGCCATGAAAGACGCTCTGCCGGTATACACCAAGTGCAATCTGATGAAATACGTGCCGGGGAATGTGTTCCAGTACGTGGGACGAAACCAGCTTGCCGCAGACCTGCACATCAGCCACGTGGACGTTGCCTGTGCCACCGTTCTGGAAATTCTGTGTTCGCTGGTGGCTCCGCTGGTGTGGATCCTGCTGCTCATGGGAAAAGACATGGTGGGACTGATCCGCACCTATGAGAAGAATTTCCTGCTGGTGCTGGGCATCGGTGTTGCTGTACTGGTGCTGGCGTTTTTCCTGCTCCGCTGGAAGTTTCGGGAACCGCTGCGGCGGTATTTCGAAAAGTACCGCAAACTGCTGAACCGGAAAATTTTGCTGCGGGTCGCTGGCGTTTTCCTGCTCTACGTGCTGCAATACCTGTTCTCCGCCGCCATGTATGCCGTGCCGGCGTTCCTGATGTTCGACGTTCCGCGGGCACAGATGGGGCTGTTTCTGGGAACCTACCTGTTCTCGTGGGTCATTGGCTTCATCACCCCCGGTGCTCCGGGCGGCATCGGTGTCCGCGAAGCAGTCATGGTGCTCACATGCAGCACATTTCTGGACACCAACACCATTATGCTCTACGCTGTTACCATGCGAATCATCTCCACATTCGGCGACGTGCTGGCGTTCTTCCTGGGCTGGCTGCTGCATCTCATCTGGAAGCGGCAAAAGGCCACCGCGTAACACTACTATTATAATATAACACTTTTCACAGCAAACATACAAAAAAAGCTGTCGGCGGAATCCTTTTCCACCGGCAGCTTTTCTCTGTACAGTTCCATCTGTCTTGTCAAAGTTCACTGTGCACTGCTCTGTGTATTCTGCGTGTTCTGTGTGTTCGCAGCTTCATTGGCAGTTGCCATGTGCATATTGAAAAATTCCGGATACAGCCGGCGTGAAACCTCAAAGGTATTTTCCGACACCCGCTTTGCCATATACAAGTCCATGTGTACGCCATGGGCATAAATACGATCTACTTCTCCGATCGCATGTGCTCCGGAATCCAGTTCCTTTACATATACAATATCTCCCACCTGTGTATTCGGGGTAACGGCAGAAACCGTATAAGTCATCTTCTCTGTCAGCATCATGATCTGCTCCTTTCCGTATCCTGTGGGAAGCCGCCGCGAAATGCCAGTCGTACAAAACGCAGGCTGCACTCCCCTATCTTTTTTATTTTACTACATTTCTCTCGTTTCGTCAAGTGTTTCCAGCAGGTTCCTGCAAATTTCTCTGAAAATCCCCTTGACAAACCCTCGTTCCTATGTTATAATGCGAATATGAAAATCATTTTCAATTTCAAATACTGCAATTCCAACGAACGGAAGTGAGAGAATATGAAACGAAAACTGGCTTTTTTGCTGATGCTCTGCTTCGGGTGGAGCTTTTTTTTGAACGGCTGCGGCGGAACGCTGCCGAAAACAGACGACCGGCTGCAAGTTGTCTGCACCATTTTTCCCGAATACGACTGGGCAAGACAGCTGACACAGGGCGTGGACAACGTAGACCTGACACTGCTGGTGAAAAACGGCACAGACCTGCACAGCTATCAGCCCTCTGTACGGGACATTGCCATGATCGCCAGGGCAGATGTGTTCTGCTACGTAGGCGGCGTTTCGGATACATGGGTCAACGACGTGCTGGACACCACCGAGAACCGCACCGCACAGCTGGTTTCCATGGCAGAAGCCGCTGACGCTGACGAGGAAGTACTGGCAGAGGGCATGCAGGCAGAACATGAACACGAACATGAACACGACCACCACGATGACGAAAGCGATTCCCACGAGGAGCCGCCGGAACTGGACGAACATGTGTGGCTGTCCCTGCGGCGGGCTGTACTGGCATGCACTGCCATGAAAGAGGCGTTGTGCAAAGCAGATCCCGCACATGAGGACATCTACAACCAGAACTGCACCGACTATCTCCGGAAATTACAGGAGCTGGACAGCGACTTTACCGAAATGACTTCGCAGGCGGCACGGGATACCATTGTGGTGGCAGACCGCTTTCCGTTCCGGTATCTGGCGGAGGATTACGGACTGACTTATTACGCCGCATTTCCGGGCTGCTCCGCAGAAACAGAAGCAAGCTTTGAAACCATTGTATTCCTATCGGAAAAGGTGGAATCTCTGCATCTGCCCTGTGTGCTGGTCACCGAGGGCAGCAATTCCTCACTGGCGAAAACCATTCTGGAAAATGCCGGCTCGGACGGGAAAATTCTGACGCTGCAATCTCTACAGGCAGTTTCGCAAAAGGAGATCGATGCCGGCGTTACCTATCTATCAAAAATGCAGGAAAATTATGATGTGCTGAAACAGGCACTGAACTCTTGAGGGGGCGTGAAAATCTATGGCACAACTCATTGGAAAAGATGTCACATTGGGCTATGAGGGCAATGTGGTCATCGAACACCTGAACTTCTCCGTGCAGGCGGGAGATTACCTCTATATCGTAGGGGAAAACGGCTCCGGCAAAAGCACGCTGATGAAAGCGATTCTGGGGCTGAAATCCCCTATGGCAGGAACCATTACCACCGGCGACGGATTACAGCCGGACGAGATCGGCTATCTGCCCCAGCAGACGGCAGTACAGCGGGACTTTCCCGCATCGGTGCTGGAAATCGTCCGTTCCGGCTGCCTGAATCACAGCGGCTTCCGCCCGTTTTATACCAAGCAGGAAAAACAGCTGGCACTGGACAACATGGAACGGCTGGGCATCACGCATCTGGCAAAGCGGTGCTATCGGGAACTCTCCGGCGGCCAGCAGCAGCGGGTGCTTCTGGCACGGGCTCTGGGGGCAACTCAGAAAATGCTGGTACTGGACGAACCTGTCACGGGGCTGGATCCCAAGGCACAGCTGGAGCTGTATGAGCTGATCGCCCAGCTGAACCGGAAAGACGGCATCACCATTCTCATGGTTTCCCACGACATGGAAGCCGCTGTAAAATACGCCTCCCACGTGCTGCACATCAGCAAAACGCCTCTGTTTTTCGGCACCAAAGAGGACTATCTCCGCAGCAAGATCGGACAGGCATACACAGGAGGGACAGAAGCATGAGTATCTGGGAACAGCTGACAGGGTATCTGTCATTTTCATTTGTCCGGTACGCCCTGATCGCAGGGGTACTGATTGCTCTGTGTTCCTCCCTGCTGGGAGTTACGCTGGTGCTGAAACGGTTTTCCGTCATCGGGGACGGGCTTTCTCACGTGGCATTCGGGGCACTTGCCATTGCCACGGTGCTGAGGCTCAGCAACAACATGCTGCTGGTAATGCCGGTCACGGTGGTCTGTGCAGTGATCTTGCTCTGTGCCAACCAGAATGCCAAGATCAAAGGCGATGCTGCCATTGCCATGCTGTCTGTCAGTGCGTTGGCAATCGGCTATCTGATACAGAACTTGTTCTCCGCCTCCGCCAACATCTCCGGCGACGTGTGCAGCACGCTGTTTGGCTCCACGCTGATCCTGACGCTTTCGAAAAGCGATGTCTGGCTCTGCGTGGGCATGTCTGTGGTCGTCATGGCAATTTTCCTGTTATTCTACCACAAGATTTTCGCCGTCACCTTTGACGAAACCTTTGCCGCAGCCACGGGGATCCGTGCCGGCATGTACAACCTGCTGATCGCAGTAGTCACGGCAGTCATTATTGTCCTTGCCATGAATCTGGTAGGTTCTCTGCTGACTTCCGCACTGATCGTTTTTCCGGCACTGTCCGCCATGCGTCTGTTCCGGAGTTTCCGCGGTGTGATTTTCTGTGCAGCGGTGATCTCCGTCGTCTGTGCTGTAGTGGGACTGCTGATCTCGATACTGGCTTCCACGCCGGTGGGGGCAACCATTGTCATTGCCGATCTGGTAGCATTTCTGGGCTGCTGCGGCACAGGGGCAGTGCTCCGGAGAAAATAAAAACAGAGGTAAAACAAAAGCGGCTTACTGAAAAAGTAAGCCGCTTTTGTTTAGGCAATACCGCACAAAGATTGTGCGACAGATGCGTCGTCAAATTTT
>OHAY01000575.1_pt1 | contig 37996 bp, 30 predicted proteins | sample 1577191 | NCBI WGS metagenome assembly OHAY01 (sample SAMEA3541504, study PRJEB24748) | human gut metagenome | biome: human gut; feature: human-associated habitat; material: faeces | place: China | collected 2012 | reverse complement strand
CCTGTCACGCCGCCAAACTGTGCCAGCGCGAATCTGCGATACTTGAGCGCGGAAACCACCACAAACGCCGCCGCCATCCCGCCAGCCGTGGGAGACATCCAGACCATCCCCGCCGCGGCGGCGAGGCCGACGAGCGTGAGCGCGACTGTCGCCGTGCGGCGCTGGACGCCGCTTGTGAAGGTGCAGAGCATGCCGGACTTTCGCGCATTCGGCAGATTCACCGCGCACAGGCCCGACAGCGCGCGAGAGAGCACGAACAGCGGGCAAATCAGCAAAATATGCCCCGCGGCGAACACCTCGTAGGCAAAGCCCGCGTAGGCGAGCAGGTACACGCCGCCGTAAATGACCGCGAACGCGCCGCAGTTGGCATCCTTCATGATCGCGAGCTTTTTCTCGCACGTCTGGTGCGACGAGAGTGCGTCCACCGTGTCGAGATAACCGTCCATGTGGATGCCGCCTGTCACTAAAATCGGCAGGCACGCCGCGATTGCCGCGAACAGCACGCCGCTCATGCCCGTCGCCTGCGCAAGTACAGCCCACAGCCAGAGCGCCGCGCCGCAGAGAACACCCACCGCGGGGAAAAAGCAGATCGCGTAGCGCATATTTTTTTCGTTCCAATCAAGCTGCGGAACGGGCACCGCGCTGTACGTCGACAGCGCGATCAAAAGCGATTCAAATAATCTCATCGAGGTCTCCCTTTTCGGCAAACGGCGCGCCGTCTTTCATTGCGACCGCCGCCGCGGCGCGGTCGTACAGTCTTTGATTCAGGCCGTTCAGCGCGCGGATGTAAGCCGCCGTCTCGCCGTCGTAGCCGTCGGCGCGCAGGCCTGTGATCGTCACGGCGACGAGCAGACGACAGCGCGAGCACAGCGCTTCGATGTCCGCGTACACGCTTGCTTCATCCCCGCCGCGCTCAAACATCGCGTTTGCCAGCAGATTCGACACATCCTCAAGCAGCACGACGCCGTCCCTTTCGACCGCCGCCGCGCCGACCTGATATGGGCATTCGAGCGTCGTAAATTGCAGGTCCTTTCGCTGCTCGCGGTGCTTTTCGATGCGCTGCAAATTTTCCTCCGAGCAGGGGCGCATCGTGGCGATGTAATAGCGCTCGCCTGTCGTGCGCGCGACGATGCGCTCGGCATAACGGCTCTTGCCGCTGCCGTTTGCACCGGAGATCATGATCAGCGTTCCCATGCGCGTTCCCTTCTCTCAGGGCGTGAACTGGCCGCCCCGGCGAATTTCGTCCAGATAGTCGTCGTTGATGCCCGCCTCGTCAAAGGTCGCCATGGCGTTGATGATAGCGCACGCAGCGTCGAGCACCTGAAAGGCGAGCGGACAGCCGCTCCCCTCGCCCAATCGCATGCCGAGGTCAAACAGCGGGCGCAGGTCCATCGCCTCCATCGCGAGGCGGTAGCCGATTTCAAACGAGGCGTGGCTCGGCACCAGGTAGCCGTGCACATTCGGGCACAGCCTGACGGCGCACAGCGCCGCCGCGGCGGAAATGAGGCCGTCGATGACCGCCGGCCGGCGTGCCGCCGCCGCGCCCAAAAATGCGCCGCACATCGCCGCGAGGTCAAAGCCGCCGACCTTGGAAAGGACGCCGACAACGTCGTCCCTGTCCGGCCGATTTACCTCAATGGCGGTGCGGATGACCGCTTTCTTTTTGCGAAAGCTCTCCTCCGTGATACCGCCGCCGCGGCCCGTCACGGCCTCGACGTCCGTTCCCAGCAGCACGGCCAGCACCGCCGAAGAGGTCGTCGTGTTGCCGATGCCCATTTCACCGACACCGATCACGTCCGCGTCGACCGTCCTCGCGATCTCTGCGCCGGTCAGGATGGCCTGTAAGGTTTGCTCCCGCGTCATCGCGGGGCCGGTGCAGATATTTTGCGTGCCGTAGGCGATCTTGCGGTTCAAAACGGTGCTCTCGTAAATATCGGCATTCACGCCGACATCGCACACGGTCAAGCCGCAGCCAAAGTGCTTTGCCAGCACCGCAGCTCCCGTCTTGCCCCGCATCAGGTTAATGGTCTGCTGCTTCGTCACGGACTGCGGCGCGCTGGAAACGCCCTCGGCCACCACGCCGTTGTCCGCAGCGAAGACGAGCAGCTGCTTTTTATTGAGCGCATTGTGCACCCGCCCTGTGATCCCCGCAAGCTGGATGGAGATCTCTTCGAGCCGCCCGAGGCTGCCGGGGGGCTTGGCGAGCCGCGCCTGATACTCTTCCGCCGCCGTCATCGCGCTGCGATCAAGCGGCAAAACTTCGCGCACAAGCGTGTCCAATTCCTTCTGCATGGCTCTCCCCTCCTTAAAATTCGACGCCGCGCCGCGCCGCGATTCCTCGGTCAAACGGGTGCTTGCGCTTGCGCATCTCCGTCACATAGTCGGCGGCGTCCAGCAAATGCTGCGACGGATCTCGCCCCGTCAGCACGACTTCAAGCGCTTTTGGTCTGCCGCGCAGAAAGTCGATCAGCGTTGCCTCTTCGATCAAGCCGTGGTTGCAGGCGGCGACCGCCTCGTCGAGCACGAACAGATCGACGCCGTCCGCGCTCTTTCGCATCACGTCTTCCAGCAGCGCGGAATAGGCCTTTTGCGCCGCCGCTTTCGTCTGCCCGTCCATCGCCTTGAAAAAGCCGAAGTTCTGCGTGCAGCACGCGACCTCAACATTTTGCAGCGCGCGCAGGACGTTCAGTTCCGACGAGCTGCCGTCCTTCAAAAACTGCGCAAACAGCACGCGCTTTCCAGCGCCCGCCGCGCGGACGCTCAGTCCGACCGCCGCGGTCGTCTTGCCCTTGCCATCACCGCAGTACAGGTGAATCATTCCCTGCATGCTCACACCTCCCGATTCAAAATGCGGTAGATGAGCGGCATATCGAGCCCCGCGCGCACCGCGTCTGCCAGCAGATCATACTGCCGCTCCTTGTAGGCTTTCGCGTCAAAGGTGCCGAGCGATTCAAAGGAAACGCCCTTTTTCGTGCACAGCGCTTTTAAGATCGTGTCGGCGACCTCTTGTTCATCGAAAATACCGTGGACATAGCTGCCGTAGACATTGCCCATGCTGAAGAGCGCGCCGCGCGCTTCTTCGCTGCGGCCCATGTGGATCTCGTAGCCCGCGTAGCGCTTGCCGTTCAGCTCAGAGAGCAGTCCCGCGACGCCGGAGAAGACGCCGTTTGTCTGCGTCTGCACCTTTTCGCCCTGAAATACTGTTTCGAGCGGCAGAAGGCCCATTCCGTCGATCTCCGTCACGCCCGCGGCCTCGACCTGTTCGGGGTCGGAAATGTGCCGCCCCAGCATCTGATAGCCGCCGCAGACGCCGAAAACCAGCGTGCCGCCGCTCGCAACCTTTTGGATCGACGCCTCCAGCCCGCTCTGGCGGAGCCATTGGAGGTCGGCGATCGTACTCTTCGTACCGGGAATCACGATCATATCCGGCGCGCGCAGGTCCCGCGCCCGCTCCACATAGCGGAGCGAGACATTCTCGTAGCGCTCAAACGGCGAAAAATCCGTAAAGTTCGAAATGCGCGGCAGGCGGATGACCGCAATGTCGATGAGCCGCGGCTCCTTATCCCGCCCGAAGCGTTCGCTCAAGCTATCCTCGTCGTCGATGTCGACATGGAGGTATGGCACAACGCCCGCCACGGGTACGCCGCAGAGCTCCCCAAGCGTTTTGAGCCCCGGTTCCAGAATGGCGCGGTCACCGCGGAATTTGTTGACAACAACGCCCTTGATGCGCCTTCTGTCCTCTTCACTTTGCAGCGCGACCGTGCCGTAGAGCTGGGCGAACACGCCGCCGCGGTCGATGTCGCCCACCAGCAGCACCGGCGCATCCACCATGCGGGCAAGACCCATGTTGACGATGTCGTTTTCCTGCAAATTGATTTCCGCGGGGCTGCCCGCGCCCTCGATGACGATGATGTCGTACTCGCGTGCCAAGCTCTCATAGGCCTCCATCACCGCGGGGATAAAGTCGCGCTTTCTGCGATAGTATTCCATCGCGGGCATATTGCCCTGTACGCGTCCGTTCACGATGACCTGACTGCCGACGTCCGTCGTCGGCTTCAGTAAAATCGGATTCATGCGCACATCCGGCTCGATGCCCGCGGCCTCAGCCTGCACCACCTGCGCGCGCCCCATCTCGCCGCCATCTTTCGTGATGAACGAGTTGAGCGCCATATTCTGGCTCTTGAACGGGGCAACGCGATAGCCGTCCTGCTTCAAAACGCGGCAGAGCCCCGCGGCCAGCAGACTCTTGCCCGCGTTGGACATCGTCCCCTGGATCATGATAGTTTTTGCCATGCACTCACTCCTTTCCCACGCTTCTGATTGCCGCGATAAGCTGTTCGTTTTCCTCGTACTGCCGGACCGCGACGCGATACCAGCCGGATGTCAGGCCCTCGAAATTTGCGCAGTCGCGGATCGCGACGCCGCGCGCTCGCAGCTGTTCCATCAAGCCCACATCGCCACGGAATAAGATGTAATTCACCTGCGATGGGCACACCCAAAATCCGAATTTCCTCAGTTTTTCCTCGAGCCACGGGCGCTCCGCGCGGATGATGGTTCGGTTTTTCTCCAGAAACTCCGCATCGCCCAGCGCAGCGACGCCCGCCGCCTGTGCAAGCGTCGAGACATTCCACGGCGGCACCGCCGCCGACATCTTCCGCAGCAATGCCTCGTCCGCGCTCAGGCCATATCCCAGCCGCAGCCCCGCCATGCCAAAGCTCTTCGTAAAGGCCTTGAGGATAAAAAGCTGCGGGAAGTCAGATAGGGACGGCGTCAGATCAACGCCGCCGTCCGACAGGCTCAAAAAGCACTCGTCGACAAAAAGCGCGATATTTTTCTCGCGGCAGATGCGCAGAATTTCTTCCAGCAAATCGTCCGCAATGAGCCGTCCCGTCGGGTTGTTCGGGTTGCAGAGGAACAGCGCGTCGATCTTTTCGCGCGCAAGAAACGGCAAAAAGTTCTCCCGCAAGTCAAAGTTTTCCTCTTGCTTGAGCGCAAAGCGCACGACCTCGCAGCCTGTCCGCCGCAAGGCAAGCGAATACTCCGAAAACGTCGGTGCGAGCTCCATCGCGCGCTTGGGCCGCACGGCCCCGCAATAGGCATAGATCAGCTCGGACGCGCCATTGCCGCAGAGGACAAAGTTCTTCGGCACCCCCTCATATTCCGAGATCGTCTGTACGAGTGTCCGGCAGTAGGGGTCTGGGTAGCGGTAGAGCTCGGGCAGCGCGCGTTCGATCGCGTCGGTCACGCTTCTCGGCGTGCCGAGCGGGCTCACATTCGCCGAAAAGTCGAGCGCAATGCCGCCGTAGATATCTCCGCCGTGGCGGTTTTCCGTTTGATAAAGCATTCTCTTCCCTCACAGCGAAAAAATCAGCAGCCGGACCGCACAGCCAAGCAGCAGCGCCAGAAGCGTCGTGCCGTACATCAGCCGGCAGGCGCGCGGGATATCCTCATGCTCGATCTGCCGCAGTGCATCGCCGATGTACTCCTTTTTGTGCAGCACGCCGTGATACCACGCGTCGCCCGCGAGGCGCACATCCAAAAGTCCCGCGCAGACCGACTCCGTCTGCGCGGAGTTCGGGCTCGCGTGCTTGTAGCGGTCGCGGCGGAATATCTTCCAGCCGTTTTTCACGTCCATGCGCAGAAGTCCGCCCGCCGCGAGCATCAGCAATGCAGAGATGCGCGCAGGCAGATAGTTCGCAATATCATCCGCCTTCGCAGGCACAAGGCCGATGTCCTTATACGGCGGCTCGACGTAGCCGAGCATCGAGTCCATCGTATTCACAGCCTTGTAAAAAAAGCCCAGCGGCGCGCCGCCGATGGCAAGGTACAGCAGCGGTGCGACCACGCCGTCTGACGTGTTCTCCGCCACGGTCTCGACCGCGGCGCGCGTCACGCCCGCATCGTCGAGCGCCGCCGTGTCGCGTCCCACGATCATCGAAACGGCGCGGCGCGCGGATTCGATGCTGCCGTGCTCGAGTTCGTGATACACCTTCATGCTCTCATCCCGCAGCGACTTTGCCGCCAAGATCTGCCAGCACATGACGCTCTCGACCGCGAGGCGCAGCCACGGACTCACCCTGCCGCACAAACACAGAAGCAGCGCGGGCACCGCCGCCGCAAGAAATGCGACGATTCCCCACAGCACCGCGCCCGCCGCGCGCTCGCCGCGCGGCGTTTTGGGGAAAATCCTCCGCAGGACGCACTCCAGCGCGCTGATCGTCTTCCCGATCAGCACGACCGGATGCGGCAGGCTGTGCGGATCGCCCAGAATGCAGTCGATGCCAAAGCCGATGAGAAGCGACAAAACGAGGCAAATCATGGTTTCTCCTCCGACTGCATCGTAAAGATATACACGGGGTTCTGCCCCGTCATCAGGTGATACGGCCCCGCCTTTTTGCCGTGGGCGATCTGGACGGAGACGGCCTCCGCCTCGGTAAAGGCAAAATCCTTCACGCACGCCGTCAGCTCGGCGATGCTCTCAAGCGAGACGGCCGTCGCCACGATGCGGACGTGCGGATTTTTGGCAAGCAGCATCGACAGAATATCACGCAGGTTGCCCGCGCTGCCGCCAATAAAGACGTGCGTCGGTGCAGGCAGATCGCGGCACGCCTCCGGCGCAGTGCCGGAAACGACCGTCAGGTTCTCCACATGGAACGCCGCTTGATTCTTTTTCAACAGCTCGACCGCGTCGTCTCTGCGCTCAACGGCGTAGACATGACCGTGCTTCGCCTGAAGCGCCATCTCGATGGCGACCGAACCCGTTCCCGCGCCGATATCATAGCAGACGGCGCGCTCGGTCAGGCGGAGCTTCGAGAGCGCGACGGCGCGCACCTCGCTCTTGGTCATCGGCACAACGCCGCCCTCGCCCGCGCCGCGCAAAAACGCCTCGTCCGGCAGTCCGTGCGTCACGATGGCATCGGGATGGTCGTTTTCGATCAGCACGGCGCTCAAGGGCGCAAAGGCCTTACTTTGCAGCTCCTCCGCCATGCCGGTGGTAATGGTCTCATCCTCGTAGCTTAAACGTTCGCCGACGCTCACCGTCACGGTGCCGAGGCCGCTTTCCGCCAGCGTTCGGCACAGGCCGTTCACGCCATTCTCGCCGCCGACGAGCGCGAAAACGCGCGCGTGCGCGCGCACGTCTGCCGTGATGTCGTGCGCGCGGCCATGCAGGCTGACGACATGAACGTCCTCATAGGACGTTTGCAGCTTTGCACAGAGGCAGGAAAGCGAGCTCAGGCCCGGCAGCACGCTGACCTCGCAGTCAGAAAGCAGCGGCAGCAGCTTCCTCGTGCCGCTGAAAAAGCCCGTGTCGCCCGACATCACGACCGCGCTTTGCCGGTATTCACAGTGCGCGTGAATGAAATCCGCGATCTCCTGTGGTGCGATGGCGGCATAAGTCTTCTGCCCGCCGCGCGCGGCGGCATCCAGCATGCGTCTCGCGCCGATGAGGCAGTCCGCCTCTTCGATCGCGCGGCGCGCCTCCTGCGTCATCGCATCCCTGCTGCCCGGCCCGATACCGACGATCTTCACACTCTGCGCGAATCGGAAACCAAAGCGGCGATCCAAGCTGTCCAACACCTGCGAAAAGGACTTCCCCTCCCGCTGCTTTGGCCGTCCGATCACGAGCACATTTGCCCCGGCCTTTCGCGCCGCGGCGACCTTGGCGGCAAAGCCGCCCGCCTCGCCGCCGTCCTTCGTCACGAGCCACTTAGCCGACACGGCGCGCAGCATGGCCGTGTCCATCTCCTCGGAAAACGGCCCCTGCATCGCTAAAATGTGCGACGGCTGCACGCCCGCCTCGCGACAGAGCGCGAGCGACGCGTCCAGCGGCAGCACGCGCGCATAGGCTCTATCTGTAAAGCCTTTTACCTTGCTATACGTTTTCAGATCCTTGCTGCCGGTCGTCAGCAGGATATTTCCGTCCGTCTTCGACAGGAACAGCGCTGCTGCTTCCGCATTCAACACGCAAGTAAAGTCAGATACCTTGTCAGACTCCTCGCGCAGAAGGCGCAGATATTCTGTCCCTGTCTCCGCGCAGGCGCGGGCAACGCTCTCGGTGATCGATGCCGCGTAGGGGTGCGTCGCGTCGATCACCAAATCAAATTTCGTGTCGGAGAGCATTTGAATGATCCCGTCCACCGGGATGCGCCCCGAGCGCACCGTCACGTTGCTCCCTTCGGGCAGGAGCGTTTCACCGTATTCCGTTGCTACGCAGGCTGTGACGGAGACCGGCTGGGTGCTCAAAAGCTCCACGAGCCGGCGCGCCTCCGTCGTGCCTGCGAAAATGCAGATCTCACACATTTTTGTACCCTCGCGGCGTGATGAGCCGCCCCGCAATTTCCTTCGTTGATACGTTGCCGACGATCACCGTGCAGAACATATCGACCTCTGCCTCTCTGAGCTCCCCGAGCGTCAGGGTGCGCCAGCTTTCTCCCGCGCGGCCGATGTTGCGCGCGATGCCGCAGAGGCGGCTGTCCGGCAGGTCGCGCAGCAGGATATCACACGCACGCTTCAAATGTGCGGGCCGCGAACGGCTCGCGGGATTGTAAAGGGCGATGGTCAGGTCGGCCTTTGCCGCGTGCGTCAGGCGCTTTTCGATGGTCTCCCACGGCGTCAGGCGGTCGCTCAGGCTGATGACGGCAAAGTCGTGCGTCAGCGGCGCGCCCAAAAGCGCCGCAGCGCTGCATGCCGCCGTCAGGCCGGGGACGACCTCGATCTCAGGCTCTTCGCTCTCGCCGCGCAGCTCGTACACGAGCGCCGCCATGCCGTAAATGCCGCTGTCGCCCGAGCAGACCATCGCCGCGGTCTTGCCCGCGCGCGCCAGATCAAGCGCGAGCGCGCAGCGCTTTGCCTCCTGCGTCATGGGCGTTTCATAAAACGCCTTGTCCGGATAGCGCTCCTTCACAAGGTCAACATAAACTCCGTAGCCGACGATGGCGTCGCACGATTGCAGCGCGCGGTCAGCGCGGATCGTCATATCCTCATAGCTGCCGGGGCCGATGCCCACCACGATCACTTTACCCAAAGGTAACCTCCCAATGCTCCGCCGCCACAGCGACGGTCACGCCGTCCACCGCAGTCTTTTTCACCAATAATTTCTCCGCGCCGCGCATCGCTGCGCGCTCGCAGACGTTGCCGACACCCGTCATCTCCTGCACGAAGGGGGAATCCGTAAATTCGCCCGGTACGCTGCGCAATTCCTCTGCCGTGTAAAATACCGTCGGCCAGTTGTGCTTCGCGCAGGCGGCAAGCAGCCCCGCCTCCTGCTGCTTTAAGTCAATGGAATAGACGCCCTTGACCGCGCTTGGATCCAGCTGATGCGCAGAAAGCACCGCCGCAACGGCGGCTTCAACGGTTTCCTGTGCAGTTCCCCTGCGGCAGCCGATGCCGACACGCAATACTCTCGGCGTGAGGCGCAGCGTTTCGGCAAACGGTTCTTTCGTGCAGTATCCGATCACAATTCCCAGCGCGCCCTGCGTTTTTTCCACAATTCCGCCGGGCAATGCACCCTTGATCGGAAAATCGCTCACAAGCGGCACGTCGTGCTCTAAAATCTCCGCCGCGACCTTTTTCGCAAGCGGCATGCTCGAGATGGCGCAGCCGTTTTTCGCCGCCCAGGCATCGGCGGCAAATTTACCGTTCACGTCCGTTGCCGTCGTGATGACCGCCGATGCGCCGAGCGCCGCGGCAAGGCGGCGCGCCAGATCGTTCGCCCCGCCGATATGACCGGAGAGCAGCGGAATGACAAACTGCATTTTCTCGTCGATGCAGAGCACCGCGGGATCGGTCTTTTTGCTCACAAGATACGGCGCGATCTCACGCACGGCGATACCGCACGCGCCGATGAAGATGAGCGCATCCATCGACGAAAAGCGCTCGCGGTAGATGTCCTTCGCAAGCGGCAGGAAGCCCGCTTCTTCCAATCGCGGTACCGCGTAGCAGACGGTTTCCGCCTCCGCCAGCACCGCGCGAACGCGCCGCGCTGCCGCGCAGCCGCCGTGGCTGTAGGCAAAAATTGCGATCTTCATGCGTTCCCCTTGCGGTATTCCGTCGTAAAGTCGGGATGGTAGAGCAGCGAGCGCAGATACTCGCCGCCAAGGCAGCCGCCCACCACGATCAACGCCGTCTTTTTCATGCCGTTTTCCGTCACCGTCTTATGCAGCGTGCCCACCGTGCAGCGGAAGATCTTCTCCTCCGGCCATGTCGCCTTGTAAACGACAGCCGCGGGCGTTGTCTCTCCATAGCCGCCCGCAAGGAGCTCGCCTTGCAGCTTTTCTGTGAGTGAGGTGCTCAAGAACAACACCATCGTCGCCTGATGCGCGGCCAAGCTGCGGATGGACTCACGCTCGGGTACCGGCGTGCGGCCCGCCGTGCGCGTGATGATGACCGTCTGGCTCACGTTCGGCAGCGTGTATTCCGCCCGCAGCGCCGCCGCCGCGCCGCAGAACGAGCTGACGCCGGGGCAGACATCAAAGTCGATGCCGCGCTCTGTGAGCGCGTCGAACTGCTCGCGCACCGCGCCGTAAATGCTCGGGTCGCCCGTGTGCAATCGCACGGTGGTCTTTCCCTCGCGCTCCGCCCGCTCGATGAGGGCGATGACCTCTTCAAGCGTCAGCTTCGCGCTGTCGTAAACCTCGCAGCCCGGTTTCGTAAGTGTAAGCAGCTCGGGATTCACCAGCGAACCCGCGTAGATCACCACATCTGCTTCGCCAAGGAGCCTTGCGCCCCGCAGCGTGATGAGATCAGGCGCGCCGCTTCCGGCGCCAACAAAATGTACCACGTTCAGCCCTCCCTGATCTGTTCGAGCAGTTCCTCCGCGCCTTCCGTTTCGCAGAGGAAACCGTATTCTTTCGAAAATAAGATTGCGCCGCTCTGGAGTTCGCCGCTCTTATAGCCGAGCATCGTGCCGATGCGCTGTCCCAGACGCACGAGGAAGGCATCCTTCAGCCCCTCTTCGTCCAGGATGCGCAGCGCGTCGTCGCAGGTGGCGCAGTGCAGAATTTCCTCCGTGCGTTCTGCGCGCAGGCCCAGCGCCGCGCTGTGCGAGGCGATGATCTCCATGCGGCAGTCGCCGAATTTCGAGTGCGTGTTCCACATGCCGCCCGCGAGCTTGACAAACTTACCAATGTGCCCGATGAGCAGCGCGCCGTGAAAACCGAATTCCTTGCAGAATTCCAGGCTGTCACCGATGAAGTTCGACGTCAGCACCGCCGTCTTCGGGTCAAGCCCGATAAAATCGCGGATGTAGTCTGCGCCGTAGTTGCCGGGCGCAAGGAGGATGTAGTCCGCGCCGTTCTCGCGCCGCTGCCGCAGTTCCACGTGGATGGTGTCAAGCAATGCCTGCTCGCTCATCGGCTCGACGATGCCGGTCGTGCCCAGAATGGAGATGCCGCCCTCAATGCCGAGGCGCGGGTTGAAGGTCTTTTTCGCGAGCGCCTCGCCCTCCGGCGCAGAGATCGTCACGTCAATGCCGCCGTCGTATCCGACGAGCATGCAGACCTCGCGCACGTTCTCTTCGATCATTTTTCGCGGCACGGAGTTGATGGCCACCTCGCCCACAGGCTGGTCGAGCCCCGGCTTCGTCACGCGGCCAACGCCCTCGCCGCCGTCGATGGTCACGCCGGGTGTGGCCGATTTTCTCACCGCGGCAAAAATGAGCGTACCGCGCGTCACGTCGGGGTCGTCGCCGCTGTCCTTTTGAATGGCGCAGCGCGCCTCGTCCGCGAGCATCTGAATGTCCAGCACTTTGAGGTTCAGCTCGATGCCTTTGGGCGTTTGCAGGCGGATGGACTCCTTCCTCCTGCCCGTCAGCAGCATCCACGCCGCAGCCTTGGCCGCCGCGGCGGCGCACGAGCCGGTTGTGTAGCCGAGGCGCAGGCGCTTACCGTCCTTTACGAGATATTCTTCCATCTTTTTACCGCCTGATCTGATAGAGCAGGGCATTGCAGATGGCCGCGGCCACGTTGCTGCCGCCCTTGCGTCCACGCGCGACGATGTACGGCGCGCGCGCCTTTTCGATGATGCGCTCCTTGCTTATCTCCACATTCACAAAGCCCACCGGCACACCGATGATGAGCGCGGGGGCGGCTTTTCCCTCTTCCATCAGCTGCTCTAACGACAGCAGCGCCGTCGGTGCGTTGCCGATGGCGAGGATGCAGGGCTTTTCAAGCGCCGCCGCCTTTTCCATCGAGACGAACGCCCGCGTCACGCCGCGCGATCTCGCCTCCTGCGCGACGTCGGGGTCGGACATGAAGCAGTGCGCCTCACCGCCGAGGCTCGCGAGGATCGTCTTGTTGATGCCCGCCTTTGCCATCTGCGTGTCGGTGACAATGTCGCAGCCGCCTTTCAGCGCGGCGATGCCCTTGCGCACCGCGTGGTCGGAAAACGTCAGATTGTCGGCATAGTCAAAATCTGCCGTCGTGTGGATGACACGCTTGATGACAAGCTCGTTTTCGGGGTCGAGCACGCGGTTTCCCAGCAGCTCCGTGATGATCTCGAAGCTGCGCTGTTCAATTTCCATCGGCTTCATCGGCTCACTCATAGCGGTGTTTCTCCTTTCGGCAGGCTTCAACAAAGCGCACCGCGGCGCTCAGGTTTGCGTAAAAGTGGAAATGCGGATAGCCCGCGTAGAGCGTTTCGCCCGCATACGCGCAGCGCCAGCTTCTTCCGCTCGGCTTTTCCGCGAGGAAGTCCTCGCCCGGATTTTCCGCATCCCAGCGGTGGAACTCGTGCGCGGGGATCTGCTCGCCCGCGGCAAACAGCATCGAATCCCGCTGCGCCGTCAATGTCGCGCAGCCAAAGCGCGTCAGCTTCCCCGCGTCGAAGCAGCTGCCCGATAAAACGCCCGCCATCGCATGTCCCGCGATGGACTGCGTCAGGTACATAAAGCCGCCGCACTCGGCGACGCAGGGCAGTCCCCTTTCCACCGCCGCGCGGATAGAAGCGCGTATGGCGGCGTTTGCCTCCAACCGCTCCGCGTAGAGCTCGGGATAGCCGCCGCCGAGGTACAGGCCGTGCAGGTCTTCCGGCAAGCGTTCATCTGACAGCGGACTGAACGGCACAAGCTCCGCCCCTAAGCGGCGCAGGAGTTCCAGACTGTCTTCATAGTAAAAGCAAAATGCCCTGTCGCGCGCGACGCCGATGCGCACATGCTCGCCCGCCACCGGAATGTCCGGCGGCGTGAATGTAAGCGGCGGCGCGCTCTTCGCGATTTGCAGCAGCGCGTTCAAATCGATCGTCTCCTGCGCCTTAGCGGCGAGACGCTGCATTTTTTCTTTCAGATCATTCACCTCTGCCGCGGTGATGAGGCCAAGGTGACGACTCTCGAGCGAGCAGTCGGGCATTTGCGGCAGAAAGCCGCAGGCGCGCACGCCGAAGCGTTCTTCGATCGCCCGCGCAAGCGTCGGATAGCTCATCGCCGTGCAGCCGTTCAGAATGACACCGCGGATGCGGTTTTCCGGCGCAAAGTGCAGAAAACCGTCGAGCACGGCCAGCACCGACAGTCCCGCGCCCTTCGCGTTCAGCACGAGCACGACGGGACTTTCCGTCCGCTGCGCGACCTCAAAGGTGCTCGCGCGCGAGGAATCAAGGCCGATGCCGTCGTAATAGCCCATCACGCCCTCGATGACCGTCACGTCCTTCCCTGCGCCGTTTTGCGCGAGGAGGAAGCGCAGCGTGTCGTCGTCAAAAAAGAAGGGGTCCAAATTGCTGCTCCTCGCGCCGATGATCTCGCGGTGGAACATGGGGTCAATGTAATCGGGACCGCACTTCGCCGCGGCGACAGAAACGCCGCCGTCGACAAGCGCCTGCAAGATCGCGCAGGTCACCGTCGTCTTGCCGCAGCCGCTGTTCGTTCCGGCAATGAGCAATCTCGGCGCTGCTTTCTGCATGGTCTCCCCTCCTTCTGCAATCTCTATAAAGCGTTTTTACTTGTATGCGCTACGGTACAAATTCCAATGTGCTGAAGCACTCGTCGTACTTCCCGCGCTCCAAGTGATAGAGCTGCGCGATGTAGTCGCTCGTGAAGATCTCCTCCGGCGTGCCGATGCGGTCGATGCGGTCGCCCGCGACGCAGATGACTGTGTCCGAAATGCGCCGCGCCAGATCGAGCTCGTGGAGCGAGAGCAGCACGGCGAGGTCGTTTTCGCGCACCATGCGCTTGAGGACGGAGAGCAGTTCCAGTTTGTAGCGGATGTCCAAAAAGCTCGTCGGCTCGTCGAGCACGATAAGCTGCGGCTGCTGGCACAGGGCCCTTGCGAGCAGAATGCGCTGCCGCTGGCCGTCGCTGACGGCGGAAAACGGCGCGTCGGCGAACGCGAGCGCGTCCACCTGAGAAAGCGACTGCTCGACGATCTTCTTATCTTCGTCCCGCAGGACGCCGAGCCTTCCCGTGTAGGGATAGCGGCCCGAGCTGACCACATCGCGGCAGGTCATGAGCTCCGGCTCGACGCGCGCGGTCATCAAGATCGCCATGCGGCGTGCGATATCATTTCGGCTGCGCGAGCGCATCGTCTCGCCATCCAGATACACTGTGCCGGAAAGCTCCGGCAGCTGACCGATGACGGTTTTCAGGATCGTCGACTTGCCCGAGCCGTTCGGCCCGATCAGCGTAACGATCTTTCCCCTCTGCACGCAGAGGGACACATCCTCGATGAGGGACTTGCCGTGGTAGCCGACGGATAAATTCTTTGTCTCCAAATAGCCGCTCATTCCCGCCCCGCCTTTCTGCGCACCATCATGTAGATGACGACCGGCGCGCCGAACACCGCCGTGACCGAGCTGATGCTGACTTCCGTGGGCGCAAAGGCCGTGCGCGCGATGAGATCACACGCAAGGCAGAAGATGCCCCCGCCGAGGAAGCTCGCCGGGATCAGCAAAAGCGGCTCCGCCGTCTTGAAAAGCGCCTTCATCAGGTGCGGCAGCGCGATGCCGACAAACGAGATGGGGCCGGCGAAGGCTGTCACGCAGGCAGATAACACGCTGGAGAGCAGGATGAGCGCCGCGCGGAACGCCTTGATCGGCACGCCCATGTTGCGCGCGTAGACCTCGCCGAGCTGATAGGCGCGGATCGGCTTGGAGAGGAAAAATGTCAAAATCAGCGCGATCCTGCACACCCAGGCCATCGTCGTCACGTTTTCCCACTTCATGCCGGAAAACGAGCCGTTCGACCAGTTGTGCAGGTTCACGATGTTTGAATCGTCCGCGAACGTGACGAGAAAATCCGTCAGCGCTGAGCAGATGTAGCCGATCATCACGCCGCAGACGACGAGAAGGCTCATCTGATTGATCCGCTGCGAAATGAGCAGGATGAGCCCCATCGCAAGCATTGCGCCAACGAACGCAGCGCCGATGAGCAGCGCTGACGAGGATCTGACGCCGCGGCTGAGGAAAACGATCATCGCGATCGACACCGCGAGCTTCGCGCCCGACGAAATGCCCAGCACGAACGGCCCCGCGATGGGATTGTGGAAAAACGTTTGCAGAAGATACCCCGACACGGACAGCGCACCGCCTAAAATGAGCGCCGACGCCATGCGCGGCAATCTAATTTGCATAATGATCTGCTTTTGCGTCAGGTCATCCCCGCCGCCGAGCAGAATCTGTCCTATCTGAGACGCGGAGAGCTGCACGCTGCCCGCGAATAAATTCCAGATCAAAAAAACAGCCAAAAGGACGAGCAGCAGCAAAAAGCCGCACCACGTCCGTGTTTTCCGCTTCTGCTCCATGCCCGTCCCTCCTGTCTGTTTCAACTTTCCAGTCAAAAATTATTGCAGCTTTGTCAAAAAACGGAGCGGCGTATCCGCCCCGCTCAAAACGGTGTGGAGATCCACGACGAGGTCGCTCAATTCGAGCGATTCCTGATAAAAGTCCTTCGTCAGGCACCAGACGTTTCCGTCCTGCACGGCCTTGAAATCGCCAAGCAGCGGTTCGAGCGCTAAAAGCTCGTCGATCGTCGTAAGCCCGCCGTCGATGATGCTGTTGTAGATGAGCACATCCGCGTCGTGCGCGCCGCTGTAAAATGCCTCCATCTGGATGGTGACGGTGGACTGGGCGTTCTCCTCTTCCGTGTTGTCAAAGGAGACGTATTCCCCGCCCGCCATGGCGATGGATTTAGCGACATAGTCCGTCGACTTTCGCACATTGACCGCGCCGTTGCTCGTCACATAGAAGAATGTGACGGTCTTTCCCGTGGGCGCAGCGCCCAGAATGCCTGAAACGCTGTCCATTTTCTCCTCAAACAGCGCCGCGGCCTCGTTCTCCTTGCCGATGAGCGCACCGTAGAGCTTGACCCACTCCATGCGGCCAAACGGCTCGCTCTCGTAGCTGGACATTTCCACGAGCACGGGGATGCCCAGCGTTTCAAACTGCTCGATGACCTCGGGCGAGTGGTAGATCATCGTGTTTTCAAGCACCAGATCGCAGCCCTGCGACAAGATAAGCTCGTAATCAGGCTCGGAGTATTTGCCCGCGTAAAGCATGTCGCCCGCGCTCATGGCCTCCTTCGCCTGCTCGATATACCAGTCCGACTCCTTGCGTCCACTGAAGCGGATGCAGTCGACCGCGTCCAGCTGGGCAAAGCTGTCCATCGCCGCGCTGGCGACCAGATAAATTTCATCAAGCGGCTGCTGCAAAACTGTCACGCCCTCCGGCACGCCGCCGGGCACAGCCGCGCCCTCCGTCACGAGCAGGAATTCCTGATCCTGCCCTATGGTGATGCACTTGTACTCGTCACCCGCGTAGGAAACGGAAAACTGCGCAGCGTAGTCAAGCGGCATGGACTTGTCAAACGACAGAGCATCCCACGCGACCGCCGCGTCTTCGCCGTTCGAACCGTCCTGCGCTTTGTCCCCGCAGGCGCAGAGCGTCAGCACGGCCAACAGCGTGAGAAGCGCGCGCGGCAGGCGTCTCATCCGTTCACCTCGGCACTCGAGGTGTCGAACGTCAGCGTGTAGTCGATCTCGTGCGGCGTGCTCATGGCGGTGGTATCGCCGACCACGGCAAGCGGCGTATCCAGCGCGGCGACGGGGATCTCAAACGTCGAGCCGTTTTCGGTCGAGAGCACATCGCAGCGCTCGCCGTCCACGAGCATATAGTCATAGTGGCTGCTGCTCCAGACGATGGTGGCGGTCATTTTGCCGTCCGCGACCGTCAGCGTACAGGGTGACTGGATGCTCGCCTTGCCGCTGCCGCCCTCGAGCGTCACGGCGATCGTGTAGGTACCGTCGGCCAGCGTCTCGGCGGGCGCGGCGGCGTCGTCTTCCTTCAAAACGGCGTTCGTCACGGAGACCTTGTGGTCGTACCACTTGCCCTTCGTGCCGATGATGGCGACGTCGAACTCCTCGTCCAGTGCGGGCACGGGGATATCAAAGCCATTGACCTCCTCGCTCAGGCCGTCGGAATAGGTGACGGTGTCGGTCGTGGGCTGCAAGAGCGCCGCGCCGTCCTTCCGCGCGTCCTCCGCCGTGCCGCAGAAGAGGTTCAGAATGCTCTCGGACGGCAGGCTGATGTGGATCGTCATCTGGCCGTTTTCGACCGTCAGCGTCCCCTTGCCCTTGCATGCCTCGTTCACGTGGAACATGCTGCTGTCGGTGCTGAAATCCGCGGTGTAAACGCCGTCGGCAAGCGCGGGCTCGGTGTTCGTGTCCTGCGGATCGCCGTCCCCGCTCTTCTGCCCGCAGCCGAAAAGCAGCGTGCAGAGCATCAGCACGGTCAGTATCAGTGTCAGTGTTCTTTTCATTGGGAAGTACCTCCATCCGGAAAAGGCTCCGAAGCGGTGCACAATCGCTTCGAAGCCCCTTTTTGATCCTTTTTATGCGTTCAGGGCGTCAATGGCGGCCTGGGTGTGGGCGATGTACAGCGCCTGCACATCGGCAATCTCGCCGAGGCCCGCGATCTGGCAGTCGACGGTGAAGTCGGCAGCCTCGAACATAGTCTTCCAGGAATCGTCGTCGCTGCCGGCCATGTCGTTGTTGGCGTGGTCACCCGCAACGACCATCAGCGGGCGCAGGATGACGTTGGTGTAGCCCGCGGCCTTGACGGCCTCGATGACGGACTCGCAGGAGGTCTCCTCCGGCTCGCCCTCGACCGTGCCGATGAAGACGTTCTCATAGCCAAGGTTCTGCATCTGAGCGCTCATCTGGCTGTAGCTGACCTTGGCGACGTGTGCGGTGCCGTGGCCCATGAAGACGAACGCGGCGCCAGCTTCCTTGGCAGCCTCGAGAGAGTCAAAGCCGCTTGCCTCGACCGCGGCGGCGGTGATGGCCTTGGCGACAACTTCCTTGTCGGCGTTGATGACGGTCGCGTCGCTGCCGACCTCGCCGAGCAGGGGCTCTGCGATGGAGACAGATTCGAACCGGTCGCGGTACTCGTCGATGGCAGCACACATTTCGTCATACTCCGCGCCGTGCATCAGGTGCGTCGGCTGCACGACGAGGTTCTTGACGCCGTTGGCCACAGCGCGGTCGAGCGCCTGGGTCATGTTGTCGATCTTCTCGCCGTCGCGGGCCTGAATGTGGTTGATGATGATCTGAGCCGTGAAGGCGCGGCGGACGGACCAGTCAGGATAGGCCTCCTGCAGGGCGTCCTCAATGTTCTTGATGTCCTTCACGCGGCTGTCGTTGTAGGACGTGCCGAAGGAAACGACCAGAAGCTCGTTCTCGCCGATGTCATCCTGGTTGCGGGGATCGTCCTTGGACGCATCGCCCGTGTCAAGGCCGAAATACTCGGGGCTCGCTTCCTCACCCTCGACCATGGACTTCTGCTCGTCGGTCAGCGCGTCCCAGGCAGCCTTGGCAGCCTCGCACTGCGCGTCGGTCTCATCGGTGCGCTCCTGAACATAGATCGCGTCAATGAGCGCGGCGACATTGTCGGCCGCGGCCTTGTCGGCGCCCTCCGTGTTCTGCGTGTCGTCGGCAGCGTCGTCCTTCTTGCTGCCGCAGGCGGTCAGCACGCCCAGCAGCATTACGGCTGTGAGCAGGATTGCAAGTGCTTTTTTCATGTTTCTCTTTACCTTCTTCTTCAAAAATCGTTCTGAAAGAAATATAAAAGCGGCCATGGTGACCCACAGCCGCTCTCACGATTCCAACCAGCAACACCGCGCCGCGAAAAAATCGCGCCGCGGGTAAACTCGCAGAAATATCAGCCTGTGTGCAGCGGGCTTGAGATTTCCCGCAGAGGCAGGTCTCCTGACTTCGTTCATCGCGGCGCTGCCCTTCCCAGTTTCCCAGTGGCTACGCAGGCCGTTCCCGTACACAGTGACTGCATCGTTCCGGATTCGCACCGGATTCTCTATTCTCCGCCTCGCGGCGGCACCTCTGCGATACAATTTTACATTTTTTCAGACATAGCAGATTATAGCATTCCCCGTCGAATTGTCAATGAGGAAAGCGCGGCGTCCCTTTTACCTTTTGTGTTGATGGTAAAAACTCCGTCGATTTCACCAAAAGCGTGCCCCAGATACCTAATTTCCGAGAGGATACCTATTTTTAGGGTATCCTCTTTCCTTTGCCTGCTGTCTTAAAACCAAGCTTACTGATATTCAGAAGAAAATAAGATTTTGAGGATGGTGTTCCTATGGAAGATCTATTTGACAGGTTCCAAGCCATAACAGGCATTTCCAGAAGAACAGAAGAGAAGGCAACACATAATAGACAATCAGATATATGGCTTCGCCACTTCTGGAATCGCAGCTACACTAGTAAGAAGGCAGTTGTATGATGACCCTACACTTGTAAAAAACATCGATTTCACAACTGCAAAGGACATAGTAAAAGAGATACAAGGAGCATTCAGCAATATGAAATTTGAAATCTTATCGGCGGTATGGATACAATCACACGATAGTTCTCCGCTGCAAGCAGGCGGATGAGCAGCGGCGAAAACGCGATGATACCGCCCGCGCAGAGGTAGATTGCGTACGGAAGTTTATGCTTCGTTCGTCTCTGAAAAGGTGAAGAAAATGCCTGCTGTCAAGAATGGTTTCAAAATTGAGATTTTTAATGTCCCGACATCGTGATCGTGGAGATGCAGCCCTATTACTTTGCTTTTTAGCTTTCTGTTTGGAATTGCTTTTCAGCCTTCTGCCTGATATAATAATGGTAGCATAACGCGAGAAGCTTATCGATAGGATCGGGTGTATTTATGGGAACGCCAAGACCTGATCGGACAAAGAAAGGGTGGGGAGAATGTTATGTCAGAGATAATGTGGCACATCTGCATTTCGAACATCTACACCCGTGACCGAGTAGAATGCTTTCTACGATGGGAACGCTTTCATTGCGATTGTGGTCGGAATTCATTGATACTGTTATCTTTTTGAGCTTTGCTTATGGCTGGATACAAATGTTAAGGGAGATATTGATATGGCATTTTTAAATGAAAACGAATGGATACGCCTCAATGAGATCGCATACAATATTTCATTTATCTATACAGTAGAGGAAATGCAGCATGAAATTCTCAACCGATGGCTTCCTTTTTTGATTTCGTATGATAGCGCAATTTTTGCCCGAATCTCTACTTCGGAGAATGGATCCTATCAGTTTCAGGCCCCAGCGGCTTTTCATCTGCCTCAGCAGGCTGTCGATGTCTGGATGCAGGAAAGCCTGAATTCAGATGCTTTTCGCTGGGCGCTGTATACCTGTAAAGGCGGTGCTTTTCGGGAATCTATGCCATCTTCGGATGAACAGGTGAATAGCAGCGGAATCTACCGGAACTTCTATCTGCCCAATCACTTGGCATATTCCGTCGGCCTTTCCATCTCCTTTCGAGAAGAACCGGTCGGCTTATTGAAATTGTACCGGCAAGCTGATAAGCCTCCGTTTAGCGAACGGGATATGTTTGTATTGGAGCAGTTGCACAAGCACTTTGCATACCGTTTAGTATATGAAGCAAAAAAGGGAGACACCCGCTATTTTTACGCAAAAGGATATCATGAAAAGTTGTGCAGCCAGTACGGCTTGACCAGTCGAGAAGGGGAAATGTTAGATTTGGCCGTACACGGGCTGTCCAATGAAGATATCGCTCAAAAAATGAATATCAGTATCCATACGGTAAAAAAACATTTCCACAGCATATATACCAAAATGAATGTGCGTAACCGGGTACAGATGATCCAGAGTCTTCCTGTATCAACCAACAAGATCGATTTTGATGCGCTATAAATAAAACTCGGGAAAAATGTACCGCCTGCATTGGCTAAACTGCATTATCCTTTGGTAGTATATAAAGATTCGTTGGTCTTACATCGGGACACACAAGGCTTGTCCAAATAATATACAGACTACATAAAATGGAACTGGCGCTGAATTTTAACGCCGGTTCCATTTTGCTATATTTGGGGTACAAAAGTTAGGGGATGCATATGAAACGAAGCGATATTTGGTGGGCAGTTGCTTATGGGTTGTTGGCTGTGTTCACGGTACTCTTTTGCGTCACAGGAGGCTTTGCCAAGGTCAATACAGCGTATCCTTATCTGGCAGGTTTTGCGCAATTCGCTGTCTATGCTACGGCGGGTGAGTTGCTCTCCGGACGTCTGTTGGAGGGAACTTGGCAGATCAACCGGGCGACTTGGTTCAAAAGCCTGAGTTGGGGAATAGGAGGCGTCCTTGTCACGCTGGCCTTTACCGTGTTCAGCCAAGGTACCCGGCAAGCCATGGCAGCAGGTCTTCTTCCGGGATATGGAAATGCTCTGGCACAGGCCTTTTTTACCAGCGTTACCAATAATCTGTTTTTTGCTCCTATTCATTCCGCTCTGATGCGAGTATGTGGAAATTATGCTGAAATCCGCTTTTTGGCGGGACAGCATATCACTCCACGCCAAGCGGTGGACTCTGTAGATTGGGGAGAATTGATCGATTTTACTCTGTTTAAAACGATTCCTCTCTTTTGGATCCCTGTCAATACCGTGGGATTTCTTCTTCCGCAAGAATATCGTATCGTATTTGCAGCGGTGCTTTCCTTGGCATTTGGAATATTGATGACTGTTCTCAAATTAAGGGAACGGAAGAATCGGAGTAGAAAGGAGTTACCTATATGATTCAAATTTCAGATAACACTCAGCAGATCCAACCCTCCAAGATTCGAAAAATGTTCAATAAGGCGCTGGAGTACGATCATGTAATTAGTTTTACACTGGGAGAGCCGGATTTTACTGCCTCGCCGAACGTAGTGGAGGCTGGGTGCAGGGCCATTCGGGAAGGAAAGACCAAGTATTCAGAAAATGCAGGGCTGCTGGCTCTGCGCCAGGCAATTGCAGAGTATCTCCATCGCACAGAGGGACTCTCTTACGATCCCGCAAGCCAAATTGTGGTGACGCCTGGAGCCATGGGAGCCTTGTTTTTGGCGCTGAAAGTGCTGCTGAATCCTGGGGATGAGGTTATCGTCAACGAACCCTGCTGGACTAATTATGTCCAACAGATCCGGATGTGCGGCGGCGTGCCGGTGTCGGTGAAAACCAACGCACAACGGGGATTTGATTTGGATGTATCCGCTATTGCCGAAGCTGTTACCGATAAGACAAAGGCCATTATTCTAAACAGCCCATGCAACCCCACAGGAGCTGTAGCCAGCACTGAAACGCTGCTCCAACTGGCCGAATTGGCCCAGAAGCAGGACTTGGTGATCTTGGCTGATGAGGTGTATAAGCACATCCTCTTTGATGGAAGGACTTATACAAGCTTTGCTGCTCTGCCCGGAATGAAAGAACGGACCCTGGTTATTGATAGCCTTTCCAAAACCTATGCGATGACCGGTTGGCGTATCGGTTATGCTGCCGGACCGGAAAATGTGATCCGGAATATGGTCAAGCTGCAGGAAAATGTCAGTGCTTGTGCGGCCACTCCCTGCCAGGTCGCGGCTATTGAAGCTTTGGAAGGTCCACAAGACCACTTGAAGTATATGGTGGAGCAGTACCGCCTGCGCCGTGACTATGTGTTGAAGCGGATATCTGAGATCCCTGGTTTGTCCTGCCATGCTCCGGCTGGGACTTTCTACGCATTTATTGACATCAGTCAACTGGGTATGCCTTGTGAAGAATTTGCCATGAAGCTGCTGGAAGAACGACAGGTGGTAGTGGTACCCGGTACGGCCTTTGGCGAATTTGGCGAGGGATATATCCGTCTGTCCTATGCGACATCCATGCAGTGCCTGGAGCAGGGGCTGCAGGAGCTGGAGGAGTTTGTCAGATCCCATGAGACTAAGGGGGACCCCGCATGAGTATGATCAACGGCACCCGCTTATATGATCATTTGACCCAACTTGGGCGAATCGGTTTTGTGCCGAAAGAAGGAACCACACGATTGCCGTATACCCCTGCCTATGACGAAGGACGAATCTATGTTCAACAGTGCATGGAACAGGCAGGACTTCAGACATCCGTCGATCCTGTAGGGAATCTGATCGGTACGCTTCCCGGTCAGGGAGAGATCATTTGCATTGGATCCCACATCGATACGGTGCCGGGGGGCGGGATTTACGACGGAACCTATGGTGTGTTGTCCGGAATCGAGTGTGTGCAGCGCCTTAAGGAGTTGGGATATCAAAATCGGCATCCCATCCAGGTGATTGCATTTACCGAGGAGGAAGGCAATGTCATTGGCGGAACTTTTGGAAGTAAGGCATTTACCGGCGGAGAGATTGATGAAGCTATGCGGCCAAATCTGGCCCTCCACGGACTTACAATGGAGCAGGTCGGCGCCTGCCGAAGAGATCTGACCCAATATCAGTGTTACTTGGAGTTACATATTGAGCAGGGCGGGGTATTAGAAGCTGAAAGGATGCAAATAGGCGTGGTTGATGGTATTGTGGGCATCGTGCGCTATCGCATGACGGTTTCCGGCTGTGCCAATCATGCAGGCAGCACACCCATGCATCTGCGGGATGACGCGCTGGTGAAAGCCTGCCGGATCATTACCCAGCTTATGGAACGGACTGAGGCCGCTTCGCCGGATATGGTCTGCACTGTAGGAACCCTTCAGGTGTTCCCAGGAGCGGTCAATGTGATTCCGGGCAAGGTGGAGTTTATTGTGGAACTGCGCAACCCAACGATGGAGCCCATGGATCAGGTCATTGACTCCGTGCTGAAAGAGCACCCGGAGCTGGTAGGCGAAGAATATATTCGCCAGTCGCCTACCCAGTGCAGTTCTAAGCTGATAAAGCTGAGCGAGACACTGTGCCGCAACCGCGGTATCCGTTTTCGCAGAATGTTCAGCGGTGCAGGACACGATCTGATGAATTGGGGAAAAGCGGTTCCCTCCATGCTTCTGTTCATTCCCAGCAAAGACGGGATTAGCCACTCTATCCGAGAATACAGCGCTCCTGAGGACTTGTACCAGGGAGCTGAGCTGCTGATGGAGATGGTTCAGGCTTTGGACCAAGAGGAGGGAAAATTGTGAAGATCAAAATCATCAATCCCAATACGACGCAATCCATGACTGAAAGTATAGAAAATTTAGCACGTCGAGTGGCACGCAGCGACACTCAGGTTTGGGCGGTTACTCCGGCATCCGGGCCGGACAGCATCGAATGTTATGTGGATGAGTATTTGGCTGTTCCGGGGGTCCTGAAAGAAGTGATCCGGGGAGACCGAGAGGAAGGCGCCGATGCATTTATCATCGCCTGCTTTGGTGACCCTGGGCTTCAGGCAGCCAGAGAGGTCACCTCCAAGCCTGTGCTGGGTATCTGTGAGTCGGCCATTGCTGCTGCCAAATTTATAGCGCCGTACTTTTCTATCGTATCGGTGCTGGATCGGTCCCGCAAGGTTACAGAGGATGTGGTGTCCAACTATGGAGCGGAAAAGTTTTGCCGTTCTATCCGATCCACAGGTTTGAGCGTGCTGGAATTTGGCAGGGACCCCAAGAAGGGATTGGAAGCGTTAGCCTATCAGGGAAAGTTAGCCGTGCAGCAGGACGGCGCCGAATGTATTTTGCTGGGGTGCGCTGGTTTCGTGGACTTTGTTGAGGACCTGTCCGCCCAGCTGGGCGTTCCCGTGTTGGATGGGGTAATGCCAGCAGTTAAATTTGCGGAAGCCATGGTAGATATGGGGCTGCGTACCAGCAAGGTGTCTACTTGGGGCTTCCCAGAGCAGAAGAATATCGTAGGCTTTCCCATGTTTACCAAACAAGAATTGATATTTTAGGAGATGACAGTATGCGTACCTTGATTAAAGGAGGCACAATTGTAACCGCAGAACAAGAGTATGTGGGGGATATCCTGGTGGAGGGCGATGTGATCCGCGCAATGGGGACACATTTGGATGAAGCTGCAGATCTTGTGATAGACGCCAAAGGTAAATATGTGTTTCCGGGAGGCGTAGACCAGCACACCCACTTTTCCGCCCTGTGCAATGTCGGCAACCGTGACACCGCCGGATATGAGACGACCGACTCTGCTATTGTAGGCGGCACGACCACCATTGTGGACTTTGCTCCGCAGGATCCGGATCGTGGACTGCTGGATTCCATTGATTACCGAATCAATGTGCGGGCGAAGGATAAGTCTTGTGTGGATTTTGCACTGCATTCCATGGTGACATATATTATGGACAGTATCTTTGATGAGATCGAAGAATTTCCTCGGAGAGGCATTTCCAGCATCAAGATTTTTATGGCCTACAACGGCTCTCCGCTTCATGTAGATGACGGTACTTTCTTCCGTATTCTGGAGAAGAGCCGACAGGTTGGCGCTACGGTATTTGTGCACGCAGAGAATGGAGAGATCCTGAATTTCCTCCGCAGCGAGTGTGTAAAGAAGGGCCAACTGACGCCGCATTACCATTATGTTTCCCGTCCGCCTTTTACTGAGGCGGAGGCGGTGCGCCGGGCTATTTATCTGGCTGGTCAGACCGATACGCCTCTTTATATTGCTCATATGACCTGTCGGGAGGCCATTGCCGAATTACAAAAGGCCAAGGGAACTGGTCAGCGGGTTTCCGGCGAGACTTGCACTCACTATCTGACCACCACTAAGGAAGTTCTGGATAATCCGGATTTCAATGAAGCGGCTAAGTTCGTTTGCTCCCCCGCTTTGCGGGATCGTGAGGACTGCGAGGCTCTTTGGCAGGCATTATCCGACGGACTGCTGACGGCGGTCTCATCCGACCACTGCGGTATAGATGTGGCAGAGCTCAAGCAGGCCGGCAGGAATGATTTTACTCAGATTCCAAACGGTTCCCCCGGCGCCGGCGATCGACTGCATATGGTGTGGACCGAAGGTGTATGCACGGGAAAGCTGACCCGCCAGAAATTTGTAGATGTTATTGCCACTCAGCCGGCAAAAATCAACGGTATCTATCCGAGAAAGGGAACGCTGGCGGTAGGTTCTGACGCAGATGTTGTCATTTTCGATCCCAATTATGAGGGAACAGTTCATCTGGCAGATAACCCTAACGGCGTGGACTACAACCTCTATGAGGGCCGTCGTCAGTCTGGTCGGGTGGAGACGGTTCTGCTGCGAGGCCAGGTTGTGGTGGAGAACGCCAAGTTTGTTGGCCGCTACGGCCAGGGAAAATTCATCCCTGCAAATATGTACGCATCCGGTTACGAAAACCGAAATTAACCAAGTGTGATCCGTAGTTACTCGCGCTGCCAAAACCGAAGATGTTGGGAGCGGTGGGAGGCTGGAAACCGGAGTGCGCAAAACGTTTGGTCTGTTCATGAAAATATACGGTATATCGTATGATCAGTCTCGTTCAAAGCTGATATGCCGTGTCTTGATTTTGCAAGACTTACGTTTTGCGCATCCCTGGACCGAGAAAGTGAGGAGGTGTGATTTGCAGATTCGGATAGGGCCTGTAGTTGCGGAAGCAGAGATTCCATGAAAAAAAACCACAGATAATTTATAACAGGAGGCTTGTTATATGGATACTACATATGGAGTGTTGTGTCTCATTCCCCCCATCGTGGCAATCGGATTGGCCCTGTGGACCAAACAGACGATTTTCTCTTTATTCATCGCGGTTTGGTTGGGGTCCACAATGATGAACGGCTTTAACCCTTTGGTTGGTTTTGTCAAAATTATCTCGGACTATATGATCCCCTCTCTCAGCGGAAATGCATCTTTGATCATTTTGGTTACACTCTCCGGCGGTATGATCGCCATGCTCCGTACCACTGGTGCTGCAGAGGCCTTTGCTACCAGGGTGACAAAGGTTATCAATACTGCCAAGAAGGGGCAGATCGTTACTTGCCTAAGCGCTTTCATTTTCAGCTATACGGAGCCCTGCCTCATGCTTGGTACTATCATGCGGCCCGTTACTGACATGGTGCGCATCTCTCGAGCAAAATTGGCTTATATCTTGGATTCCATGGGATGCAATTTAGCTGCGCTTTCTCCCATTAGCAGCTATGGTCCCTTTATCACGGGACTGATTGCCGCAGAGCTGTTGGCAAGCGGCGTTGAGGGCAGCGAATGGGGCATCTGGTTGAATATGCTTCCGTTCAATCTGTATGGCGTATTTGCCATGATTTCTGTTTTGATCGTTGCTGCTTTCGGCTTGAACTTTGGCCCTATGTACAAGGAAGAAAAGCGGGCCAGAGAGACCGGAAAGCTGCTGGACGACGGGGTTCAGCCCTTGGTTCCAGAGGTGAAGAATGAACTGCCCGCAGATTATAAGCTTACTATGTGGAACTTTATTATCCCTATTGTTTGCCTGTTTGGTTCTCTCTTTGCCACCATTTTCTGGTCCGGCGATCTGGTTAACAACGGGTTGGTGGGATGCTTCCGCAGTGCCAACATTACACTTGCTATTTGCATCGCCTTTATGGGTGGCGCGCTGGGTGCGGGCATCATGGGTGTAAGCACCAAGCTCTTCAGCGTGACCAAGGCGTTCGATACCTTTATCAACGGTATGGCCGAACTGATCTCGGTTCCCTTTATTCTGGTGTGCGCATGGTCCTTGGGCTCTATCGTTAAGGGTATGGGGACCAGCGAGTTTCTGATCCATATTGTGGAGCATTACCTGACTCCCGGCATGGTTCCGGCTTTGGTATTCCTGTTTGGCGCACTCATTTCGTTTGCGACCGGTTCCTCTTGGGGCGTGTGGTCTATTATGATGCCCATTGCTTTCCCGATGGCCGTCGCCTTTGATATTTCCATTCCGTTTGTTGTTGGCGCTGTGATTGGCGGTGGCCTGTTCGGCGACCAGTGCTCCCCTATCTCCGATACGACTGTGCTCTCTTCTACCGGTGCTTCCTGCAACCATATCGTCCATGTTATGACGCAGATCCCCTACGGAATTACGGTTGGTATTTCGGCTTTCGTGGGATTCCTTTTTGGCGGACTGACCGGACAGTATGTCTTGAGTATTGCGGTTACTGCTGCTATTCTGACAGTGAGCCTGATTACTCTGACTCAGCTTACCAAACGGCGTTACCCTGAGAAGGTACACTAACTGCTTTGCCGTTGGAATAGGAGACATTTATGAAAAAGATTGATACCATTGTGGTTGCCCCGCATTTCTATACGATGGAGGGTGCCGGCGTAGGCTATCATAGTGATGCCGCTATGGCTGTAGACGGAGGCAAAATCTTGAAGGTGGGCAACCGGCCTGAGATTTTAGCGGAATATACAGCTGAGGAAATGATCACCTTGGATCATCATATGGTGCTACCTGGTTTTATCGACGGCCATATGCATACTGCATGCAATATTATGCGCGGATTGGCCCAAGACACCAACAGTTGGATGATGTTCGGCCTCCAGCCCTTTGACAACGCGGTTAATGACGAGGAACGGGATGTGGGCAGCCGAGTGGCCATTCTGGAGGCCGTCCGGGCAGGCACTACCACACTGGGCGACTATGAATCCAAAATGGAAAATGTGTGTGCTTTCATCGATAAGGTGGGCGCCCGAGGGAATATTGCACAGACGATTCGAGCGGCTAAACGACGGGTTTATCAACCGGGCGAACTCTATGAGTTTGATGATGCCATGGGAGAGGAGAGCCTGAATCGAAACATTGATCTGTATAATAAATGGAACAACAAGGCAGGGGGACGGATTAAGATCCTGTTTGGCCCGCAAGGCGCTGACTTTGTCAGCCCGGAGATGCTGTTGCGTATCCAAAAGGCGGTCAAGGAGCGGGGTACCAAAATCCATATGCATGTGCAGCAAGGAGATCGAGAGACCTATCAGATCGTCCAGCGCTATGGCAAGCGTCCTACAGCTTTTCTGGATGAGTTGGGCTATCTGGATGAATCTCTTATTGCAGTCCATCTTACTGACTGTACAGATGAGGAAGCTGCCCTTATTGCCAAACGAGGTGCCTCAATGATCGTTAATCCGGGTTCGATCGGCATCATTGATGGCATTGTCTGCCCAAGTGTTGTTTTCCAGCAGGCGGGCGGTGTGGTGGCCTTGGGTTCCGATCAGGCTCCGGGCAACAACTGCCATAACATCATCAATGAGATGAAAAATGTTTGCCTCTTCAACAAGATCAAGTATCAGAATCCGGAAGTTATGCCCGCCTGGAAAGCCCTGCGTATGGCCACCATTGAGGGTGCCCAAGCGATTGGCCTGGGCGATACCGTAGGCTCTCTTGAGCCTGGAAAATGCGCGGACTATATTGCTATAGATCTCAGTTGTCCCTCCATGTTGCCGGTGTACACCTACCCAATGCGCAACATGGTACCTAATCTGGTTTACAGTGCCAGGGGATCCGAGGTTTCGCTGGTTGCAGTGGACGGCAAGGTCATAATGCGAGACGGCGCGTTTACCAATGTAGATGAAAAAGAGTACTTGAATGAGATATCTAAGTACCCAGATGACATCGGTCGGCGTGCAGCAGATGAGTTCTTCTCCATTGATGGGACCAATGCTCATTTTATGCGTGAGGATAAGCTGTAAGCGCCTGTTTTGGGGCCTGAGGAAAATCTCCTCAGGCCCTCCCTTTTTATCAAGGTGGAAAGCTGTATGGCGGTCGGATATTGCGCGGTTGAATGGTTCGTCTCCAGCCATACAATTACGAGCGCTTTGTTCAGGCGGACCACTTGGAGTTTTCTTTCGGTGGCGGGGAAGCTAACGTAGCTGTTTCGCTGGCTAACTACGGCCTTGACGCCGTCTACGTCACCAAACTGCCCGCGCATGCCATCGGACAGGCTGCGGCCAACTCTCTGCGCCGCTGCGGCGTGGATACCTCTATGATCGTGCGTGGAGGCGACCGTATCGGTATCTACTATAATGAGAAAGGCGCGTCTCAGCGCGGTTCCGTTTGCATTTATGACCGGGCGCATTCTGCCATTCAGGAGTCCACTCCCTCCGACTTCGACTGGGATGTGATTTTTAAAGGCGCGGACTGGTTCCTCTTTGCCGGCATCACGCCTGCGCTCGGCCCCAACATGGTGAATGCCTGCCGTGACGCCTGCAAGGCGGCGAAGGCACACGGGGTCAGGATTAGCTGCGATCTCAACTACCGTGGCAAGCTGTGGAGCCGTCAGCAGGCACGGGAGGCCATGACTGATCTGTGTCAGTACGTGGACGTATGCATTTCCAACGAGGAGGATGCCAAGGATGTGTTCGGCATTGAGGCGGAGGCGACCGATATCTATGCCGGCGAGATCAACCGCGAGGGCTACAAGTCCGTTGCAAGGCAGCTTGCTGATCGGTTTGGCTTTGAAAAGGTCGCTATCACGCTGCGCGAGTCCCGCTCGGCGTCCGACAACGGTTGGAGCGCCATGCTGTTTGACGCTGTCGGCGATGAATACCATTCCTCCAAAAAATATGACTTGCATATCGTTGACCGCGTGGGTGGCGGCGACAGCTTCGGCGGCGGTCTGATTTACGCCCTGCTCGCCGGTAAGGGCAATCAGCGGGCTGTGGAATTTGCCGTGGCGGCCTCCGCGCTCAAGCATACCGTCGAGGGCGATTATAACATGGTTACAGCGGCCGAGGTGGAAAAGTTGGCCGACGGCGATGGTTCCGGCCGCATCCAGCGCTGAATTGATTTTTAAAATATTCCCTGAATTTATAAAGTGTCATTGTAAGCTGCTGATCACTTCAAGATAGGGACTCTTGCGATTCTTCACCTTTCTTTCCTGAATACGGCATTGTTCGTTGGTGAAAGGGACTGATACCCTGCCAAAGCGACGAACAATGCCAAGGGAGCGCAATGTTGGCAGACGAATAATAAGACCACGCAGCCCAGCGGGGCCGCGGTGCCAGAGGAAGCGGACGCACGCCAGAGGCGTGCATTCGCTTCCTCTGGCTTTTCTTTGCCCAAATGTGAGAGAGAAGTGAGATGCGCCAGGTAGCAGCAAGAGTGAAGCACCCATGCTTCGGCAGTTCGAGTCGCATCAGTTCATAAAATCAACCGGCTGCATCTCGAAAATGTCGCCTGTCGCGGGGAAAAACTGCTTTTTGAAAAAACTGTTTTTAAAACTTTTTGCGGCGAAAAAGATGATAAATATGTGAAAACACCGCGCAAAAGCGCGGTGTTTTCTGTGCTGCATCTTTCATCAACACATTTTGGTATGCCCGACTGGATTCGAACCAGCGGCCTTCAGAGTCGGAGTTATCAGGCCGTCAAACCGGAAACCCTTGCGGCGCAGGGGTTTGATTGGTCTTGCACAAATTTCCACCATTTTACAAAAAAACCTCGGAAGCCTTGCAGGGCAAGACTTCCGAGATTTTTCGCGGTAGTAGTCAAATAGTAGTCTGCGCGCTTCGCAAGTCATGCGACTCGGTTCATTTGCGCAACCTTATCGATGAACTCTTTCATATTGTGAAAGATTAATGGATTCAGATAATTGATACCCAGCATATCCATCTGGCTGACATTGTTGATCAGAATGAAGCGTCGGGATGGTTCACTTTTCAGCAGATTCCCGTAAAAGATATAGTTGCATTTAGTGTAATGGAGATAATCTGCAACATCCCAATATAAGACGCTCTGAGAAGATGAGGTATTCATTTCTACCACCGAGAGAAGGCAACGATTCCGATGGGGCCGTGCATCCCAATGATAAATACATAAAATCTTATTTGCTTGAAATCGTGCGTCTGGTTTGTCTGGCAGAACAGAGGAGATGGGCAGCGACTGATAAAGAAAATGATGAATCGGAACAGAAAAGGCCTCAGAAAACTGATAAAGAGTCTCAAGATCAACGGAGATTTCCCCACGTTCATATTTTGAAATTGTGGATTTGCTCTTTCCAGTCAGCTTTGCTATGTTTTCCAATGTTAAATTATTTATTTTGCGAAGATATCGGATACGTTCTCCTGCGAAACCACTAATTTTATTATCGCTCATTTTGGTAGCCCTCCCCAATTTTTGCTTTGTTTCTCTTAATGAAACTTTTAAATGATCAGTTTTAAAATGAGTTGTTATGCAACGCTATCCTTGTGTTGATTTTTCGTTCTATGGACAGTATAATGATAGACAGATGAAATTTCAATTTCCAGAAATGAAATCGTGGCGCTTACGCCACACATTTTGAAAACTGGATATTTTAAGGAACGATTTTATGGAGCGAAAGACAGATCTGCGGGTACTGAAAACACGAAACGCCATCAAAAGCGTGTTCAAGAAAATGATCCTGGAAAGAGAAGCTGCCGACATCTCCATCAAGGAGTTGACGGAACGCGCCATGATCCACCGCAAGACCTTCTATCTTCACTACACCTGCATTGGAGCGCTGTATGAGGACTTGCTCTCGGAGCTTGCGGAGGATTACTTTGCTGCTATCGATCAGGTTCCGGCGGACGCACCGTTTACAGAGGTCAACCGCGCGTTCTTCGAGTTTATGGCCGCGCAGGAGCCGTACATGGAAAAACTGGTCTGCGACCCCAGCTACCGGGAATTTGCCGACAAGTTTTTCATGGTCATGTTGCAGCATAACCGAGGGAAGCATAATCCCTATGCCGCCTTTTCTCCGGCAGAGCAAAACATCATCAACACCTTTCTCGGAACTTCGTCGGTGAATATCTATCGCCGCTGGGTGCAGGACAAAAAGAGCCTCCCGCTGTCAGATCTGATCGATCTGACCGGAAAGCTCTTTTATGGGGGAATCTCTTCGGTGCTGTAAGCATCCATCGCTTCACAAATCGACACAATCTGTCTGCCGTGTTGTTCTGTTTCTCCCTCGTCAGCGGTAAGGTAAATGCGATCCTTGCCAAGCAGTCGCAAATCGAGAATCTTATCTCGGAGCAAAAGGAGCAGAATGATGATTCGATTTGAATCCATTACGCAAGATAATATGAACGATGCCATTGCTATCTCCGTCCATCCTGATCAGGAAGATATCATTGCGCCGGTGGTATATTCCTTGGCACAGTGCTATGTGCTGTCCGATATTTTAACTCCATTTCTCATTATGAACGACGATCTGCCTGTCGGATTTATCCTATTCCTGATCGCCCCGAAGGAAGAAGAGTATGAGCTTTGCCGCCTGATGATCGCTCAGAAGCAGCAGAAAAAAGGCTATGGACGTGAATCTTTGCTGTTGGCGATTCAATACCTTGCGGATGCGGGGGCGAAGAAAATCGAGCTTTCTCACCAGACCAACAATTACGGAGTTGGTAAGCTGTATGAAAGTGTCGGATTTCATTACACAGGCGTGATAGAGGATGGAGAAGTTATGATGGAGATGGTGATTAAAAATGACTGATGCACCGCGGCTCACTTTGATTGACTTTGAAAACTGGGAGCGTAAAGAGCATTACGCCCACTTTATGAATGAGGTGCGCTGTTCCTATTCTGTGTGCGTCAATCTCGATATAACACCTCTGAACGGACAGCGGCTGTACCCTGCCATGCTGTGGCTGCTGACTCGGACAGTCAATGAAATGCCGGAGTTCCGTACCGCACTTACAGAGGATGGACTTGGCTATTTCAGTGAGATGCACCCCGCCTATACCGTTTTCAATCGGGATGTCAAAACCTTCTCTGCTATATGGACGGAGTATCAGCCGGATTATCCATCTTTTCTGCGCGTCTACGAGGCGGATGTCGAGAAATATTCCTCAACAACAAGGTATGAGCCAAAGCCCGGAAGACCCGCAAATTCGTTTGATGTTTCCATGGTGCCGTGGCTTTCTTTTACTGCATTTAATCTGAATATTTTCGGTGACGGAACCTACCTGCTCCCGATCTTCACCATAGGAAAGACCTTTGATGAGAACGGGGAAACAATGCTGCCTCTGGCAATTCAGGTGCATCACGCCGTTTGCGACGGCTATCATGTGGGCAGGTTCGTTGAACTGCTACAGGAGAATACCAATCGCTTTGGTTGCGACTCCTGTGCAGCCTATTCTGATATTACAAAGGAAATGAGAGGATAGACAAATGGTAGAAAAGACATTGCAGGCGTGCTCTGCCGCACCGGAAAACCGCAATATACCGTCTGACAGCATATCTCTTTGTGAAGCATCTGCGCAAGATGCTCCCTTTCTGGCGAAGGTCTATAATCAGGCAATTCTTGCCGGAGATTGCACTTGCGATACCGAGCCGGTCACTGTAGAAGAACGCGAGACGTGGATTCGGCAGCACGCTGCCGAAGGGTATCCGGTGTATCTGTGCCTTGAGGACGGTAAGCCGGTAGGCTACGGCTATTTAACCGCTTATCGGCCCGGGCGCAGGGCGGTAGCACATGTGGCAGAAATCAGCTATTATCTGGACTTCTCTGCCCATGGACGGCACATAGGCAGCCGATTGATGGCTGCATTGGAGCAGCGCGCACAAGCGCGCGGTGTGGAAGTGCTGATCGCGATTCTTGTGGGCAGCAACCGCCCCAGCATCGGTTTGCTAAAAAAATTCGGCTATACAGAGTGGGGCCGCCTACCGCAAATTGTTCATTTCAGCAGTCACCACACCGACCATTTGATATACGGGAAATATCTGTAGACCGCTGCCAGCGGCTTTATTTGTGCAGCATTTTCCATAAGGTCGTTGAAACTGGCCAAAATATAAAAACGCAGTGCAGTATAGCTTCTGCACGTCAATTATCAAAAAATTCATCTGCCAAAATCTATAAACAAAGTTACCGTTCCCATTCACCTCTCCTTTTTTGTGGAATCTCCTGTGCCTGCGACTTCTGATGCCGCAGAAATTCCCATACTGACTTCTTTTCCTCATGTTCATTCAGTAGGTCGGCAACATTCCGTTTGCTGTCGTACATAACGCGCGGATCGTACTTACCTATGTATTCCCCTGATGCGATCTCAATGTGAAACAATCGAATTACAGTCAGGAGACCTTGCAACGGTTGGCAGACCGTATCCGCAATGCCGGATCATAAATCCGGGATATACGAAACGCCTTGGAAAGACGGTGCATACACGCATCTTTCCAAGGCGTTTTCATTCAAACAGTCTGTAAGAGTTCCAGCACGATCCCGTCCGGATCCCGGAGATAGACTGCCCGGCTCTTGCCAAATCCATATTTGGTGGAGTCAAAGGTCTGCGGTTCGGACAAGAACTCCACGCCCATCTCCTTAAGGTGCCGGTACTCCCGGTCGATGTCCTCTACGAAAAAGCACAACTCCGAAATGGAGGTACGAAACAGATCTCCGGTCTGCCGTTCTGGTTCCTGTCCAACAAATTGAATCATCTCCACTGGCGGCGCAGCCAATTCCCGGCTGCCGTTGAGATATGCCACTCTGGCCTTGCAGTCCTTCCGTTGGAACAGGCGCTCCGTCTCCAGCCCTTCCATCTCCATCTCGCCCAAATAGGCAAGCCCCAGAACATCCCGATAAAATGCCACTGAACGGTCCAGATCCGTTACCGTCAGTCCTACATGAACGATTCCTTTCAGCATAAGTGTTGCCTCCTATTGCACAGTCAAATGATATTATCAATATCGTTTCCATAGCCGTCATTTCCGCTATTATATCACCAGACATCTGCGCACACAATAAATACAAATATTTTTTCAGATTCTCCGACATTTTGAATGCCCAAATCGTATTCCAAGTGAAGGGGGAAGGAGGTGGCGACCTTGATGGAGTTTTCTTTGTTGCGTATGGGCGAAGAAATCACCCAAGCCTAATGGGAGTCTGAGGCTGAATTGCATTGTCTGGCTCCATCAGCTTGTTAGAAATGGCAAATGCAACGGCATCCCGCTCCCAGGGGGGGAGACCTTGTTGCCGTCCTGGTACCTGTCCAGAATATCTGCATCGGTCGCCTTGGTGCTTCCGAACAGGCGATAGATCATCACCACGGCCTGTTCTACGCTCATCATAATGAGATGATTAGAATATGTCCCCACTAAGAACAGACGCTCTTAGTGGGGACATATTGAATGTTGGGAAAATCAAGGGGTTAAAATGTACGAGTGATTTCGTTTTTATCTGCAGCAATCGGCAGATAGCGCACCTTGGTACCTTCCACTAATTCGCCGTAAAATGCGACATAGTATGGGCGGTATCGTGGTACATATATTCGCCGTCGGCATAGCACCATTTACAGTATTCCTCATTGAAAAAGCCGTCCGTCTCCCTGCTGATGTCGCCGTCCGCAAGGGGCATCCCGCAGCATTGGCAGATAAGCTGTCTCGGTGAGCCGAGCAGTGTATTGATGGAGACATCAAAGAGCTTTGAAAGCAGCTTCAGCGTTTCCGTATTCGGCGTCGTCTCGCCGTTTTCCCAACGGGAGACCGCCTGACGGGTCACAAATACCTTTTCCGCAAGCTCGTCCTGTGACAGTCCCATCTTTGTCCTGAGCTCTAAAATCACATTTTTGGTATCCATACGATCATCACCTCGAACCCATTATAACGCAGGCTCGGTCGACGGGGCAAGCAACGCGCTGTTGCGGAGCCGCGCCGCAGGCTTCATTTATCGCACAGCCTTTTCTCTCAGTCGTCTATCTCCGCCTCGTGCTTGAGGATCGCGCCGCTGGCGGCGTTGATCTCGTAGCTGTACTCCATGCCGCCGGACTTGAACTCGACCTCGTAGACGAGCGTGCCGTCCTCGTCGTCCAGTTCGATCTCCATGTCATACGCTTTATTTTCGCTCACGCCCGCGTGGTTCAGGGCAATGGACTTCGCCTTGGCATAGCCGATGTCCGCGCCACCGGACGGCGCAGAGGGCTTTGCCGTCGCATCCCCCACGGGAGCTGTGGCCAGCAAGTCCTTTTGCCCGCTGAGCACTTTCCCCGTGTAGGCATCCACCAGATACTCGAACTCGCCCCATGCCGTTTGCAGCTCTACTTCGTAGTGTGCAGGGGATTCGTCGAGTTCGGGATCGACCTCCGCTGTAACGGAATCCACCGCCGTCGTTCCGGCATACTCCTCCGCAGCGGTACGGGCTGCATCCATACCGATCGGCATGGCAGGTGCGCCCGCTTCGGCGAGGTCCTTGAGCTCTTCGACCGAAAGCTTTGCCAGCGCGTCAAACTTCAGCGTGGCGTTGAGTGCAAGCACACGGTTCACCAGCGCCGCCTTTCCGGTCGAAATGCTGTTTTCCCGCGCCTGCTGCTCCCGCGCCGCGTCCTGCGTCAGCGTCTGCGTCAGAACGGCAGCCTTTGCTTCGCTCGTCTGCAAAACGCCGTCCACGGCGCTCGTCAGCTCACGCTGGAGCTTTTCCGCGCGGGCGGTATCCCTGTCCTCCACCGAGATCATAATGGCGGAGGAAATGCTGTCGAGATAACCGTTGCGCACGAGGCTGCCCACGATGGCATTCACCGCCACGTCGAGCTTCGCTCCCTTGAGATCGGCACCATTACTCATATCCGCAAGGATGGCTTTTGCATCCTCGTTGAGCGGCGTACAGACGAGAACTTTTTCGCTCCGATTCACTTTCAGCTCGATGCTCGGATTCACATCCAGCGACACCACGGACGCGACCGCGTTCGCCCGCTGGTAGAAGAGTCCGCCGCCGAGCAGCATTACCGCAAGGCAGGCGGCGATGAGCGATGTCCATCTTCTCTTTGTTGTTTTCTTCGTTTCCATGTTGATTACCGTTCCTTTCCGCGCTTCACAGCGGGAGAGAACGCCGCTCACATCGTCCGGCACGGTCTTTTCAAGCGCCGCAGCCAGTCTCTGCTCCATTTTTTCATTGGTCATCGG
>OHAY01000569.1_pt1 | contig 38332 bp, 34 predicted proteins | sample 1577191 | NCBI WGS metagenome assembly OHAY01 (sample SAMEA3541504, study PRJEB24748) | human gut metagenome | biome: human gut; feature: human-associated habitat; material: faeces | place: China | collected 2012 | reverse complement strand
TGTTTCTTACTATTATTATACGCTATTTCTCGTCAAAATCAACCATTTGTTGTGACAGAGCCATTTTAAAATAAGGAGCTTCTGGATTTGTATCCACATATTCTACTAATAACTTTCTTTTTCGTATATCTTGCAGCTGGTTTTCTGCCAGTTCTGCCCGCTTTTCGATCTCATTTCCATTGCCAAGACGAACAGGTATCGCATCGGTTGTATACGCAATGATCTGCTCACTGTCCCCTACATTAATTTCGGCAATACTGTCAAATCCATTTTGTGATAAAGCGTCCAGAAATAATACAGCACTTTTTACAGCTGCATCCGATATCACATCTCCAATAAGCAGATTGCCCATCTTTTTACCCGTAAGCATGGGCACGGAATCTTTTCTTATTTCCGGCTGCACTTGCAGAACCATCCCTTTTTTATCCAGCCAGGCATAGCCAAAATACGTATGAATCATGGCTGCTGGCTGCCGTTCTTCAATGGTTACTCGAATCGAAGCGGGAAACTCCCGCCGCACTGTTACTTCAGATATCCGCAAATCATGAGATAAATTCTCCCTCATAGCCGCGGTATCTATCTGCAGAATATTAATTGGCTGCGATACGCCGCCTACACGATATACATCTTCTGCAGTCATGCTGTTGTTCCCTTCTATCAGCAGCGTCCCAAAAGGGATTGGAAGAGTCATTAATCCTATTCCCACAAGCACAGCAGCCCCTATGCTCAATTTATATCCAGAAAGGCCGTTCTTTTTGCGCCGTTTCTTTTTTCTTACGGGATTTTCCGGTATTTGGCGGCGCTCCGGGGAATTAGCTTCCGTTCCGCCGTTAGACCTTTCTTCCCAAACTGGAGAAATAAAAGATTCTGGTTCATTGGGTTCGACCGCGGGAGGATAAAAACGGTCATAACGATTTCTATCTTCCATACAGTTACTCCTTAAAATTTACCAATACCAGCCGTGTTCAAAATCTGTTCGCAAAGTTCCGGAAATGATATTCCCAACGCATTGGCAGCTTTAGGAACAAGACTCGTAGCAGTCATACCAGGAACGGTATTGATTTCCAATACATAAGGTTTTCCATTTCGATCGGTCATGAAATCCACTCGCGCTACGCCGCTGCACCCGATCGCATCATATACATGCCGAGCAATCGCCTGCATTTCTTCGGTAGCCTCTTTAGAAATCGGCGCAGGACACAGATATTCGGTCGCGCCAGCCGTATATTTTGAATAGTAATCATACGCGCCGGAGTACGGCTCTATTTTTATGATCGGAAATACCTGTTCTTCTGTCACAGGAATCGTAAATTCCCCACCGTCTAAAAAAGATTCTGCTAAAATAGTATTTCCGTATTTAAACGTTTCCACTAACGCACTATCTATTTCTTCTTCCTTACGCACAATTGCCAAACCTATTGTGGATCCCTGAGAAGCAGCTTTTATCACACAAGGCAATTCAAAATTTTCTAAAATATCTCTTTTAATTGCTTCATGGCTCTGTACTTTCGTATAGCTCTTAGAGGCAGCCGTAGGAATTCCGCAGCTATGGAATAAAGCTTTACTCACCACTTTATTCATACCAACTGCACTAGCCGTAATTCCAGAGCCAGTATAAGGAATTTCCAGCATTTCCAAAAGCCCCTGCAGAGCCCCATCTTCGCCAAATTTACCATGAATCGCATTAAACACCACATCTGGCGCCGTCTCTTTTAACTGTTCTGCAATTCGAGCCGGATCCAGTTCCAAGGATTCAACCTGATAGCCCTTTGACTGCAGCGCTTCTGCGATAGCAGTCCCTGTCCTCCGGGAAACTTCTGCTTCCGCAGAAGGACCGCCCATAACGACAGCTACTTTTATATTTTTATCCACAATAGACACCTCTGTTTTTATTTTTCCTTCAATGCCGCAAGCAGCTTTTCACCAACTTGGTAAATATCTCCGGCCCCCATCGTAATTACCAGGTCTGATGCTTTTACGAAATCCTTTAAATAAGCCGGAAGTTTTTCCTTATCCGGAATATAAATAACTTCCTGCCCAGTTGCCTCTTTTACTTTTTGCACTAACAGAGACGTATCGATACCTTCTATCGGCGCTTCTCCTGCTGTATAAATGTCTGTCATGATAACGACATCCGCATGGGCAAAACATTCCCCAAATTCATTTTGCAGCAGTTTTGTCCGCGTATACCGGTGCGGCTGAAATACACATACCACCCGATGCGTTTCCAGTTCCTTTGCCGCTTTAAGCGTAGCATTGATTTCCGTAGGATGATGTGCATAATCATCTACTACCCAGACTTCTTTTTCTACCCCTTTAGTCTGGAACCGCCGTTTAGCTCCCTGAAAATGAAAGAGCGCGTCCGCAATATCTTCAAATCCAATTCCGCAAGCTCTGGCAACAGCTACGGCTGCAAGAGAGTTCAAGACATTATGCCGTCCAGGAACTTGCAGGCGGATCTCGCCTAACACGGTTCCCTGATATTCTACTTCATACTGCAAAATACCGTTTACATAGTGAATATCTTTCGCAACATAATCAGCTTCTGTCGCTATCCCATAAGAAACGAAGTCCCGGTCCACGGTATTGGCCAGCTCTCGAACATTTTCGTTATCGAAGCAAAGCACAGCCAGCCCGTTTAACGGATCGATTTTTTGCAGAAATGTTCGAAATGCAGCAATAATATTTTCCATAGAACCATAATGATCCATATGATCGTTTTCTATATTCGTAACAATGCCAATATAGGGATTGAATTTAAGGAAAGAACCGTCGCTTTCATCGGCTTCTGCAATAATATATTCGCCATTGCCTAATTTTGAACTGCTGTGAAGATAGTCCACTTCTCCGCCAATAACAATCGTCGGATCGACGCCGGCTTCTTCAAATACTTGACCTACCATAGACGTAGTAGTCGTTTTTCCATGTGCTCCGGCTACAGCAATTCCCTTCCCCCAGTTCATAATACTTAATAATATATCTGACCGGTGAAGAACTGGTATCTTCTTTTCTTTTGCCGCAATCACTTCCACATTTTCTTGCGGAATTGCCGTTGAACCCCCCACGGCATCTGCACCATTAATATTTTCTTTTGCATGTCCGATATGTATTTCCGCACCCATGGACGCAAATCGTCTGGTTATATCCGATGCCCGAAGATCAGAACCGGACACGCGAAATCCCTTCTGAATCAAAATATTTGCAATGGCTCTCATACCAGCACCTGCAATGCCGATAAAATGTATTTTTTTATCTGTTTTCACCATACTCTCCCCTTTGCTATTATTTTTTCGCAATAGAAAATGCTAATCGGGCAATATCATAAGCAGCTTCAGGGCGCCCCATTTTTCGACTTGCCAGAGACATCTTCTGTAATACCTCAGGATTATTTCTTAACTCTTGAAATTCCTGGATTAATTCTTTGGCAGTCAACATTTTATCTACAATCATTTTCGCTGCGCCATTATGCACTAACGCCTGTGCGTTATATGTCTGATGATCTTCGGCAGCATATGGATACGGTATCAAAATAGCCGGCACACCTCGCACGGTAAGTTCCGCTAACCCAACCGCACCAGCACGAAAAACAGCCAAATCTGCCGCAGCCAATGCGGCTGGCATATTATATAAATAAGGAAGTATGCAGCTGGATTTTCCATACCAGCCATCATCGCCAACCTCTTTTAATTCTTCTTTTACACGTTCAAATTCGTTGCTTCCTGTTACATGCAAAATCTGTATATGTTCATCATTTTTAAAATAATGGTGTACTTCCACCATCGCAGTATTGATTGTTCTGGCTCCGCGGCTTCCTCCTGCGACCAGCACAGTAAAGACATCAGGCCGAATCCCTAACTGGCGGCATCCTTCTTCCTTCGTCGCTGTCAGGATATCTTTTCGAACGGGATTTCCTGTTACGACAACGCTTTCTTTGCCGCCAAACTTTCCTTTTGCTTCTTCATATCCTACTGCAACCACTGTTGCAAATTTACTCAAAATAGTATTAGTAATGCCGGGTATGACATTTTGTTCTTGTATCAGTGTCGGAATCCGGTGCATAGCGGCAGCCATCAACATAGGTCCGCACACATATCCGCCCGTTCCTACAACAATATGGGGATCAAACTTTTTTAATATTGCACTCGCTTTCCAAATGCTGGACACCGCTTTTTCTATCGTTATTACATTTTGCCACGACAGCTTTCTCTGCAGGCCTTGTTTGATATCCAAAGTCATAAAAGGGATCCCTTCTTTAGGAATCAAAGTGCTTTCCAAGCCGTTCTTTGTACCTACATACAAAATTTCCGTTGGCTCCAACTCTGCCATTGCTTTGGCAATTGTAATAGCAGGATAAATATGTCCGCCTGTCCCGCCTCCTGAAATTATCACACGTTTCATCTATATCCTCCGGATCTATTCTTCCAACGCATTGACCAGCGTTTTAAATACAGTTCCGCGCTCTTCAAAACACCGAAACATATCATAACTGGAACAAGCCGGCGACAACAGCACCGTCTGCGGCGGCGCTGCAATTTCATATGCTGTCCGCACCGCCTCTTCCATAGACGACAATCTGCGAATATCCTTTATCCCAGCCTGCTGTGCTGCTGCATAAAAACGTTCTGCCGCATTCCCGATTAAGAGCAGGGCATCTGTTTTTTTTGCCGCTAATGCCATAAATTCCTGCAAATCATTCATCTTATCATATCCGCCAGCTATTAAGATAATATGTCCGTCAAAAGATTCCAGCGCTTTGATAGAAGAATCCACATTCGTTGCTTTGGAATCGTTATAGTACGGAACGCCATGTATCGTCCGAACAGGCTCAATCCGATGCTCTACTCCCGAAAAAACAGACAGTACTTTCTTTATACTCTCTAACGAAACGCCAAATGCATCGGCCATCAATACAGCAGCCAAACAATTTTCTATATTATGATCTCCCAGAAGATGAATGGTATCCCGCGAACAAATTTCTCTGCACTCGCCATTTTTCGCTAAATAAAGCTTCCCATCTTTGTAATAGGCCCCGTCTTCCAAGACCGTGTGCATAGAAAAAAAGAGGACATGAGAAGCTGCATCTTCAGCCATTTTTCGAGTAATTTCATTATCAAAGTTCAATACGGTTGTCTGCCGCTGCCCTTGATTTAAAAATATCTTTTCCTTTGCCGACCAATACGCTTCCATCGTTTTATGCCGCTCCAAATGATCCGGAGTTACATTCAGCACTGCACTGATTTGCGGACAAAGTGTTTCGGTGCTTTCCAATTGATAGCTGGACAGTTCAGCGACCACAATAGCGTTGTCCGGACCTTCTGTCACCTGTTCCGCCAGTCCCATTCCAATATTTCCGCCTATAATTACCGGCCGTCCCGTCTGCTTCATCAGTTCTGCCAACAAAGAAACTGTCGTTGTTTTTCCATTTGTCCCGGTCACCGCCAAAATTGGACATTTGCATAGTCTGGAGGCTACTTCTATTTCACTAATGATAGGAATATTTCTCTGACTTGCCTCTGTTAAAATAGGAATTGAGCGCGGGATTCCCGGCGATACTATCACATAATCGATTTGATCCAGCAAGCTTTTATCCTGCTGGCCAAATATCATATCGATCCCTTGTTTTTGAAGCCGCTCTTTTACTTCTGCTGCTAATTTCACCGGTTTTATATCATTCAAACAAACATACTGTGCACCGCATTTTGCTAATGCCGCTGCTGCAGAAAAACCGCTTACACCAGCGCCAATTACTAATATCTTCTTATCCGCAAACATCTCTATCACCACTTATATATGTATTATATTCATTATAAAGCTTTATTCAGCACCAAAACAATAGAGAGTACTGCAAAAACTGCCGCTGCCAGCCAAAAAACAGCAACTACCTTTATCTCGCTCCACCCGGATAATTCAAAATGATGATGGATCGGGCTCATTTTAAATACCCGAACACCCCGCGTTTTAAACGATATGACCTGAATAATAACGGACAGTGCTTCCAATACAAAAAGGCCTCCCAGCAGTACGAGGAGCAATTCCGTCTTGGTCAATACCGCAAGAGCGGCAAAGGCACCGCCAATAGCCAAAGATCCTGTATCTCCCATAAATACCTTGGCCGGATACTGGTTAAAAAACAAAAATCCAAGGCAAGCTCCGGTAAGCGCAATACTAAAGATTGCTAAATTACCATATCCTAAAGCAATCGCAATCACTGCAAAAGCAATTGAGGTTATTGCTGAAGATCCTGCAGCCAGCCCATCTAAGCCATCGGTTAAGTTCACCGCATTCGTAGTTCCTACTAAAATCAGAAAGACCAATACGTAATACAAGATTCCAAAATCCACCGAAAACGAAGTCCCGGGTATCCATATCGTCGTATTCCCCAGTCCTTCGCTTTGGAGCAAAAAGGAAAATACCGCAGCCATCACAATCTGGCAAAATAGTTTCTGCTTAGAGGTTAAGCCAAGATTTCTTTGTTTATGGGCCTTAATAAAATCATCTAAAAAACCAATAAGGCCATGCCCCAGCGTCAAAAATAACGCCAGCCCAATTTCTAATGTTAAATCGGCAAAGCACAGAGTGGATACGGTCAATGTCGCCAATATCAATATACCGCCCATTGTCGGAGTCCCGGCTTTCACTTGATGACGCTTTGGTCCTTCTTCCCGAATTGCCTGTTTTGCTTTCAAACTTTTCAGCTCCCGAATTGTTATCGGACCTAATGCCAAACTTAAAACCAAAGCCATCGCAAACGCATACACTAGAGTGAGCATCATTTATTACTACATCCTTTCAAATAAAGCCAGTACTGTTTCCATTTTCATCGATCGTGAACCTTTCAGCAGTACCGTATCACCTTTTTGCACTATACTTTTCAAATATTCCGCTGCATCCGCATGATCTTTTGCAGCATAGCAGGCTACCTTGTCCCCAGCTTCTTCCGCTATGTATTTCGCCATATTGCCGACCGTAATCAAACCATCTATTTCCAGTGTTCTGCATACTGTTCCGATATGACAATGCGCTGCTTTTGCCGTATCTCCTAATTCCAGCATATCACCCAATACGGCTATCACTCGTTTTTCGGCCATGTTTTTCACAGCTTTCAACGATTCTTCCATGGAAGATGGATTTGCATTATATGCGTCATTGACAAACAGCACCTCTCCTAAGCGCACTAATTCCTGACGCATGGGAGAAGCTTGGAATGCTTTTAATCCCGCTTTCATTTGTTCAGGAGAAACACCCAACTCTCCAGCTGCGCTTAATGCCGCCAATGCATCATACACATTATGCTCGCCGCTGACTGGCATTTGTATGTCTATTCTGCAGTCCTTCGTACAAAAAGCAAACCGGGTTTCTCTGCCTTCATATACAATATCTTCCGCCCAGCAATCGAGCGCATCGCCGTGAATACCATAGTATATGCATTTCCCTTTCGTTTTATCATGCATAGCCCGCACATACGGATCGTCCCCATTCAGCACAGCAACTCCATTGTCCGGCAGCGCTTCAATCAATTCTCCTTTTGCTTTCGCTATTCCCTCTTGGGAACCGAGCAATTCTATATGGCTGGTCCCCACATTGGTAACAATGCCTATCGTAGGCAGCGCAGTTGCTGCCAGAGAACGAATCTGTCCGAATCCGCGCATTCCCATTTCCACTACACAAGCTTCGTGGGTTTCATTTAGTTGCAGCAATGTTTTTGATAAGCCGATTTCATTATTAAGGTTTTTTTCTGTTTTTATCAATTGGAATTTCTCTTTTAAAACAGATGCCAACATATCCTTTGTCGTCGTTTTACCATTAGATCCCGTCACAGCTGCCACCGGTATATCATAGCGAAGCCGATGCAGTCTCGCGAGTCCCTGCAGCGCTTCTCTTGAGTCCGCGGCTACAAATACAGGGACTTCCGTAATCCCCGCCGGTTCTTTTTCAGCAATGATCCCAGCAGCACCTTTTTCTACTGCCTGCGCTAAAAAATCATGCCCGTCAAAATTTTCTCCTTTTAGCGCTAAAAACAGTGATCCTGCTATTATTTCACGAGTATCCGTAGAAATCCCCGTAAATACAGCCTGCGCATCTTCATTTTTTATCAAACTAGGCTGCACTGCATCTATAACTTCTTGAAAAGTAAACGATACCATTATTTTTACTCCTTCAATGCCTCTCTTGCCACTTCTCTATCATCAAAATGAATCGTATCATGTCCAATAATCTGATACGTTTCATGCCCTTTCCCCGCAATGATAACTACATCGCCAGGTTCTGCCAGCTCGATAGCCCGATGTATCGCTGTCCGCCGATCGACAATCACTTCATATTTCTTTCCGTCCCGCAGTCCGTCTACAACACCGCCGGCCACTTCTTGCACAATGCGTTCCGGATCTTCTGTCCGAGGATTATCCGAAGTAACGATCACGATATCGGCGTATTTTGCACCAATTCCTCCCATAATAGGCCGTTTGGTTCTATCTCGATCTCCGCCGCAGCCAAATACAGCGATAATCCTCCCCTTAGTAATTTTTTGCGCCGTTGTTAAAATATTTTCCAAGCCGTCCGGCGTGTGTGCATAATCAACAACTACGGCAAAATCTTGCCCTTCTTCCACCAGTTCAAATCGTCCCGGGACAGCTCGAAATTCTTTCAAGCTTTTCCAAATTGTTTTTGCTTCAATGCCTTCAGCCGCTGCTGCGCCAATAGCCGCCAACGTATTATATACATTAAACAATCCGGTAATATTCATATGAAGAGATTCACTGCCTATTGGAGATACTACACTAAACTCACAGCCTTTTGTATGCACTTGCAGGCCATTCGCCTGAAAGTCGGCAGAGGAAGTCATACCATAGGTGTGCGTTTTACAATGACAGTGCTCCAAAATTGCACTTCCATATGGATCATCTAAATTAACAACCGCTGTTTTGCCTTCTTTGCACCCATTGGAAAAGCTCACTTTATCGAATAAAATTGCTTTTGCCGCCAAATAGTTATCAAATGTTTTATGATAATCCAAATGGTCTTGCGTCAAGTTCGTAAACACCGCCGTATCAAATTCAATACCCGCTGTGCGCCCCATGTCTAATGCATGACTGGATACTTCCATAACGACATGCGTGATTCCCCGCAGTTTCATTTCATACAAAATATGCTGCAAATCAACGACATCCGGCGTCGTATTATGAATTGGGAACGATTCGTTTTCTATTAATACATGGACAGTACCAATGATCCCTACTTTATAACCGGCATTTCTTAAGATATGGCCAATGATATGCGTCGTTGTCGTCTTGCCATTTGTTCCGGTTACCCCGATCATACGCATCTGTTTTCCTGGGTAGTCATAAAAAAACGGCGTAATTTTTTGCATCGCAAGGCGCACATCATCTACTACGATTAACGCAGCATTATCCGGAAGCGTTATTTTTTTCTGAGTTAAAACTGCTGCTGCCCCATTTTCTATCGCCTGCGGAATAAAATCATATCCGTCTACTGTTGCGCCAGGAAGCGCAATAAACAGATCGCCTTTTTTTACTTTGCGGGAATCGGCAGTAATTCCCTGTATTTTCGTTTGAAGATTCCCTGTTACTGCATATGCATCTAATATTTCAACAAGTTGCTGCAAGCTTTTCATGATAAGCCCCCTTTATTCAAGAGACACAAGTACAGCAGCCAAATTGGCTGCTGTACTTGTGTTCATATTAATCCCGTATTGCCCGAACAGCCTGGGCTGTACTGGGATGCGTTCCTTTTGTATTTGCACTACTGTATATTACCATATCTGGCACAATCATGCCAAGGTTTTTCTGCGCTTCCACTTTAATACGAGCAGGGGAAGTCTTTATAGCTACGTCTAACTGAAGTTGCTCTATCTCCTGTGTCAGACGCATCACTTCTTGTTTTTTTCCAACCAACTGATAGCCGGCATTTGTGGTAATAGCAGACAAAAGGGAATGTAATGCAAGCAGTATACCAGCGAGGACAATCACGCTGATGATTTGACGCATTTTTGAAGACCACGCCCACATAGATACGCCTTGCCGTTCTATGGAAGGAGATTGAATGACCGTGTCTGCCACCGTTGTCAACGTACTGCTTTTCCTTATTACCATAAAAAAACAACTCCCTTTCTTTTTACAATTTTATACCGACTCTCAATTTAGCGCTTCTGGCACGCGGATTGGCCGCTATTTCTTCTGCACTCGGATCTATCCCCGATTTCTTTACTTTCAATATTGCCGTATGATGACACATGCAAATCGGCAGCTCCGGCGGACAGATACAGCCTGTTGCTAATTCCCGCAATGTCTGTTTAGCTATGCGGTCTTCCAATGAATGAAAGGTAATAATTCCCAGACGTCCGCCTTTTTTCAGTCTCTTCGCTGCAGCCGCAAACGTTCGTTTCAGTATTTCGAGCTCTTGATTTACTTCAATCCGTATCGCCTGAAAAGTACGTTTTGCCGGATGGGGTCCTTCCCGTCTGGCACCAGCAGGAATCGCTTTTTTTATAACGTCTACTAATTCACCGGTTGTCACGATTCGTTTTTCTTTTCTCTCCCGGCATATGAATTGAGCAATCCGTTTTGCCCAGCGTTCTTCTCCATACTGCGAAATAATCCGAGTCAATTCTTCCTCGCTATATTCGTTAACTACTACTTCTGCGGAAAGCGGATTGTCCTGATCCATCCGCATATCAAGCGGTCCGTCATGCTGATAAGAAAATCCTCGTTCCGCCGTATCCAGTTGATAACTGGATACGCCCAAATCAAACATAATTCCATCTACTTCGCTTATACCTAATTCATCCAAAACTGTTTCAAGATGCTGAAAATTGCGATGCACCAACGTTTTATGGCAATCCAGTTCTTCCAGCCGCTTGCCAGCCGCCGCTAAGGCATCCGTATCCTGATCCAGCCCGATAAGCCATCCTTCTTTGGCCAACTTTTTCCCCATTGCAAACGAATGTCCGCCGCCGCCTAGTGTACAATTCACATAAATGCCATTAGGGTCTGTAAAAACATTATCTATCATTTCATTCAGCAGCACACTGACATGATGGAATTCCACTGGACACTCCTCCTATATTCCAAAATCCATACCGTCCAACGTTTCGGCAATATTTTCCATATCCGGACCAATCTCTTCATTATAAGCATCCCATACTGCGCGGCTCCAGATCTCCACCCGGTCAGACGTCCCGACTACAACTACTTCTTTCATTAATTTGGCATACTCCCGCAGCATAGCAGGAATCAAAATACGCCCTTGCCGGTCACACTCCAATTCTGCTGCATGGGCAAAGAAGAAACGCTTAATCGCCCGTACATTCCCCTTTGCATTCGGATGCTGCTGCATGACCGCTGCTAAATTTTCAAAGCCCTCTTTTGTATATACTGTCAAACAATTATCCAATCCTCGGGTGATATAAAACGTTTCACCCAGCTCTTCACGAAATTTGGCAGGCAGAATGAGACGACCTTTTGCATCGATCGTATGTGAGTATTCCCCCATAAACATTCTGCCCCACCTCCTTCACTTCTCCCCACATTCTACCATATTTCCCCACATTCTTACAACAAAAAGCTGTATTTTCTTCTATAAACCCTAAAAAAATATTGTTTTAGAGAATTTACCAGAAAACGTCCACAAAAAAATCACCTTATTTCCGCTATGCTTTCTGCGAAAATAAGGTGATTTCTATTATCTTTCTGTCACTTATCAGCATGGAGTTTGCGATATATACAGCCGCTGGTCTTTCCTGCCAAAAATAAGATCAGCATCGTACCCGCTCCAAGCAGCACGCTGCTCATTATTTGATTCCACCATACATTATAAAACAATGTTAATTTCATAATGCCATTGGTAAATGCCATAAAAGGGAATCCCATTGCCCACCACCCCATATGAAACGACTGACTGCGCAAAGAATGCAGAATCCGAATCACAATCGGCGGGAATAAAAACATTCCCATACAAATAAATACCATCGAAAAAATATCATTGCCAAACGTTTGCGTATACGCCAGATATCCCATGCCAAACGGAGCCATCAGCACCATTACACTGGCCTGCGCTCCGTCTGCCAAAGGCTTCCCAATGATCAGCCTTCCCAAAAGAAGAGTTACCACAGGTATGCTGACCACTATCCCAATAGAGGTGCAAAACACAGCAATATCATGATAGCCCGGTTCCTTAAGCAGGTTCCCGGCAACTGGAATCGTAATAGGCCCCAATACAGGCAATAGCCAGCCCGGAGCTACGTCCTGGTTCCTTTGTCGATGCAAAAGCCAATGCGTCAATACTGCCCAGGCAAAAAATAATATTAAAATAATAGACACCCACCATAATATTGCAGCGCCTTGCCGCCAATAAGGCCCGATCACGGCAGCAATCAATGTCGTTGATACCGTAAACGTGCCAAAGAAACAACAGGTGATCGGATGCTCCCATTCTTCTTTTACCGCATGCGGATAGAAAACCATTTTCATTATGTATAAATAGAAAATAGTCACATAACTTACTACCGCCGCCGCGCCAAAAACAGCTTGAATCCATGCCGGCATTTCCCACAGCAAAACAGCTTGGCGCCAGGCAAAACAGAGCCCGCAGAAGCCCATTGTCACTGCAAAAGAAGCGACTCCCACCTGCTCTGTTTTCTTTATTAAATTCTTCATTTCATAGCCTTCCTTACTTTTTTACATATCGGCGTGTTAAAAAAGCCAGCATACCGCCTAATATCCCTGTCACTAACTGAGGCCAACTCATGGCAAACAAAATCACAGCCTGCACAGCCCCAGGGAAATGAACGACAGAAAACAGCAAACAAAAGCCGCCGTATAATGCACACATCTTTATACCGGCACCAAAAAATGCATTCCATATACCGCCCTTTTTCCAATAATGCCACGCTGCAAACAAACTATTCCCTAACGCAACAGGAAAAACAAATGGCAAAAACGGCAGCTGTCCTTGAAGATACGCAATCCAGGGTGTGATGCAAGCCAATCCAACAGCATAGGAAAGTTTTGTCTCCCAGGCGGCCAGTATCAGACAGGCATTAACTAAAGAGCCGATCAAAAACATATTTACGGGTAACGGTACGGGGATAAATAGCCGCAAGCTCTGAAAAACAACGGCCAGGGCCAGCAACAAGGCCGCCCTGGTCATCACATTAGTATTCACTTATGCTAACCCTTCGTCAAACAAATGCTGATACACCGTTTGCAATTTTCTTGTTACTTTTCCCGGAACACCTTCCCCAACCGGCTCCCGATCAATTTTTATAACAGGAATAATCCCGCATACTGCATTTGTCATAAATACTTCCTGACAAGAAAGCAGAAAATCTTTATCAAATTTTCGTTCAATTACCGTTACACCAGCGCTGGGTGCCACACGAGTCAGCATCAAGACCCGCGTTACTCCTTTTAAAATAAAGTTATCCGCTGGATGGGTATATACAATCCCGTCTTTTATCGCATATACATTCGATCGGCATGCTTCTGTAATGATCCCATCGCGAATCTGGATCGCGTCATAAGCCCGCTTCTCTTTTGCCTTTTGCACGCCCATCACGTTCGGCACCAGATTCAAGCAGCTTAAATCGCACCGCGACCACCGAATATCGGGAATCGTAATGACTTTTACTCCTTTTTCATTCAGTTCTTCGACAGGTTCATCCAATTCACGGATAATCATCGCCATCGGCGGATCCACTTCACGGGTATAGGCATACTGCCGCGGTGAGATATCGCGGGTAATCTGAAGGTAGATATATCCTTCTTGAATTTCACTCTGTTCTACTAAAATCTCATGGGTTTCAATCAATTCATCAGGCGGCATCCGCACTGGAATTCCCATTTCACGCATGGTACGATACAGACGATCCATATGATAAGACAATGCAAAACATCTTCCTTTATGCACTCGTACTACTTCATATACACCGTCGCCAAAATAATAACCACGGTCATTCATACAGATCACAGGGTCGGAGGCCGGAACAAATTGTCCGTTATAATATCCCATTTCTTTCATATAAATCATCCCTTCTGTCTCTCTTTTATGTGAATTATAACAAATCTTTATCTGATAGTAAATCGTTTTATTCTTACCCTTCTTTGATTTTATCTCGCCCCTTGCTTTATGCTATAATCAACATACCAATAAACTACAGGAGACAACATCGTGCCTAAACAATATATTTCTTCTATCCATTATCTGCGAGCGATCTGCATGCTGGGCGTCATCGGAATTCATATTGGCTCTTTCGCCTTTTTCAACCCTTCTCCCAGCATTCCAATCGTTCTTCTTTTTGAAATTTTATCTCGCTACTCTGTACCGGCTTTTTTCTTTTTATCTGCGTTTGGAATGTTTTTTAGCCAGCCGCTGGCGCAGTCCTTTCATTACAAAGAGTTTCTTACACGCCGTTTAAGAGCTGTTTTGTTTCCCTATTTAGGATGGACAGCTATTTATTTAGCTTATGCATCTCTAGTTACTCGCTCCCTATCTGTTTGGCACCCTGCCGAATTAATCAAAACCCTTTTTTACGGACTAGGCTGTTACCATATTTATTTTATGGTGATTTTATTATGGTTCTATATTCTCATGCCCTTGTGGCGCAGGATATTGCCAATTTTTCTTCGTAATCCATTAGCCTCTTTTCTCTTACTATTCCTTTTTAACCTGGGATTTAATTACCTCTCTTCCTATCACTGGCCATTTCATCCGCAAACACCCTGGCTAAAAAATCTATCAGATTATCGTCTAAATTATTTAGTTCTTCATTATCTTTTTATCTTTCTCTTCGGCGCCTTTGCCGCTGAAACATATCCTCAGTTCAAAGCAGCATTGCAGAAGCACTGCCAAAAATACATCGCATTCGGAATATTTTCCGCCGCTCTTATGATCGCCGCTTTTTTCTTCGTTAGAATAACGCTTCATTATACGCCTCTCGAAGCCGTATTTACCATTCATCAGTTAAGCCCGGCAGGCATGCTGTACACGCCCTCGTTTCTTTTAGCATCCATAGCTTACTTTGAAACGTATTCTGTTTCTAACCAACTGAAAAAAGTTTTTAATGCACTAGCCGATCATTCTTATGTTATCTATCTTTCCCATCCTCTTTTGTTAATGCTGTCTGCACCGCTATATGAACGCCTTTCTTTTTCCTATACAGGAGCCCAGCTCCTATTGATGTATGCCCTGACATTAACGCTTAGTTTGCTGTTCTCTAAGATCCTTTCTCTCTTACCACTTCCCAAATGCATTCGCATTTTCCTCATTGGAAAATAGCAAATAATATGCTTTTACTTTTTTATTGGATATAAAGAGGAGCCCTTTTTGCTAATGGGGCTCCTCTTTATATCCTTATTTATGTATTAACTCTCTGCCATTAGCCTGCAGTTCTATCCCTTTTCTTCCTGTCTTTATGCTTTCTTACTTGGGCTTTCCTCTTCTTAGTATTTCCGCATCTTTAACGCACTCCGCACCTCACGTCTTTATCTGTTAAGTCACTATGACTGTCCTATCGTTCCTAGCAAAATAAACTTCAACTTTCCGCTTGTGCAGATGATATATATTGGACATCCGGTTTTTATTTACATAATATCGCCTAAACAAAAACATGCAGCTCAAAGAGCTGCATGTTTTTATGTTACCGTCTATATTTTTCAAAGAATGGCAAAGCAACTTCCGGGAAAATTGCATAGCTTACTACATCTTCTTCCGTAATATTTACAAAGCCTTTTTCCAAGAGCACTTGGCGTGCTTTTTCCATTTCCGGAGCCAAATCATCTGCCGGGCGATGGTCAATCACCGGTTCATCACCAATGATCATCTGACGGAATTCATCGGTAATCACACCCGGTACACGGCCATATTTGCCTCGTACGATGTCTTTAACTTCATTCGGCACCAATTTATAACGGCCAAACAGAACGTTCAGCGCTGCCATGGAGCCGGTAATCTGGCTAGTCGGCGTAACCAGCGGCGGATAACCAAGATCTTTACGCACTTTTGGCATTTCAGCTAAGACTTCATCAAAGCGGTCTTCTGCGCCCTGATCTTTAAGCTGATTGTACAAGTTGCTCAGCATACCGCCAGGAATCTGATATTCCCGAACTGCCGGATTAATTTCCGTAGACATGGTAATCGGGAATTCCTGCTGAATTTCTTTTTTAACTCCTTTGAAATGTTCTGCCAGTTTAAACAATTTCTTTGTATCCAAGCCGGTGGAATACGGCGTTTTTTCCAATGCCATAACCATCGTTTCCGTACAAGGCTGGCTCGTAGACAAGGAGAACGGAGACAATGCCGTATCAATAATATCTACCCCTGCCTCAATTGCTTTCAGGTATGTCATAGCTGCTAAGCCGCAAGTATAGTGAGAGTGCAGCTCGATTGGAAGATTGGTATTGCTTTTCAGCGTCCAGATCAAATCGTATGCATCATACGGCGAAAGCAATCCGGACATGTCTTTAATACACAAAGAATCTACGCCCATATCTACCAAGTTCTGTGCTACCTGCAGGAAGTTTTCCGTTGTATGGATCGGACTGATCGTGTATACAATCGCCCCCTGAACATGAACTTTAGTATCTTTTGCAACACGAATCGATTCTTCCATGTTCCGCACATCATTCAAGGCATCAAATACACGAATGATATCAATACCATTGTCTACTGCTTTATTAATAAAGTTGTATACTACATCATCCGCATAATGGCGATACCCAAGGATATTCTGCCCCCGCAGCAGCATCTGCAGCGGTGTTTTCTTTACATATTTTTTTATCGTACGGAGTCTTTCCCACGGATCTTCATCCAAGAAACGCATGCACGAGTCAAACGTAGCGCCGCCCCAGCATTCCAAGGCATTATAGCCTACTTCGTCCATTGCTTCCAGTACAGGAAGCATATGTTTCATACGCATACGAGTTGCCGCTATAGACTGATGGCCGTCGCGCAGGATAGTTTCCGTAATTTTTACTTTTGTCATGAGTCATCCCTCCGAGGTCTTTGTATACAAAATACATTCATCTTTATGTCAGTATTATATCATCATATGAACGCTTCTACTTCATACTGTTTTTTTATTTCTGAAAAGAAAGTTTTTGTATAATATGAAATCTTCTTCCGCTTTTTGCCGATTAAAAAAAGAGCCGCTAAGCGGCTCTTTCATACTTATTTTTTCTTTGATTTAGCCCGCAGCTGACGGTCTAAAATGGTTTTGCGCAGCCGGATGCTCTGCGGCGTTACTTCCACCAGTTCATCATCGTTAATCCATTCTAATGCCTGTTCCAAGCTAAGGATGCGCGGCGGCGTCAGCCGAACAGCTTCGTCTGCGGAACTAGACCGCATATTGCTTACATGCTTTTTCTTGCACGGGTTAACGTCCATATCCAGTTCCCGCGAGTTCTCTCCAATAACCTGCCCTGCATAAATCTGCTGCTGCGGGCTGATAAACATGACCCCGCGATCCTGCAGTCCATAAATACCGTACGGAGTAGTTTCCCCAGATTCAAACGCAACCAACGCGCCGCGGGTACGGGCAGGAATCTCGCCTTTGTACGGAGCATATCCATGGAAAACATGATACATGATGCCATTGCCCTTTGTATTCGTAAGGAATTCGGAGCGGAACCCGATCAGCCCGCGAGCCGGAATGATAAATTCAAGACGGATATATCCAGCCAATTCAATCATATTAACCAATTCGGCTTTTCTGGTTCCCAAGCTTTCCATTACCGTTCCCATAAATTCCTGCGGTACGTCGATCGTCAGTAATTCCAGCGGCTCGCACAGCTGGCCATTAATCGTTTTATTGATAACTTTCGGTTTCCCTACCTGCAGTTCGTAGCCTTCCCGACGCATCGTTTCGATAAGAACAGCCAAATGCAGTTCACCGCGGCCGGAAACTTTAAAGGAATCGGCGCTGTCTGTTTCCTCAACCCGCATGCTGACATTTGTCTGCACCTCTTTAAATAAACGGTCACGCAGATGACGGGAGGTTACAAAGTCGCCTTCTTTTCCTGCAAACGGACTATTGTTTACAGAAAATACCATGGACAGCGTCGGTTCATCAATATTAATCGTCGGCAACGCTTCCGGATTTTCTGTATCCGCAATTGTTTCACCAATTTTTATATCTTCAATACCTACAATCGCAATGATTTCCCCTACGCTGGCTTCATTTATTTCTGTCCGTTTTAATCCCTGGTAATTGTACAGACGGCCAATTTTTGCCCGGCGCTGGCTTTCTCCATTCGTGATAACCACTTGCTGTCCTGCCCGAATCGTTCCGCGGACAATTCTGCCAATAGCTACTTTCCCTACATATTCATCATAATCCAAGGTAGTAACCATAACCTGAAGCGGCCCTTCTGCATCGCCGTTCGGCGCAGGGATCTCATCGATGATCACTTTAAAGAGCGGATTTAAATCGGTTCCTTCATCTTCCATATTCAGTTTGGCGATCCCATCCCGAGCAGCTGCAAAAACTACTGGAAAATCTAACTGATCGTCATTTGCTTCCAATTCCATAAACAGCTCTAGTACTTCATCTTCTACTTCATGAACACGCTGATCTGGCCGGTCAATCTTATTGATAACCACGATCGGTTTTAACTTCTGCTCCAACGCTTTGCGAAGTACGTATTTTGTCTGCGGCATCGGCCCTTCAAAAGCATCTACCAGCAGCAAAACGCCATCAACCATATTCAATACTCGTTCTACTTCCCCGCCGAAATCCGCATGGCCCGGGGTGTCCACAATATTGATTTTTACCCCGTCATGCATAACGGCGGTGTTTTTCGACAAAATAGTAATTCCGCGTTCTCGTTCGATGTCACCCGAGTCCATTACTCGTTCTGCTACTTTTTCATTTTCACGAAAAATATGGCTCTGTTTTAACATGGCATCAACCAAGGTTGTTTTGCCATGGTCAACGTGAGCAATAATTGCTATATTACGAATATCTTTTCGATCCATTCATTTCACTCCTATATTCTGATTCTAATTCATCTTACCTTACAGCACTGTCAACTTTTTGATTATAGCACAGTCTTTTTCTATTGCCTATATTTCTTATTTTCTTTTTATTGCAATAAAAGAAAGCAGCTCATGTTTATTGGTAACATATCCAAAAATCAAAAAACTGCCCGAAGGCAGTTTTTAATCTTCTCCAATAATCTTTACTTCCGGCTCTAAATGCACATGATGCGCTTCATAGACCCGATCTTGGATTTTTTCTATAAGGGAAAGCACCTCTTTGGCGCTTGCCGTTCCACGATTAATTACAAAACCGGCATGCTTTTCTGATACCTGCGCATCACCGATCGAAAGTCCCTTCAATCCTGTCTGATCAATAAGCGTCCCTGCAAAATATCCCTGCGGCCGCTTAAACGTGCTGCCTGCACTATAATGCTCCAGCGGCTGCTTGCTTTCTCTGCGCACAGTCAAATCTGCCATTTTATCTTCAATATCTTTTCGGCTTCCAGGTGTTAGTTCCATGTGAACTTCTAAGATAATATCTCCCGTTTCCTGAAACACGCTATGCCGATAGGAAAAATGCAGCTCTTCTTTTTGATACTCCCGGATACTGCCGTCTTTAGCTGCCGCTATAACTTTTTTTACGAGCGGGCTGATTTCACCATCATACGCTCCGGCATTCATAAATACAGCACCGCCAAGCGTTCCCGGTATCCCTACGGCAAACTCCAATCCGGACAATTCATGTTCCGCGGCAAAACAGCAAATATCTTTCATCATATAACCAGCGCTGGCAACAACCTGTCCGCCGCTGCAAACAAGCGTATCGCGAAGTTCCGTCAGCTGCATAACGATCCCGCGAATTCCCCCGTCTTTTACCAATACATTGGACCCACCGCCAAGAACGGTGAGCGGAACCTGTTCTTTCTGTGCAAATTGAAGAACTGCTGCAGCTTCTTTTGCTGTATGCGGGCAAACCCATGCATCCGCCGGCCCGCCAATCGCAAAAGTAGTATGCTTCCGCATAGCTTCGCCAAGAACAATTCGCTCCGGCAGTAATGAAATGAACCGTTCAATCCAAGATCCTCGCATCATTTTTTATCGAGGATACTCATGCCTTCCTGCATAGCATCCCCTACTATTTTATAAATATCTCCCGCATATTGCTGCCATTTATAGTATGCCTGCAAATATTCTCTGGCCTGGGTATTGCTCTGTACAATAGCAGCCAAATCCTGCTGCTCTTTCAGTTTACTTTCTTCGATTTCCTTGCCCATCATTTTTGTATATTCCATTTCCACTTGTTTCAGCAGGAAATCCTGTACCATCTTTTTGGAACTTTCATCCTTTTCCAACTGTTTTCCAGCCGCAAGCAGCGCTTTGTATTCATCGCATTCCTTGATTGCTTTTGCTAATTCATGTGCTTTGTCGTAAATATACATAGATATTCCTCCTCTTATTTCAGATGATCAATGCCAATACCATGAGAGCTCATTCCTGGAAATCCAAGCTGCCGCATCGCTTCGTACGTCACTATAGCCACCGCATTGGACAAATTTAAGCTCCGCGCCGCTTCCACCATGGGGATGCGGATACACTGATCCGGATATTGTTTCAGCAGTTCTTCCGGAAGCCCTTTTGTTTCTTTACCAAAAACAAGCATGTCTGTATCGCGAAATTGTACATCTGTATACGATGCATCCGCCTTTGTCGTATTATAAAAAAAGCGGTGCTCTTTATAGCGTTCCAATACTTCTTCAAAATTTTCGTGTATATGCACGTCAACTAAATGCCAGTAATCCAAACCTGCCCGTTTCATATATTTATCTTCCAGTGAAAACCCCAGAGGTTTTACCAAATGAAGCGTTACATGGTTAGCCGCACATAGTCTGGCAATATTCCCCGTATTGCCGGGAATTTCCGGTTCAACCAATACGATATGCAAACTTATCACTCCTTTATCGTTCTCTATTGTACAGGATTTTCTCTTATCCAGCAAGACAGACAAGGACACTCTGCTTTACTTTCTCAGGTGTCCTTGTCTGTTCTTCATTGTTTATATTTAGGAAGACGTACTACGATTGTCGTCCCTCGCCCTTCTTTGCTTATCATTTGAATGGTTCCGCTGTGGCGCTCGGCAATATGTTTAACGATAGCCAGTCCCAATCCGCTTCCGCCAGTTGCTTTCGCCCGGCTTTTATCCACGCGATAGAACCGTTCAAAGACCTGACGCTGTTTATTTTCTGGGATACCGATGCCAGTGTCGGCTACACTGAACTCTACGGAGTCTTCCATCGTATGAATATATACGGCAACCGTACCTCCAACAATATTGTATTTAATAGCATTATCCATTAAGTTCATGCATAGCTCCCGTAAAAGAGCCCGATTTCCATGAACGATTCCACGATCACCGCTAACGGTCATTGCCACTCGTTTCTCTGCGCAGAGCGGCTCCAAAAACATATATAATTCTTCTGCTAATTCCTTTAACGAAACAGCCTCTTTCTGCATCTGCTTATTGGTTTCTTCGATGTGGCTTAAATGGATTAACGCATCGATCAAACTCAGCAGCCGTTTCGACTCGCCTTGTATCAGCGTTGCAAAATGACGAATATCTTTCGTATCCTGATACAAACCGGCTGAAATCATTTCCGCAAATCCCCGGATAGAAGTAAGCGGCGTTTTCAATTCATGGGATACATTAGAAGTAAATTCTCTCCGCAGCTGCTCTCTGCGTTCTTCTTCGGTAATGTCCGTCACCACAATAAGATAGCCCGGTTTCTTTTTTATCTTTTCGATATATTGACAGGATATCTGATAATAGCGTTCACCTTCTTCGAGCAGCCGCACTATTTTTCGTTCTTCTGCCGCTGCTTCTTCAATCATTTCTGTCCAGCATTTAGCAAATCGAAGCGACGATACATTTTTTCCTTCCAGGTTCTCTTTTGTTCCCTGATTCAAAAAAGTAACAGCCCAATTATTTACTGCCAATATGTTTCGCTCGTTATTAAACAGAATAAATCCTTCCTGTATTTGCTCCATCATCAGGCGCATGATGTTCCGCTCTTCGGCAAGCGTTCGGATCGTGCGGCGAATCGTATCATTCTGATCTTTAATTTTCTCAATAAACGGCTGTATTTCCGGATAAGTATGCACCGCAATCGGGAAATTTTTCTGATCATACCGAATGTGCTGCATCATATTAAGCGTTTCTTCCAGCGGCATGAGCAGTTTTTTTGTAAGCCGGCGCCCAGCATATAACGACAGCGCAACCAGTACAATCATCACCACCAGGCTCCACAGCGCTACGTCGCCAATACCTGCATACATATTCCGCCGTTCCATCGCAACGCGGAGAATAGAACCATCTTTTAACTTCATTGCCAAATAATGCGTGCTCGTATCTATTGTATTTGAAATGCGTGCTGCGTCTCCTTCGCCGCTTCGCAGCGCTTCCCGCACCTCCGGCCGATTTATGTGGTTTTCCATATCGGCAGATTTTCCCTGGGAATCATAGAGTACCGTACCATCTTGCTTTATCCAGGTAAACCGCAGCTGCCCATCTGCGTCGTCAGCAATTTCAGTTAAATAGTGGGTATTATACTGCTCTTCCATAAACTGTGCCGATACGATATGCATTTCTCTTGCCAAATCCATTCGCACTTGTGTCGCCGTAGACCGATATAAAAAATATCCGGCTAAAACAACGACCAGCACAATCGTAACGAGACTGATTCCTATCAAACTATAGTAAATTCTTTTTTTCATGCGTCCGCCCCTATACGGTAACCGATGCCGCGAACGGTTTGAATTATTTTTCCGCCATCGCCTAATTTTTGGCGCAAACTGCGGATATGCATATCGATGGTTCGGCTTTCGCCTTCAAAGCTAAATCCCCAAACTCGTTCCATAATTTGTTCCCGCCGCAAAACGATGTCCGCATTATTCAGCAAATATTGCAGCAGTTCAAACTCTTTCACCGTCAGCTTGCAGGGTTCTCCATCGACCATTACGGTATGTTTCTCTATATTTAATGTTACATTGCCATATTTCAGTACATTTGATTTCTCGCTCTTTCGGCTGCTTCGGCGCAATACTGCCCGAATTCTTGAAATCATTTCTATAATACCGAAAGGTTTGCTGATATAATCGTCGGCGCCTTTATCCAACCCCTTCACAATATCGTATTCACTGGTCTTGGCAGTAAGCATAATCACAGGGATATCGCTGTAGTCCGGCGTACTGCGGATCTTTTGCAAAATAGATATGCCGTCTTCCCCGGGAAGCATGATGTCCAGCAATATCAGCAAGGGTATCTCCTGCTTTAACGCACTGAATAGCTCTGCACCGTTTTCAAATACCTTCGTCTCAAAGTTTTGGCTTTTCAACGCATAACTTACCAATTCCCGTATATTCTCCTCATCTTCTACACAGTATATTGCTGCCATTCCCATTCACCCTTTCTGCATATACTTCCAGTATAACCCTCATGCATATAGTCCCCTCGTATTTTGTGTAAAATTTTAGTAAAAAGGCAGAACCCCTCGGTTCTGCCTTTCCTATTATGAAAAGTCTTTTGCCCAAAGCTGGAATTCCCAGCGATCGTCACTTTTCCGTTCTTTTGATTTATACGTCAGCGTCGCTGCAAAGGAATGCAAATCCCGATACCAAGTGTAATTAATATCTTCGATCTCTCCATGCGTCAAATCTCTTGAAACATAAACGCCAAAGCTATTCAGCCGGTCAATTTTGAATATCGTGCCTACAATGCCTTTCTGTTCAATGCTGATCCAGTCAAATACATACGGCGTACGCCCTTGCACATCATTGTTTACATACGTCGTATAAACCAGCCAGCCTGGCATGATCGTATGCCGCAGCGTCGCGCCATAGTAAAAGTTACTGCGCTGTGAATCTCTTACTTCATATATGTCTTTCATATATCCTGTAAAGAACCGCAGATTTGTTTTCGGCCCTAATTTTATCGGCGTATGGCTGGCGCGAACCGAATATCCTTTATGAAGTCCTTTCTTGCTGCCTTCTTCCCAGTCGCCAATACTCGCGTCCCCGGTAAGATAAATCCCGGTATCGCCTAAATAAAAACGATTGAAACTAAACGCAGCTTCCGGCCATTTCCGTACCCACACCTGTTCATCATTCAAGGAACTTTCTACACTCATATATCCTAAAGACAAGACACCCACTGAGGGAACAAAATGCCGAACCCGCACGGACGGTTTAAATCCCAATTCCGTATACAGGTAATAATTGACAGCAACGTCCCAGCGGTCATTGATCGGATAAGCAAAGTCACTATGTACGCCAAATCCATAATCACTTTCATACCCTGGCCGTGGTATCAGCTGGAATACACTGACTTTCCCGTCGTCTTTCTTTAAGCTGGATACATATTTATCCCGCGTCAGGATTAATTTATCTTTGATATAAAACTTGGCGTTGTGGACCGTCATCTTGTCGTCAGGAATAATCTCGATATTTTCTCCATCAATCCGATAGTCCGGTAATTTAGCCATCGCGGAAGGAGTCGTCACCATTCCTTTTTCAATGTATCCAACGCCATCTTCAAAACGGCCGTTTTCACCGCGTACATAATAGGAATCAAAACGACCTTCTACCGTATTAATCGTACCGCTTTGGTTAATACCGTCATACGTCATTCCAGAGCCGACCAAATTGCTGCTCGGTGTTACCCATTTCATCTCTCCGGGAATTTCATATTGCTGTGTTTTGGCATTTCCGGTTATTTTTTCTCCGTGCAGTGATTCATGGAGCCGGTAAATATCCACTTTTCCGGAAGCTTCCACATAGCCGCTTGTATCTTCATAATACATGTTGTCTGCCTGGACTTTTACCGGCGCCTGTTTCTGGACATGCTTTTCTTCTTCTTTACTGCTTCTTTCATTAGAAGCCGGCTTCTCTTCGCTGTTTATTTCGTCCTGGCCGACAATATCGTCCGCTGCCAGCTGCAGCAAATCTACTTTTTGTACGATTGTACTTTCCGGTGAATATCGATCCGTATTTTCCGGCACAGACTCCGCGGCCATTCCAGCGGTATATACAGACATCGCAAAAATAGCCAGCCATGCAGTTCTTATCCTTCGTTTCATTCTAATTGTACTCCTGAATTATTAATTGTCTGCCTTTATGATAACAATCGGACCTTCTTCGTCCGTATTCCCATCATTCACAACAGGCTCTGCCGCAGCAGAGGAAGCGGTATCTTCTCCCGCCGCCTCATTTAAATCTACAGGCACAGCCTTATCTTTAGCGGTATCCAGCGTCTGGGAAGAATCGACCGTTTCTGTCTGCACCGCCGGGGTCTCCTCGTCTGCAACAATCGTTACTACTGCGCCGCCCGGACCTGCAGCCGAAACTGCCGAAGAGGAAGACGCTTCTGTTAATCCGCACGCTTCCGTTTCATTCATCGTTTCTACATACATGACGCTGCCTGCCGGAATGGTTACATTATCTCCATTCACAAACAGACCGCCAACCAAACCGACCGGACCTAAAATCAGTGCGCCCGCAGCAGAAGCTCCAACGGCTCCGGCCGCTTTTTTATATTCCTCTTCGGATTTTTCTCCCATCAGCACCGGGATCTCTGTACCGTCAATAGCGCGAATAGAAGAAAATTCCAATTCCAACTTCCCGTTTCGTCCAAACCAGCCGGCTTTTCTGGCTTTTGCAACCTTTGCGGTACCTTTCATACCTGCAGGAATTACAGTGCACCCGTCTACCACTACGTCTTCTGCTACGGCAAAGTTCAATATATCTCCTTCCCGAGCCGTTTTAGAGCTGATCTCTTCCAGTGTTTTCAGCTCAATCACCACTTGGCTAGGCACGGTTACTTTCGCCGCAGTATAGCCTTCATCTGTCAGAAGCTGCTTGCGCAATACAGCCAGACGCTTTTTCAACGCGCCAGTACTTTCCTTACCATGGATACCAAGCTCCATCGCTTTAATCCGCTGTTCCAATCCGCCATCAGAAATATCTCCCTGATATTTCCATTCCAATATATTTGTTTCCGTAATAAAAGACAGGTTTTTGCCGCTGTTTTCATACAGTTCATCATACATATGATTCGTCTGCGCCTGCATATTATCAGCATTAATCGTGTTTGTACCGCCGTACAAAGCCTGATCCAGCCGCTGTACCCGCTCAGCTAACGCTCCCTGCTGTACACTTCCGTATACAGAGGTTTCCAGGGTGTTGGTTTTTTCTATCAAAGACGGTCCGGCTGCCCAAACCGCCGTACAGCTCCAAGCCAAAACAGCCGCTGTCAGCAGTGCTTTCGATACTTTATTGTATTTCATAGTATGCACCTCTCTTTTAATCACTAAAATCCTATTTACAATAGTTCATTTTATTGTAGCATATTTTTATTTTCTCTTTCTACCCCTTAATCCAGGATGAACTGAGAAAAGACGTAATTTCCATAACGAATCCCTAATCCGGTAAGCCCTACTCTGTCCTTTTCCTGCCACAGCAGTCCCTTCGATGTCAGCCGGACCGCCGTTTCTCCAAAAATTTCATCAAATGGTATCCCAAACCTTAAGAAAAACTCCTTTTTGGAAATTCCTGCTGTCCGTCGCAATCCTAAAAAACAAAAATCCTCCCGGGCCCTCGTATCTGCAATCAAGATCCGTTCTGCCTCTGCACTCGCTTTCTCCTCTATTTGTTGGATATAGTCGGAAATAGCGCTTACATTTTCCCACCGCTCTTTGCCGGAAAAAGAATGAGCTCCCGAACCGAACCCCAGGTACGGAACCAATATTTAGTATTGTGTTTTGATTCCCTTCCTTTTTTAGCAAAGTTGGAAATTTCATATTGGTAAAATCCATGTTCAGCCAGCCGATCGCACAGCATATCATACATAGCGTCACATACCTCTTCTGCCGGAAGGTTCAGCCGGCCTTGACGCTGCCATTGCGCGAACACCGTTCCGTCTTCTACCTTCAACCCATACACAGAAATATGCGTAATAGGAAGTTGCATTGCCGTTTCGATCGTATGACTTAATTTTTCCAGCGTTTGCCCTGGAAGTCCATAAATTAAATCTATTGATATATTTTCTATACCGCAGGAAAAAGCTTCTTCTACACTATGTATTGCTTCTTCTCCCGTATGAAGCCGCCCAATATTGCGCAGTTCTTCATCCCAAAAACTCTGCACACCAAAGCTCATTCGATTTACACCGGCTGATTTTACTTGTTCATACCACGTCCGTTCTCCAAACGCCGGGTTGGCCTCTACCGTGATTTCCGCTTTATCCTTTATTGCAAAAGACGCCGCTACTGTATGTAAAATATCCGTTATTTTCTCTGCCGGCAGCGTATTAGGAGTGCCGCCTCCCACATAGATTGTATCTGCCGCCTGATGCAGAAAAGCACTATGCCGGATTTCCCTGCACAGTGCTTTTACATAGGCATCCTGATATCGCATCATTCCGGCATAAGAAGGGAAATCGCAGTAATAACATTTCTGACTGCAAAACGGAATGTGAATATATATGCCGTATTCCATTACTCTACCTTCAAAATGGCCATAAACGCTTCCTGCGGGATTTCCACGCTGCCCACCTGCTTCATGCGTTTTTTGCCTTCTTTTTGTTTTTCCAATAATTTTCGTTTTCGAGAAATATCGCCACCATAACATTTTGCCAATACGTCTTTTCGCATTGCCCGCACCGTTTCTCTCGCTATAATTTTATTCCCTACCGCGGCCTGAATCGGAATTTCAAACATTTGACGCGGGATCAGCTCTTTTAATTTTTCTGCCAGCGCCCGTCCCCGGAACTGCGCAGAATCTCGATGTACAATCGTACTGAGTGCATCCACCGGTTCTCCGTTGAGCAGAATATCCAGTTTCACCATCGAAGAGGTTTGATACCCTGCCAGTTCATAATCCAAGGAAGCATATCCACGAGTGGACGATTTCAGTTTATCGAAAAAGTCATAAATAATTTCGCAAAGAGGCAGCCGATACACCAACGACACCCGATTTTCATCTAAATAGTCCATCGTCTGATATTCCCCGCGGCGGTTCTGGCACAAATCCATTACGGTGCCAACCAGTTCTTTCGGCAAAATTGTCGTTGTTTTTACAAACGGCTCTTCTATATGATCGATTTTCGTCGGATCAGGAAGCTCTGCCGGATTATCGACTTCCTTCATCGTTCCATCTGTTAAGTATACATGATAGATAACGCTTGGCGCGGTCGTAATCAATTTCAAATTATATTCCCGTTCCAGCCGTTCCTGAATTACATCCATATGAAGCAATCCCAAAAAACCGCAGCGGAAACCAAATCCCAACGCAGTCGAAGTCTCCGGTTCATATTCCAGAGCGGCATCATTTAAGTTCAGTTTTTCCAATGCGTCGCGCAAATTGTCATAATCTTTGCTGTCCACCGGATACAAGCCGCAATACACCATCGGCGTTGCCTTCCGATAACCTGGCAAAGGCTCTGATGCCGGATTGCTGCAGTCGGTAATCGTATCGCCTACCCGGCATTCGCTTACATTTTTAATGCTAGCCGCCACATAGCCAACCGCACCGCATTCCAATTTATCTACCGGCCGCATTGCCGGAGTAAAAATGCCTAATTCCGTCACTTCAAATGATTTGCCATGCGCCATCATCCGAATCGACATATCTTTGGTCAGTTCCCCCTCCATGATGCGGATATTCGCAATCGCGCCTTTGTACGCGTCAAAATGAGAATCAAAAATCAGCGCCCGCAGCGGATCGTTCGTGCAGTCTTTCGGCGCAGGAATCCGCTGTACGATCGCTTCCAAAACATCTTCAATCCCAATTCCGGTTTTAGCACTTACCAGCAGCGCGTCAGAAGCATCTAAGCCGATAACATCTTCTATCTCCTGCTTCACCCGATCCGGATCGGCGCTTGGCAGATCTATTTTATTAATGACAGGAATGATTTCCAAATCGTGTTCCAACGCCAAATATACATTAGCCAACGTCTGTGCTTCTATGCCCTGAGCCGCGTCAACAATCAGAATCGCACCCTCACAAGCCGCCAGAGAGCGGGATACTTCATAGTTAAAATCCACATGCCCCGGAGTATCGATCAAGTTTAAAATATATTCCTGACCATCTTTTGCCAGATAATTCAATCGAACGGACTGCGCTTTGATCGTGATTCCCCGCTCCCGTTCCAAATCCATGTTATCCAGAACCTGGTTTTCCATTTCCCTCTGGCTAAGACGGCCTGTCTTTTCAATAAGCCGGTCAGCCAATGTAGATTTTCCATGGTCAATATGTGCAATTATGGAAAAATTTCGTATAAATTTCGTTGCCAAAATAATTCTCCTTATCTATCAGTATAAACCTTTATTCTTGTATATTTTATCACATCTTTTACAGAAAATAGAAGATATTGCCGCCTCTCTTCCTATATTTTCCATAAAAAACACACCTTTAGACAGAACCCCTGGTCTAAAGGTGTGAATCATTATTTTATCTGCATCAGCGCAATTTGAAATTCAGAAATTTCCTTTTCCTGGTCCGCAATGATGGTTTCGGCAATACGCCGCACCGTTTCATCTTTCGTATATGCTAAAATTTGCCGGCTTGCCGCCACGGCGCCTTTATGATGTTCGATCATTGCTTTTGCAAACATCCGATCTGCATCTGTCACCGTAAATGATACGTCCATCATCGCTTCCATCATTTGTTCCATATTTTTCTTTTCGTCTGCTGCAAACTTTTTATATTCTTTTTTGCTTATTTTAACAGAACCCAATGCTTGCGGATCATTCAGAAGCTCTTTAAAATAAGCAATTTCTTTTTCCTGAGCAGAAATAATCGCTCCTGCCATTTCCCGTATTTTTTTATTTTCTCCATATTGCAGATATAATTTAGCCGAATCGACCGCGCCCTGATGATGCGGTATCATATTCGAAAGAAAATCCCGCTCCACACTCCCGCTTTCTACAAAAGGCTCATCCATCATCGGCTGATGCATCGCATATAAAATTTCTTCTGCCGGAGAGAGCTCCATATTTTTCTGTACATTGCCGCTGTGCCCCGCATGTCCTGCAGCATGCAGATCCGCAGCTCCCGCAAACTGTATATTTCCTAAAATCCCTAATATTACACCCGTAATCACAATCCGCTTCACGCAATCACCTCTTATTTCCTACTTTTTAAATAGAATTTTAGCAAATCCATATACTCATGTCAATTCACCAACGCAATAGTACCCATCATCAAGTTATACAAATCTTGTCTCTATTCTTTTTTCTCATACTCTCCGACAAAAACATACAAATTGTTTTTATTTTAGCAAAACACCATGTACTTTTCTTATATTTTCATTTACAATATGAATAAGAGGTTTCATTTTATATATCTATCAGTCTGCTATCATCACAAACAAGGAGTCGTTTAGCCATGGATTTGGATCATTATAGAAATTTTATTACCATTGTGGAGTCTGGTTCTTTAACAGAAGCAGCCAAAAAACTGCACATTGCCCAGCCGGCTCTTAGCAATCAAATCAAAAATCTTCAGCGGAAATACAATATAGATCTTATCATCACCAAACAGGGGATCCGCCGCATCGAATTGACCGAGGCCGGTCATATCCTATATAAAAAAGCCAAGTATCTCTGCGCGCTCGAAGATACGCTCATTAGAGATATATCCAACTGCAATGACGGCTCCAATGGCACGCTGCGCATCAGCTTATCTCCCTCTCTTTCCATTCCGCTTATTCAAAAATATTTGTCTGATTTCTCCCGTTTATATCCACAGGTTCGTTATGAGCTTTATGAAGTTCCCATCACCGAACAAACCGACCAGCTGCTAAACGGCGTAACCGAAATCGGCATCACCAATACAACGCTGCAGCAAGTGCATCTGTTTAAGGTAGTCAATATTTCCGAAGAGGACATTGCAGCCGTGTATCATGAAGACAGCGCCTTTCACCCAAAATCTCCGGAAGGATTTACCTTAGAGGAGCTATCTCATTATCCAGTAGCCATCAACCGCGGCTGCGAACAGAATTTTTTGGAAGCCTGCGCGGAACAGCAGATTACACCCAATATTCTAAGCTTTACAACCACTAAAACTTCCGCACTGATGTGGGCATACGAAAAAAATGCCGTTGCTATTGTTCCATGGAAAAAGCCGGAAATGTTCCATGAAGGCCTCATCTATGCGCCCATTACCAACAACAGCATCAAAATCCATCAAACCGTAGTCGTTGCCAAGGATAGCCGACTCTCTAAAGTGGCTGAAAATTTCATTCAATACTATTTAAAGAAAACCGCTGTTTTAAACGCTTCAGAAGAAATATCCATTTAAAGGAAAGCTTCTCAAAAAACAGCCGAGTATAACAAAAAGCTGACAGTTACATTACTGTCAGCTTTTTATTATTTTCACTCTATATATTTTTTATATACCGAAATTTCAGAGAGCTGTCCCTCTGTTCTGCCTTATTATTTATCATCCTACACTCTAGGAGGACAGCATTTTATCTCTCTTTTGTTCATAGAGAGCAGACTTTCTGCAGTATTTTATTTCAGCAGCTGCAAAAATTCCTCTTCACTGATAATACGGATGCCCAATTCCTGCGCTTTTACTAATTTAGAACCAGCGTCTTCTCCCGCTACCACAAGCGTCGTTTTTTTGCTTACACTGCTGGTTACCTTTCCTCCATGAAGCTCTATCTGTTCCTGGGCTTCTTTTCGTCCAAGCGAAGTCAGCTTGCCTGTGAGCACAACCGTTTCACCAGCAAACTGTTCGCCTTTTTGTTCCAATACATCTTCTGTCATGTCTACGCCATACCGCTCGAGCTCTTCGATAAGCTTTTGATTTTGCTCGTCCGTAAGATACGTGCGTATGCTTGCGGCAATCCGCGGACCAATCTCATCAATAGCCATCAGTTCTTCTTCACTTGCCTGACGCAGCGCCGTTATCGAACCAAAATGCTGCGCCAATATCCGGGCAGCCTTACTGCCAACAAAGCGGATTCCCAGTGCAAATAATACCCGCCCCAGTCTTCTATGTTTACTATCCGCGATGGCCTGCAGCAAGTTATCGGCTGATTTTTCGCCAAATCCATCTAATGTCAGCAGCTCTTCTTTTTTCAGCCTATATAAGTCCGCAGCATGATGGATCAAACCATGCTGCAAAAGTGTTACAACGATCGCTTCTCCCAGCCCATCGATATTCATAGCATGGCGGGAAACAAAATGAGCAATCTGCTCTTCCTGAACAGCCGGGCACTCTCGATTCGTACACCGAACAGCTGCCTCCCCTTCTGCTCTTATCACCGGGCTATGACAGACCGGGCAAGCAGCAGGCATAAAAAATTCCTTTTCTTTTCCAGTTCTTTTTTCTGCCAGCGGCCGGATCACTTCCGGTATAATTTCACCGGCTTTATGGATAAACACCCGATCGCCAATCCGAATATCCTTTTCCCGAATATAGTCGATGTTATGCAGAGTCGCTCTTTTCACCACCGTCCCTGCCAGCTGTACCGGCTCTAATTCTGCCGTTGGCGTCAGTACCCCTGTACGGCCAATATTAACAGTAATATCCAGAACCGTGGTTTCTGCCTGTTCCGGCGGAAATTTAAAGGCAATGGCCCATTTAGGATCTTTTATCGTTGTACCCAACTGTTCCTGCTGTGAAAAGGAATTGACTTTGATGACCATGCCATCTGTCGCATAGCCCAATCCTCGCCGCTTCTCTTCCCAACTTCTGCAATGCTCTATCACCTGCTCTATCGACGAATATACCCGATACTCCGGGTTAACCGGTATCCGATATTCGGCAAGGCGTTCCAGCAGCTGACGCTGCTCCCTTATCGTCTCATCGCTGACTTCTCCCAGCGCATAGCCATAAAAACTCAGTCCTCGGTCTGCTGTGATTTTGGGATCTTGCTGCCGCAGCGACCCAGCCGCCGCATTGCGTGGATTAGCAAAAGGCTCTTCATCATTTTCCATTCGTTCTTCATTAAGCCGATAAAAGGCAGCGTTCGGCATATAAACTTCCCCGCGCACTTCCAATATCTCCGGTGCGTTTTCTATACGCAGAGGAATCGCGCCGATTGTTTTTATATTCCCTGTAATATCTTCGCCGATCCGGCCGTCGCCGCGAGTCACTCCCTGTACCAGCCCGCCGTTTTCATATCGTAAATTAACTGCCAGTCCATCAATCTTTAATTCTACAACATATTCGACCTCCTGGCCGTTCAGCTCATTGCGCACCCGCTGGTCAAATGCCCGCAATTCTTCCTCAGAAAAGGCATTTCCTAAACTAAGCATCGGTCTGGCATGCGATATTTTCGGAAATGCTCCGCTCACCTTCACCCCAATCCGCTGTGTGGGAGAATCCGAGGTAATCAGTTCCGGATAGGCCGCCTCCAGCTCCTGCAATCTTCGGTACATCTGGTCATATTCACTGTCCGTGATCTCCGGCTTATCCAGTACATAATAGCGATAACTATGATAATGAAGCTGTTTGCGAAGATCTTCTATTTCCTGATTCACGTCTTTCTTTCCCATCTTTATTCCTCGACTTTCACAATAGGCGCAAATTTAACCAATACCTGACGAATCCCCATCGTAGGGAACTCAATTTTAAGCTGGGTATCAGATCCTTCGCCGCGTACTTCAATAACCTTTCCTTTCCCCCAGCTTTTATGCTTGACAATATCGCCAGCACACCAGCTCCCTACTTCTTTGTGCACCGGTTTTATAGACGATGTTACCGGCTGACTCAGTACAGAAAGCTTTTGCCGCGGCGGAATTACCATGCGGCTTTTTCCTACTTGTACTTTCACTTCTTGTTCTTCTATCAGCTCCGCAGGGATCTCGCTAATAAAGCGGGAGGGTAAATAGCTATTCATATGACCAAAAACAGTTCTTGTGGAAGCATTGGATATGTACAGCTGCTTCTCCGCCCGCGTAATGCCTACATAACATAACCGCCGTTCTTCTTCTATCTCGCTCGGATTCAACAACGTCCGGCTATGAGGAAACAGCCCTTCTTCCATACCCGCCAAAAATACGATAGGAAATTCCAATCCTTTAGCCGAATGCAGCGTCATCAGCGTTACTTTGGAAGCTTCTTCTTCATAGCCGTCTACATCACTGACCAACGCCACATTTTCCAGAAACTCTTCAAGAGTTCCTTCTGGATTCATATCCTGAAAATCTTTCGCTACAGACAGCAATTCCCCAACATTTTCTATTCGACCGCTGGCTTTTACTTCATCTTCCTCTTTTTCCGCTTCCAGCATCGCGCCATATCCGGTCTTTTCCACTACAGCACCAATTAAATCAACAATGGACAACTCCTGCACATCATTGAGCAACTCAAACAACAGCATAGAAAAAGACGCCAATCCATTTTTTGCCCGGCCCGTAATGCCTTCTATATCTTCTGCAGCAGATACGGCGTCAAACAGAGGCATTTCATTGTCCCTAGCATATTCCTGGACTTTTTGAATCGTCGTTGCCCCAAGACTTCGTTTCGGCACATTGATAATCCTCAGCAAACTCAAACTATCATTTGGATTATACAGAATCCGCAAGTATGCCAAAATATCCTTTATTTCCTTCCGATCATAGAACCGTATGCCGCCTACCATAGTATACGGAATCCCGCGTTTGATCAAACTTTCTTCCAGCACGCGGGACTGCGTATTGGTCCGATACAGTATAGCCATATCGCCGTACGGTACTTGTTCGCTCATATGATGAGTCAGGATCCTGTCTCCGATGAAATGGGCTTCATCATGTTCGCTGACAGCCCGATAATGGCATATCGCCTTTCCATCGTCATTTTCCGTCCACAACACTTTTTCCGGCCGGCTCATATTATTTTCAATCACAGCATTCGCCGCTTTTAAAATCTTTTTTGTTGACCGATAATTCTGCTCCAATTTAATGGACATGGCCTGCGGATAATCCCGTTCAAAATCGAGAATATTCTGAATATCAGCTCCCCGCCAAGCGTAGATGCTTTGATCCACATCGCCAACGACGCAAATATTTTTCCATTTTCCGCACAACAATTTTGTCAGCAAATACTGGGCTCTGTTCGTGTCCTGATACTCATCGACCATCACATACCGAAATCGATCCTGATATTTTTCCCGAATCTCGGTATGATCTTCTAACAGCCGCACGGCATAGAGAAGCAGATCATCAAAATCCAGCGCGTTATTCGATTTTAATTTATCCTCATATAACGAATATACTTCGCTTACCTTTTTCTGATAAAAGTCATACGCCTGCCGTTCATATTCACGTGCAGTAAGCAGTGCATTCTTTGCATTGGAAATCGTAGCCTGCACACTGCGGGAAGGAAATTGCTTGTCATCTAAATTCAGCTCTTTGATGCAGGCTTTGATCAGACTATCTGAATCTGATGAATCATAAATCGTAAAATTTTTCGTATACCTGAAATGCCCATCAATTTCTATTCGCAAAAATTTCGCACAAAAAGAATGGAACGTGCTGATCCATATCTGTTCAGCCTTCGCACCAATAAGATTTTTTACTCGTTCCCGCATTTCTGCCGCCGCTTTATTGGTAAACGTGATTGCTAATATTTGATATGGGGACACGCCCGATTCTAATAGATGCGCAATCCGGCACGTCAATACTTTTGTTTTTCCGGAACCAGCTCCCGCCATAATAAGTACCGGCCCCTCCGTCTGACGGACAGCGCTAAGCTGCTGCGGATTTAAACCAGCATATACGTCATTCATAATTAACTCCTTTTCCACTGAATAAAAAAAGAGCTGCCTGTCGGCAACTCTTCTTTTCATTTTACTTCAATGCTGCCAAAAGCGACGGAACAATTTGTTTCTTCCGGCTCATTACTCCAGGAAGAAAGACTTCTTTATCCACAGCCTCTTTCTGGAACGCAGCCGCCACTACGCCGTCTACTTCCCCTGCATAAAGCAAGTTCGTGGATTCTTCCATAATATTGGTTACCATAAGGAAAGATGCCGCATATCCCGCTTTACTGCGCATGACTTCCAGCGCGCTGACCAAATCCGCTTTTTTTGCCAGCAATTCTTCCGTATCCATTACCGATACCTGAGAAATAGTAATCGTTTTATCGCCAGCAGCAAATTCTTTCATATCGTTTCCAGCAATCTGGTCTGCTGTCAAGTCGGACACATTAGCGCCTGCTTTAAGCATTTCAAAACCGTATGTCTGCAAATCAACGCCAGCGATCGCTGCCAGTTTTTCCGCAGCTTTTTTATCTTTTTCTGTACAGGTCGGCGAACGGAACAGCACCGTATCAGAAAGGATAGCCGACAACAGTAATCCGGCGATCTGCTGCGGAATTTCCACACCTTCCTGTGCATACATATTCGTAATAATCGTTGCCGTGCAGCCTACCGGTTCATAATGAATAAAAATCGGCGCTTCCGTCGTTAAACCGCCTATCCGATGATGGTCGATATTTTCCACGATTTCTGCATCGTCAATCCCATCAATGATTTGTTTCTTTTCATTGTGATCGACAAGAATAACCTTGTCGCCCGCTTTGAACTGTGTTACCAATTCCGGAGCCTCTGCATGAAAGTACTCCAGCGCATAGGCAGTTTCTTTATTGATCTCACCAGCCCGAATCGCTTTTGCTTCTGCTCCCAGCGCATTTTTCAGCGCTGCATAGGAAATTGCAGAGCAAATGGAGTCCGTGTCCGGATTTTTATGTCCTGTTACCAAAAGTGTTGCCATTATTATCACCCCATCAAATTTTATCGCCCTTTATTATATCATATCTTTTTACATTTTTCTTTAAAAACCCTTATTTTTCTGGATATGCGATAAGCCATAATTGCTGCTTTTGTCCTTCCGGCATCATAAAAGCATCAAACCACATATACAAAAATTTCTCAGCGCCGGTCACAATATATCCGTCCTGCCAATGATCGCCCGTATCATAAGGATCCGCCATAATGATCATATCGTCTGCAGTCGTTTCCGTTCCCATCGTATCATATCCGATAATAACTCGCCAGTGCCCGCTCCAATCAATATTTTCAACCATGATAGGCTTTCTTTCCTTCAAATTTCTGAGAATAAAATCCTTTAATTCCTGCGGAGTATGAAACATCGGTTCCCGATTGATAGAAGATTCTGTTTTCCAGCCTATAGAATCGAAAAATGATTTCATCCCGGTTCCGTCCGTACCTACCGCCGGTTTCGTTTCCATTTTATCCATTAATTGGCGTTCCGTCCATTTAGTATTCCCAAAATATTCAAGTACCGTAAGCGCCGCAGCCGGACCGCAGCTGATTTCTGTTGTCTGCTGATACGTTTTATATCCGGTCAGCAGCGTCAAGGACTCGGTTTCTTTCATATTAAAAAAGTCGGGATGTTTAAAATAAGGAGAGCTCGCCACATTTCCTTTTCCACCATAAGCAGAAGCGCCTTCTGCAGTCGTCACGTATCCTTCCGGATACGGTATCGTATTTTCCATCGCAGCACTGCTTGTCCATACTGCCGCCGTCACAGCTGCGGCCGCTATCATCTGTTTCCAACTTTTCATAGCAACATCCTTTCACTATTTCATACTTTCTCACTAGTATTTTATGCAAAAGAACGATTTTCGTCAATTTACATGCATATCAACACAAAAGCCCTCCTGAAAATCAGGAGGGCTGTATTTATTCATATGGTGGGACTAACTGGATTCGAACCAGTGACCTCTTCGATGTCAACGAAGCACTCTAACCAACTGAGCTATAGTCCCAAAGCATGTTCTATATTATGCCATGAAAGTACATTCTTGTCAAGCTTGATGGGACGCTACAAATTCTGCTGCACTCATTACCGCCAGCATATTATGTTCAAATACAATGCCGCCCTGCAAATAGATGAGATACGGTTCCCGAACCGGTCCGTCTGCACTCAGTTCAATAGACGAGCCCTGTACAAAAGTTCCTCCGGCCATGATAATCGGATCCGTGTAGCCCGGCATTTCTCCCGGTTCCGGGCGTACATAGGCGTCAACAGGGGAAAAGCGCTGCAGTCCTTCGCAAAAAAGCTGCATGTTTTTTTCATTTTTTAAATAAATAGACTGAATTAAATCATATCGCCGTTCATTGCAGGCAGGCGATACGTCAAATCCCATTTTAGCAAAAACAGCTCCGGCAAATACCGCTCCTTTTACCGCTTGCGCGACAACATGCGGCGCCATAAAAAGACCTTGGAAAAACATACGGTATCCCCCTGTATAAGAGCCGACATGATCTCCCAGTCCCGGAGCCGTCAGCCTGATCACGGGCTACAGCATCCCCGTCTACGGTGCAAATTATGTCAAC
>OHAY01000568.1_pt1 | contig 38357 bp, 20 predicted proteins | sample 1577191 | NCBI WGS metagenome assembly OHAY01 (sample SAMEA3541504, study PRJEB24748) | human gut metagenome | biome: human gut; feature: human-associated habitat; material: faeces | place: China | collected 2012 | reverse complement strand
CGGTCCATCTTGTTGATGAAGATGATAACCGGCGTATTGCGCATACGGCACACCTCCATCAGCTTGCGGGTCTGCGCCTCCACACCCTTGGCAGAATCCACCACGATGATGGCAGAATCCACGGCTGTAAGTGTGCGGTAGGTATCCTCGCAGAAGTCCTGGTGACCCGGAGTATCGAGGATGTTCACCTTATATGGTTCGCCAGACTGTCCGTCTGGGAGATAATCAAACTCCATCACAGAAGTAGATACAGAGATACCACGCTGCTTCTCAATGTCCATCCAGTCGGAAGTGGCAGACTTGCGTATCTTATTGTTCTTTACGGCACCAGCCACCTGTATCTGTCCACCGAAAAGCAAGAATTTCTCGGTCAATGTTGTCTTACCAGCATCCGGGTGAGAGATAATGGCAAACGTTCTTCTTCTTTCTATTTCTTTCATCTATGATTTATATGATTTTAAAATGTATATATAATAATGTATAACTACATGTCGTCATCGTCAAATTTCAATCCCTCGGTACGATCCTTGATATAATAGTCGCTGAGCAGTCCCACGAAGGTAGTTATCTCCTTGATGGCACGCTCTGTTTCTGGGGTAATCGGTTTTTTCTGCAGCCGGAGCAGCATCACTCCGTAGAGGGCATCCAGACAGGTTTCTATCTCGTTGACGTCCTTGTCGCCCCTGTTGCGCAGTTCTACGATGAATGGCAGCACCTTGTAATATTCGCCATTATAGATAGGGAACTTGGTACTCTGCAGCAGCATGCCGTGCAGGTCGATCACATCCTGGAGCAGCACCTTGTTGATATTGAGATGTCCCGATTCGCGCTTTCCCTCCTCATTCATCATGCGGATGAGATTGCCAAACCAGTCGATTTCCTCCTCCTTCTGTTCCGGAGTGAAATCAAAATTTTCGATATAGTGCTTCTTGATAACCGGGAGCGAACAGCCGCAGGCACGGATGATATCCTCCACCTGCCACATATACAGGAGGTATTCTGCTATACTTTTCTTCTTTAATTCCTGAGCTACAAACATCTTTTTTTAATTAGAAATTAGAAATGTTATATTTCAAATCAGAAATGTTATATTCCAAATTAGAAATTATACATACTCCCTTAGAATTCCGGGAGATGATAGAGATTGAACACGGTTCCGACGAGTGCGATGAGCGAGAAGATGATCACGATACTTCCTATTACCTTATTAATAATAAGGATGCCGTTGGTATCAAACTTGCCCCTGATCTTGTCGATGAGCCATGTGAGACCGAACCACCACAGCAGCGCTCCGAACATGATGCTCAGATAGCCCACGCTCATCTCCAGCGGCATATCCGGCACTACGAAGGCAAACTGGGCAAAGGTGGCCATGAAGAGGAACACGATGAGCGGATTGGAGAGCGTGACGAAGAAGGCGGTGATGGCATTGTGCCAGAGCGTACCCTGCTTCTTGCTACTCTGATGCATGTTCTTCGTAGGATTGCTCTTGAAGCAATATACGCCGAACACCAGGAGCAGAAGGCCTCCGAAAATCTGCAGATAGAACTTGTTTTGGGCATTATTGACAATGTCCATCACGAAACTCATTCCCAAACCCGTGAAGAGTGCATACACGATATCGCTGAAAGCGGCACCGACACCCGTCACGAAACCAAACCAGCGGCCCTTGTTCAAAGTGCGCTGGATACACAAGATGCCAACAGGCCCCATCGGGGCTGAGGCGATCACACCTATGATAATTCCCTTGAATATGAAATCAAGTATATTTATCTGAATCGGAAACACTAAATTCATAACAAGGCGCAAAGTTACAAAAAAAAGGCCATATCTTGTAATTTTTTCGTGTAAAACTTTGTTTGTTACAAACTTTTTTATATCTTTGCACCATAATTCTAACTAAATAAATAGAAAAACATGACAGAGAATGCACTTAAGCCATATGTTATAGGTTTGGACCTGGGAGGTACCAATTCCGTATTCGGCATCGTAGATGCTCGTGGCGAAATAAAAGCTACTACTGCTATCAAGACAGGTGGTTATGATGATGTTAATGACTATGTAAAGGCTGCCGTGGAGGCTCTCCAGCCTATCATCGATACCGTGGGTGGTATCGATAAGATTAAGGCGATGGGTATCGGTGCTCCTGACGTCAATTACTATAGCGGAACTATCGAGTTCGCTCCTAACTTGGCTTGGGCTCACGATGGTGTAGTGCCTTTGGCTAAACTCTTCAGCGATGCGCTGGGTGGTCTGCCTGTGGCTCTTACCAATGATGCCAACGCAGCTGCATTGGGCGAGATGACCTACGGTGTGGCTCGTGGTATGAAGAATTTCATCGACGTGACACTCGGTACGGGTGTTGGTTCCGGCATTGTGATCGATGGCAAGATGGTCTATGGCTGCGATGGTTTCGCAGGCGAGTTGGGCCATGTCGTCATGGTTCGCGGCGAGGAAGGTCGTCTCTGCGGTTGCGGCCGTAAGGGATGCTTGGAGGCTTACTGCTCTGCTACTGGTGTGGCTCGCACAGCCCGTGAGTTCCTCGAGAAGAGCGATGAGCCATCTTTACTTCGCGATATGAAGCCAGAAGATATTACTTCTTATGATGTCAGCGTAGCTGCTGGTAAGGGTGATGCTTTGGCTAAGCGAGTATATGATTTCACTGGCAAGATGCTGGGTGAGGCTTGCGCTGATTTCGCTGCGTTCAGCTCTCCTGAGGCATTCGTATTCTTCGGTGGTCTTACCAAGGCTGGTGACCTCCTGATGAAGCCTCTCAAGGAATCTTACGACAAGAGTGTACTGAAGATTTTCAAGGGCAAGGCTAAGTTCTTGGTTTCTACACTCGATGGCAGCTCTGCTGCGGTACTTGGTGCCAGTGCAGTGGGCTGGGATTTGTAAGATATTTCTCTTTAATAAGCATAAAGTTTTAAAAAAAAGCATTTTGTATATTGATATTTTCGGTATACCGCTATCGTGAGATAGTTTTTTTGTGTGAATAGTACTCCCGGAGATTTACTCTGGGAGTATTTTTCGTATTTGCAGACTGTAAGTAAATGACACGATCTTTAAGTTCTTAATAAACAGAGATTTATAGTCCATATCAAGGGATTTGCATCCCATATTCAGGAAAGAATTATATCCTATGTTCAGGTAAGGATTGTATTCAATGTACAGGTAAAAATTGTATTCAATATAATAAATAATCAAACAAGTAAAAATGAAGAAAATTTACACACTGGCTAATATGGCCAAAGGTATGATGCTCGCTGCCCTTCTGGCTGTAGGCACAACTGCTCTTGCGCAGAATGTTTCAGGTAACACAGAAAACGGTACTGTTGAAGGTACTGAAAATGGTAGCAACGAGAATGAAACTTTCGCTCCTGCTGCTGAAAGCTCTTGGCTCCAACCTGTAAAACTCGTTGGTAATGGTCAGAAGGCTTACATCTACAACGTGGCTACTAAGACTTTTATCACCGGTAAGACTGCTACCGTGAAAAATATCGAGGATGCAGACGTCTGGACGATTGATGGCGATGAAACCCGTTGTTTTAATTGCGATAATGCGCAAAAAGAACGTCTGTTCTTGGAATATTCCAGTTTATGGCACCCTTTTGTATGGTATGCAGAGGTATCTGACGACAGAAAAGCAACAGATTTTACCATCGAAGAAGGTTCTACAGAAAATAGCTATAAACTCACTAAAAGTAGAGAGAGACTATTCAATAAAGGTACTGAAACTGCCTACTTCAGCGTCAGCGGTGAGAAATACGTGGCAAGCCTGGAGCCTTCTATAGACAACGACTGGTATATCATTTCTGCAGACCAGAAGGATGTCTATACAGAATATACTTCCCTCTTCACTGAGGCTGCAAGCCTGCTCAAGAACGAGAAGCTGAACGATCAGGAATCTGTTCTGGGCGCTATCAAAACTGCATTGCAGGAGACTGCCAAGGGTACTTTCGATACCTCCAACGCTGACATCAATACGCTCAAGACAACTATTGCAGCTGCCAAGAAAGCAATCGAGGACATCACTAACGGTATCAGCAATACCTCCGACAATCTCGAGAATGCAGAAATTACTTCTATCTATAGCGTCAACGGTACCCGCAAAGCCCAGCTGACCAAGGGTATCAACATCGTTAAGATGAGCAATGGTGCCGTCAAGAAGATTTTAGTGAAGTAAACAATAAGATTCAGACGATGGTGATCCAGACCGCCTCACCCTGATTGCTCGCCGCCATGATGGTGGTGATGAGCTTCGTCAGCGTGACACGAGAGGAGGTCAACCTGCCCACTATCGTGTTCTCACCCACGAGAATGCAGCCCCGCGTATCTGCCGCCATGTTGCCGCAATGTATGCGTATACCAGTGAAACCCGGCACGCCTACCAGTAGCGGAAGCCAGCGACGGAAGCGGGGCGATTTCGTTATGACCACAGGATAACTGCCCTCGGGAATGGCCGTCAGACCCACTACCTTGCGAGCCGGAAACCTCCGAATTAATTCCGTGTCCATACGATGAACAAAAAAAATGAATCGATGAGACCTACTTCTCCAAAACCTGCAAATCCTGATAGAACCAGACATTCATCTGATTAGCTCCTCTATGATTCCAAGCATAATAAGGAATCAATGTGAGTTTCTGATTCTTCACAGAAACCTTGCCATCAGCAGCCTGATCGAGCACCTGAGCATCAGTCAGGATAGCCTTTACAGAGAACGCAGGAGCACCCTGAGACTCAGTATTAGAGATGCTATAACCATCTATCACCGAAAAAGCCGGATTCTTGGCTACAACGCTGCGAAGTACAGGAGCACCATAATTATCCACAGCCTCTGCGCAATATACCAATGGTCCACGCTCTACTGCCACCTTGCCTCTGTCGTCAGCCACTTTTCCGTTAGCCACAACCGTGCGTACAGGCATATCAAAATGGATGCGGATCACATCACCCTTCTTGATATTCTTCACAGGCAGATACCCCTTGTTGGCAGCCAGATCACCCTCCACAACCTTACCGTTCACGCTCACGCTATAAGCAGGTTGCTCGGCATCACTATACTTATAAAGGTCGCTCGGAACCACCTGATTGCGAACCCATCCAGGAATGCGCACCAGCAGATTGGCACCTTTCACACCACTCTTCTTCACCAAAATCTTGATATCGCCATTCCAAGGATACTCAGTAGTCTCCTCCAGCACCACTTCCTTGCCCATCACCTGGATGGTAGAAGTATTTCCGGTAAAGAGATTCACGTAGATATCCTTGTCCTTCACGCCATAGAGATAACCCGGCAATGAAGGGATGAAACGGCTCAGATTGCTCGGACAACAGGCGCAGCCAAACCAAGGCTGGCGGGTGGTGGTACCATCGGCATTAAACTTGTATTTGCCATCGCTCGACAATGGATTCGGATAGAAGAAGCGGCCTCCGTCCATGCTCATGCCCGAAATCACACCATTATAAAGTGTGCGCTCCAGACAGTCAATATATTTGCTATCGCCATGCAGGAGGAACATGCGCTCATTGAGATACACCTGAGCAATGGCAGCGCAAGTCTCGTTGTAGGCAGTCATATTAGGCAACTCATAGTCGGCACCGAAAGCCTCTCCGCCATGACGGGCACCCACACCACCCGTGAGATAAGACTTCTTGGAAACGATATTGTTCCAGATGCGGTCGATGGTCTTGATATAATCCGAATCACGTGTCAGGGCAGCCACATCAGCGATTCCGGCATACATATATCCGGCACGCACGGCATGTCCCCAAGCCTCGTTCTGCTTCAGGATAGGCTTGTCGCTCTGGCTATAGGCATCGTGGATAGAGGTAGTACCGCGGGCATCGAGGAAGTATTTAGCCTCGTCGAGATACTTCTTTTCGCCCGTAAGGGTATAGAGGCGGGCAAGTGCCATTTCGGCTATCTGATGACCCGGCACAACCCTGTGCTGACCGGCTTGAGGACCCACCTCCCTGATCACACAGTCGGCATATCGCTTGGCTATATCGAGGAATTTTCTGCTGCCCGTAGCCTGAAAATGGGCGCAGGCTGCATCCACCATGTGACCGAGATTATAAAGCTCATGGCTCAGCACTTCCACCTTGCTCCAGCGGGTAGCACCCGACCAACCGTGAGGATGTTTCGGATTGATGGTTCGAGCGGTATAGAGATATCCGTCAGGCTCCTGCGCAGCGCCCACCACATTGAGCACACTGTCGATATAGGCCTTCATCTTCTTGTCGGGATAAGTCTGCAGGATATAGCTGGCTCCCTCGATGGTCTTATAGACATCGGTATCATCAAAAGAGAAGCCCATAAACTTGCTCACGTCCCACTCCTTGATATCGAGACCGGCATGTCCCGGATGCTGCAAGGTATAGGCAGCCATCTCGAAATTCTTGTAGCGGTGCTCGCTCTCGCACTTGCTGAAAGCCAACGGCACAGTTACCTCTCTGGCAGCCTTCAGACGCGCACCCCAAAAGGTATTCTGAGCGATTTTCACACTGGTGAAAGGTACCTGAGCAAAGGGATAACCATTGTCCAAAACCTTGGTTTTCTGGGATGCAGAAGCCTTAGACTTCACTGAAGAAGCCTTGACTAAAGCATTCGCAGACTTAGCTGAAGAAGCCGTGGTAGATGCACCAGCAGACTTGGCTGAAGAAGCCGTGGCAGCCATAGCCGAAGCCTGCAAAGCAGCAGGAGCTAACATTGCAGCAGAAAGTAAGACTGCAGAGAAAATTCTTTTTTTCATCATTTTATTAGGTATTTTATAGTTATATTATTGTTGCGACTAATAAATCTATCCATAGTTGTATCAGAGTCCCGATATGGATGCAGAAACCCAGAATGGATTCAAAAACCCAATTATTATATAATACGTTTAACGTAGCATATTTACTTTTTAAAGTGTGAAATCAACAACAAAGTCGTTTCGACTGCAAATATAACAAAAAATTAAAACAAAACAGATAATTATAAGTAAAAAATGAGCATTTATCACGAAAATCACAACAAATACCCAATTTTAAGAATCATTATACCCTATCGGGAGTAGCCTATGTTTTTGAAGCTTAGTTTATACCCCATCGGGATGAAAATAGATATAAAAAAAACAGTTTTTTACCACTCTCAGCGATATCAATATCAGTAATTTCAGTTTTTTTACATAAACAAAGAAAGAAAGGTTCAAGAAACTATCAAAGACCCCCTTAAAGAAAAACGAGAACCATTTAAAGAAAATCAGGAACCCTTAAAAAAAATCCCCAAAACCTTTTAATAAAAGATTGCAAGAACCATTTAAAGAAAATCAAGAAAACCATTAAAAAAATTCCCCAAAACCTTTTAATAAAAGATTTCAAGGAACTTTTTATCAAGACACTATTTTGTAACTAATACGATTCTCTTTGTTTTCAGATTACCTTTCTGAACGCCCGATGCAACAGACTGATGACCAGACACCGCATTCTCGCAAGCAACTGTCAATTCAACCTTAGACGGCTGAATTCCTGCTCTTAAAATCACAAGCGCAGAACCCTGATAGAGCGCACGCTCGGCAGTCTTGTTCAACTGCTTCTTGCCTACATGCAACTCATCCGAATTAATATTTCCGTTATCCACCGCCACGATATCCGCGTCCCCCTTCACCGAGAAAGCCAACTTGCTGAATGCGTTCTTATCCTTCAGATTCATCACTCTCCTGCCTTTCTTATCTACAGCATACACTCTCACGTGCATCAGATCCTGTCCGTCAGCATGCCAGGTCTCAGCATCAGGCACCATCTTCAGCGCCACTGCCTCGCCCGTAGTCTGTATCTGATGGCGAGCCACAACCTTGCCATTCTTCCGAGCCATAGCCAGCAGAGTGCCAGGCGCATAAGCGATGCCGTCCCACTTGATGCGGGCACGCAACTTAGGGTCGTCACTATTCTTCTTCACACCCAAACTCTTGCCGTTCAGGAATAGCTCCACCTCGTCACCATTGGTATAGGTATAGAGCGAAACCTTCTCGCCTTCCTCCCGGTTCCAGTTCTCAGAAAGCTTTCCAGCCGAAACATTGATGCCATTCCACTGCACATTGCCACCAGCCTTCTCAATGATGCCGATATGCACAGTAGGTTCGTCAGAGAACATACTTTTCACAAAATAAGCATCCGGTTTCGGTTGCAGAGACAGGTCGAAAACACCCTGATTCCAGCCCTTAACAGGCCATCCCATACTCTCGCCCAGATAGTCAATGGCACCCCAGTAAGCTAACCCGAGCACCTTGTCACGATCCATCTCATAGAAGTTAGGACCCATCGCAGCCGTGCTCGCCTCACTCTGATAGAACGTCTTTTCCGGATAGCGCTTCATGTCGCCAGGGAAGTACATATACCTATAATTATAGGAATTCACCTCGGTTGCCACAGCCAGATCAGCTGGAATTGAATCAGTATCCAGATTGCGATAGCGCGGATGCATGGCCACGGTAGTGAGACGGGTGTCGTCGTAGCGATGGAGCAGTTGCTTCTGAAGTTCATAAGCCGTCACACCCCAGTCATTAAAAGGCAGATTAGAATACTGCTGCAGTTCATTACCCAAACTCCAGAGCACCACAGACGGATGATTTCTATCTCGCTTCACCCATTCCGGAATATCCTTCTGCCAGAGACTCTCCCAATCTACTCTGCCACCGGCATACTGCGCCAACCACTTATCGTAGAGTTCATCCACAACGAGAATACCCAATCTATCACAAAGTCTAAGGAAGTCTTCGCTATAGGGATTATGGGAAGTTCTCACATGATTGAATCCGAACTCTTTCATCATCTTGAGTCGCTTCTCAATGGCACGTGGATAGGCTGCTGCACCTAACGCACCGAGAGTATGATGATTGGCAAAACCCTGCAGGAGCACCTTCTTGCCATTAACGAGCAAACCATGCTGCGGATTCATCTCGATGGTTCTCACGCCAAACGGTTCGCGTATCTGATCGGCCACCTTGCCCTCGTTATCGTAAAGCGTAACCTCGGCAGTATATAGATAAGGTGTATCGCACGACCAGAGTTTGGCATTCTCTATCTTGATAGCCGGCAGTTCATACTCTCTGTCGCGCCACTTGGCATTGAAATCCACATCCGTTTTCTGCTGCGCTACCACATGGCCGTCAGCATCCAAGATTCTGACATCCACAGGAATGAAAGTTCCAGGAGTCTTCACCTTTTTCTGCTGGTTGAAGATGTTAGCCCGAATCTTCACTTCCTGATTGTTGACGGTACGGATGAAGAGCGGATGGCGAGGGAAAAATAAATCCTTGTCGGTGACGATAAGGTTGACATCCCGATAAAGACCGGCACCGGTAAACCAGCGGGAGTTGTTCGGATTGCGGGTATCTGCCTTCACTGCAATCTCATTGACTTCGCCAAACTTGAGCAACTTGCTCACATCTACATCAAAGCCGAGGTAACCATAGTCAGTACCACCTATTCGCTTACCATTGAGGTAAACATCGCCCACGAGCATGATGCCCTGGAAATCGAGGAGAATGCGCTTGCCTTTCCACTCGGCCTTCGGAGTCAGTTCATAGCGATACCAGCCTATACCCATTTCCTTAAAGCCACGTGGACTCAAACGGCTGCGAACATTACTACCCGCATCACTATTATCAGGACGTTCGCTGGCATCAGGAGCCACCCAGTCCTGTCCGATCAGGAAATCGTGAGGCAGATTGACTACCTCATCATTAGCCTGCAAATTCTTCAGCATATTCACGTCGGAAACATCCCCACGATGGAACTGCCAACCTCTGTCGAGAGAAATCGTATCTCGGACTGATGCAGAAGCATTGCCAGCAAATACAGAAGTATTACCAGCAGATGCAGAAGCAGTGCCAGCAGATGCAGAAAGCAACATCAGCAGGCCAGAGTAGAAAAAATATTTTGCTGTCATATATTTCATTCAAAATTATTATTTCAAATATTTAGCCAATGGGCTCTTCATTTTCTTCAATCCTTTCGCCACACACTTTGCGTTATGACGAGCACCCTTGAGAGAGGTGTGCGTATGATCCTTCTTGTAATATTCTTTCACTTTCTCCTTACCTATCTTATCATAGGAATCGGCAGCAATATTGTGAAGGTCGAGGAAAGGAACATCGGTCTCTGCCACAACCTCTCTGTACCACTTGCCATAGGTATCGTTGCGACGCTCCATCTTGCCGTGTGGCCACTCATTGCGAGGAGTCAGGGAAACCAAAATAGGATGAGCACCCTTCTCGTAAACGTCCTGAATGAACTTCTTCAGATACCAGCCGAAAGAATAAACTACCTCAAACTGCTTGCTCTCCTGCATCTGATAGACATTGCAAGTATCCTTAGCACAAGGAATGGAACCGCGCATCTTCTTATCGGTCAAGGAACAGATGTCGTTATGACCGAACTCAATGAGCACGTAGTCACCCGGCTGCAAACTGTTATATACCTTCTCCCATCTGCCCTCATTGAGGTAGGAACGGCTGCTGCGACCCGCCTTGGCAGCATTCACACAGGTAATCTTCTTAGGATTGAAAATGGTATAAGCCTGAGAGCCCCAGCCCCACATACCATCCTCTTCCTTGTCTGCATTCTTTACGGTACTGTCGCCAGTAAAGAAAACCACCGGCTTGCCCTTCTCTCGCTGAAAATTCTCCACCGGCAGAGCCACATTGATCATCATAGCCTGCAACGGAGCCAGACTCGGGTCCTTACTCTCTGCCAATCCCTCTGCAGCCGAACGGGCATTCATCATCGCTCCGAAACGGGAGGTGTGGATATGGTCCTTGAAGAAGTGATACTTCTCCTTCCAATGACCGTAACTGTCGAGTTTGGCTGCCGAAATCTCATTCAAATCTACAAAAGGAACGCCCTCCTGCTCTGCCACCTGCTTCGCCCAGAGACCGAAAGTCTTATTCACGCGCACAATCTTATCATTCTCATCATAGGCATCACGAGGAGTAAGCGACATCAGGATAGGATGAGCACCGAGCGCCTTGCAGTCGTTGATATACTTGCGCATATACTCGCCGTAGGTATAAACGGTCTCCTTCACGCCCGTCTCCTTGATGGTGACATTGAGCGAATCCTTGCCGATGCCAGGAATGCTGGCACGCGCACGACCGCTATCGTAAGGACCGTTATCGTTATGACCGATAGAGATGATCACCCAGTCGCCAGCCTTAATACCCTTGCGCACATCTGGCCAGAGACGGTTGTAGAAAGTACGGCTGCTCATGCCTCCGAGCGCCTGATTCTCAACCGTAATCTTATTCTCGTCAAAGAACTCGTGTTCGTAATAGCCCCAGCCCCACTGGCCGTTATTTCCATTGCCCAGGGTACCATTGCGCATGGTAGAGTTGCCTATCAGGAAGAGTACAGGATTGTTGCCCTTTCTGCTGGTTCCAGGAACAATGCGGGCGGTCATCGCCTTGTTGAGACTGTCCACTGTATTGTCAATCACATGGTTTACATCTTCCATCGGTTTTGCCACCTGGGCAAAAGAAGCAGTTGTTGCCGCCATCAGCGACATTGCAAACAATATTCTTTTCATTAGCTACGTATTTTTATCAAATTATTATCGTTATATTATATACAAGAGAATTCTTCACTCTTCGTTCTTCATTCTTCACTTAATCCTTTCTGCATGATCAGGCAGATAATATCCCAGATGAGGAGGTTGATTATATCCCACATTTTGCCAAGCCACACTCAGGCGATAGATGTGATCATGCATGAGCGTAGGAATGCGGTATTCCGTCGGGATATTCGTAGTGAAAATATTCAGATGAGAGGCATCGCTCTCGTCCCAGTAGATCACCTCCTCGCGCCAGTCACCGAAGATATCAGCCTGCAGATTAGGAGTAGCCTTCGTCCAGTTGTTGCTCACAGAATGCCCCATTTCGCTGAGATGTTTTCCGTTGCTCAAAGGCAGCGGTACCGCCTTCTTTCCGTTCCATTTCTGCAGATACGGAGCAAAATGCGGTCTGCGACCGTTGGCAAGCAGTTCGTCCTGCAGGTCACCGTCCCAGTAGATTCTGAAGTTCATCGCTGGCATTTGGGATGGATCGTCAGCAATCACTTTTCCATGACAATCCCTTACTTCCTTACTGTCCAGGCTCCACATTTCAAAGCCCCGATGCCGCCCGTCAATATCCGCAGCCACACCCCTTCCTGTATCATCTCTATCCAGCGTGCGGTAGAGAATCTCGCCAGTACGGGCATCCCTATAATCAGAACCATAAGGCCGCTCTTCGTGTACCATAAAGACTTCCAAACCCGGTCTGTCTGGGTCGAGATCAGAGAGATGGAGCGCATCACCATGACCGAGCCCCGTAGAGTACAACAAACTTCCATCGTGATTGATGGCAGCCGAACCATAAGTAATCTCGTCGCATCCATCACCATCCACATCTCCTACTGCCAGGCTGTGGGCGCCCTGAGCAAAAGCCGTCGCAGAGAGACCATGCGCCTCCTTGATTACCTTGCCTTCGCCATCCATCACCACCCAGTCGTGAGGAGTGAGAGAAGCATGCAACCACTTCGTCGTTAGTTGTTTACCATCGAAATCCACTGCCCAGAGATAAGAACGGGTGTAGTATCCTCGGCACATCACGGCACTCGGCCGATGGGCAGCTCCATCAAGATAAGCCACGCCAGCAAGGTATCTTTCGCCACGGTTGCCATAGTTGTCCTTATCGCCCCAAACAGACGAATAAGCAGGAAATCCATCAGCCTCAAGTCGTTCACCCTCAGCCACTTGTCTTCCCACACCGAAAGCTCTGTTAGGATTATACCAGATGGTATGCATCGCCTTTCCCGTTTCGCCATTGAAGACAGTGAGCAGTTCCGGACCATTCTTGATGCGCCCCCTACGGTTGCGATAATCAGCCGCATTATCGAGCGAACGAATCTCTGTATCAGTAGCCGATTCGCTAACAAACCTGCCCTGTCCATCGATACTTCCAGCCGAAGTCTTGCAAATCATTTCAGACTTTCCATCGCCATCAAAGTCGAAAACCAAGAACTGGGTATAGTGGGCACCGGCACGGATATTTTTGCCCAGATTGATGCGCCAGAGCTGTGTTCCGTCGAATTTATAACAATCAAGAATCACATCGCCTGTATAGCCATCGTGGGAATTGTCGTGAGAGTTGGAAGGGTCCCATTTCACTATCAATTCATACTCACCGTCACCATCCACGTCGCCCACGCTACAGTCGTTCGGGGTGTACACATAGGCACGTCCATCTGGAGCAGTTCCACCCTCAGGACGGTTGATGGGCAGCGACTTATACAGATCAGTCCAAGGCTTCACTGGTTTAGAAACCTCCAGTTGCATCGGGGCATCCATCTTCGGCTCATCCTGATAACTGATCAGGCGATAAGAATGTGCAGGAGAGCCTTTTACGTCAGTAAAGTTGGTTGTCCGGATATGATGAGCAATCACTTTTCCATCCCGCTCTATATCAAAACAGACATTCTTGCTATCCGTACCGAGGAGTCGCCAACTGAGATAGATTCCCTTTCCGACAGCCGGCAAAGCCACCAGTCCACGGTCAAGGCGTTCCATCGGGAATTGTGAAGATTTCTGCCCAAATGCACTATTTTGCTGACCATAAGTGAAACCATTCTGTCCATAATCACTACTCTCCTGTCCATAAGCACAATCATTTCCAAAAGCGCAAAAGACAGTAAGAAGCGAAAGAATATATAATTGTCTTTTTCTCATCAGTAGATTGTCTTTTCAGACATTTATTATAAATTTAGAATTTCTCTGCAAAAGTAAAAAAAATAATGCAATTTTCGCTTTATATTTTGCTTATTTTTCTCTATTTTTTGGCAGCGGCTTTTTTTAAAGGTAAAAAGGTAAAAAAGTAAAAAGGTAAAAAGGGATAATGAAGTGAGAAGTGAGAAATGAGAAATGAGAATGGAGGAAAGAGATGGAAGGGAAGGAAATTGAAGCAGGAAAAATCTGTGTATATCTGTGAAATCTGTGGGACATATTCCACTCACAGGGGGTATCTGTAACGACCGAACAGGTCGCCTCAGCGTAAATCCGTGAGTAATCGACATAGCAAGAAACCTCCGAATTAATTCCGTGAAATCCGATGAATAAAAATACCCGATGAAAAAAATCTGCGTCATCTGCGAAATCTGCGTGACCAAAACCTCCCACGAAAAATCTGTGTAAATCTGTGAAATCTGTGGGACATATTCCACTCTCAGGGGGTATCTATAACGACCGAACAGGTCGCCTCAGCGTAAATCCGTGAGTAATCGACGTAGCAAGAATGCCTCCAATGCAAAAAACATGAAGAAAAATAAGAGGGCGTGCCATAGACTTATGACACACCCTCGTTTAGATTTCATTAACTATATTATAACCAGCAAACTAAAGTCTTTACTGAAAATTTTTCTTGGATTACTTCAAGGTAACCTTGATAGTTCCCTTAGCAGTACGGACAATGTACAAGCCAGGAGCCAAGCCACGACTCTTCAAGTCGCTCTGCAAGGTAGCCATAGAAGTCTGCAAACTTGTCATGCGGAAGCCGTTGAGCGTATAGACATCTGCCTGGAATGAACCAGCGTCGAAACCGATCTCACGGATACCTGTAGCATTGGCTACATAGACAACTCCCTCTGTAAGGAACTTGCTTGTATCCCAACCCAAACCAGCAGGGAGCGCCTGCAAGTCAAATTTAGGAGTACCGCTGATCGTGCCTGCACAGTCAACAACACGCACATAGTCACCCTCTGCAGGAGTCCAACCATTCGCATTGTATGTGACATAGATGGTACCATTCAGAGCAGCATTGCCACCTACCTTCAGATATGCCCAGCCGAGACTCTTGCTTCCTGTATATGCATTGACAACGAGAGAATCTGCCTTTGCCTTGTTCACATAAATGCTGGAACCATCGTAGGCTACCAGGTTCTTCTGGATATTGATAACGCCCACATTGCTGGTCTGAGCTGTAGGCAAATTGCTGCCTGGACGCAAGATACCACCTTTCAGGAGATTAATACCCAAAGAGCAACCTACACCGCGAAGTTCACCACTGCCCTGTACATAGAGGATAGTTGGAGCAGTCATGGATGCAGTTGCAGCTGCCTTGTTCAGTTTCACGGCTCCATCAAGAATCTTCAGCGACTTGGCATTGGCAAGTACATTCTCAGTAGAGATGGTCCAGATACCCGTACCATTCTTCACCACATAGCTACCATTGATAGAACCCTTGAACTCAAAGTTCGTATTCTTGCCACCAATCGTCAAAGTATTGGTACCAGAACCGAAGTTTCCACCATTACTGATATAGCCGGAACCTGTCAAGGCACCGATAGCAAAGTTCTTGCCATTTGTGCAGAATGCATAGTCCTTAGTGAAACGTGAATCAACATTAAGCGTTGCCAAAGGAATACCATAAGTGTTGTTGAAATCAAATACTGGCTCGTAAGCATTCTTGGTACCGCGCTTTGCATTGATGGTTCCTTCAAACTTACTCCAGTCACCCTTGAAAGGACAGCGGATCCAGGTGCCGTAGATATCAATGGTTCCCTCACCAGTCAGCTTACCTGTATAGTCACAACGTCCGTCAGGATACCAGATACCCGACTTACCCTTAGGCACCTCGATGTTTACATTGTCCGAGTTGTTGCTGTAGATACTGTTGGAAGCCTGCAGCACCACCTTGCTGCCATTCAGCACAATCGTCTTGCCATTGAAATGGGCATCCTGGAAGTCATAGACTGTTCCCGCATTGATATAGAGCTTGTCGAAATCGGCTGCACAGTTGAGCTGCAGTGTACCACTACCCAACTTGTAGAGATCACGGTTGGTTCCCTTATTCATCTTGCTGATACCGCCATTAACAATCAGGTTTGTACCTGTATAAGTCTCTATCTGACCGCCATTCTCGCCCAATACAATAGGATGAGAAGAAGTCATGGAAGCATTTAACCACAACTTACCCAGGTTGGACATGGTAATGGTATTGTCGGCTGCACCTAACGAACCATATTCGAGACCATCCTTATTGGCAAGCGTTGCAGGTCGGAGATAACCGCCATCAATATAGGTACCGCCCGTATATCGGTTGGTATTCTTGATATTGACAGCACTCTTACCCTTCAAAGTAACAGAGCCATTACCCTCGATAGCACCATTGCCAGACAAGGTATATACCTTACTGTTATTGTCGAAGACGATGTTGCCAGGAGCGAGGTCCTCATTGATCTTTACATCAGACTTAACGGCAGTATCATCGAAGGTTACGTTGTCACCCGAAACAAATTTCTTATCGGAAGAAGCGAAGTTCTCCGACTCCATCAGGTCCCATATAGAACCGTTGGCACCAGTCCAGACAACAGACTCGCTGTCGCGTGAATTGCTCACCGTAATAGTCAACTTGCCATCAGCATAAGCTAAACTGTATTTCTTTCCCGAGAGGCCTTCAACTGTGACATCAGCCAAGTTGCCGTTCAGTTCGCCCACCTCTGCCAGTGTATAGGTACCAGGCTGGGGAGCCGATGTAAACTCGAATACCGGAGCAGAATACTGAGGACCGTTCTCCCAGTTCTTCTTCTCGATACTCATCTTGGCAGCAACCAGCTTATCTACATTCTCGCCGTTCACATCGAAGACGATGCGGGCACCGAAACCGAGCTGGAGATCGGAAGTAGTAAGCGTACCCACCTGATCCTTACCGCCCGGACGGATGATAGAACCATAGTCGGCCTCGATACCGCCATTGAAGTTACCGCCATTGGAATTCAACTCCGCAAAGCGGTTCAGCCATACCGGACTCTTCTCCATCGTTCCGTCAAACTGCAGCGTACCTGCCCATACATCGGTTTTGCCAGTGTAGGTCTGGGTTACGTTAGGAAGAACGAGTGTACCGTCGCCCTGCTTCACTAAGCGCATATTGCCAGAGAAGGCACCGCCAGTGAGGGTATGTGTATAATAAGTATATTTGATTTCAGTATCCTTGACTCTGCACTCGCTCGGAGCCGTACCCTGCACCCATGAAGGAGCATTGTCGGTAAAGATAGCAGGAGCAGCACCATCAGCCACAGCTACCGTGGCATCGCCAGTGGTAGAAAGCAAGGCGTGCTTGCCGTCCAAAGACTTGGAAATGGTAGAGGAAACCTCTTCACGACCCGTAGTGGTGAGTGGTGGAGGAGCTATCGTGATGCCTTCCAGTTCACCGAGAAAGTAAGATGTGTGAGGAGGCTGGTTGTATCCGCATGGCTGCCATACCATCGCATTGCGGTACTGATGATCGTACCACAGCGAGTAGTTGCGCCAAGGAGTCGGAGTGGTCGTGGTATAGATGCGGATATTGTTGCTACCCGTGCGCTCTATCACTTCCTCACGCCAGTCGCCGAACACATCGCCCTGGAAACAAGGAGTAGCCTTGGTTCCGTTGTTAGAAAAGGCACCCATAAGAGTTTCCAATGTTCCCTTTCCCGGCTTGGTGATCTCGGTATTATTGAAACACTCCTCCTGCAAGTCGCCATCCCAGTAGATACGGAAGTTCATGCTGAGTCCATTCATATTTCTTGTTACATGGTCATTGGTAATGGTAGATATCGGCGTATCATGCGCACTGTGACCTACGGCTCCCGGAATATCATTATAGAAATTACCAGCCAGGCAGCGACCATCATCATTGGTATCAGTCTTGCGATAATATATCTTGCTCGTAGTTGCATCACGATAGTTGTTGGATGGATTATCCTCATTACAAGCAAACATCTCCTGACCATGGATATAAGGATTAAAATCACTTACATGCTGAGCATCGCCATGACCGAGACCAGTAGTAGAAAGTCCCTTGCCATTATCGTCGATAACCATAGAACCGAATACGATTTCATCACGTCCGTCCCAATCCACATCGGCTACGATATAGTTGTGATAACCCTGACCATACCAAGGAGAACCCGCCTGGTTGTTGGTCCACTTCCAGCGAACATTCAGGGCATGAGTCTTAGGATCTACATCGTATGCTATAAACTTATGACGGGTATAGATACCACGCGCCAGGAAGATACTTGGATGCTTGCCATCGAGATAAGGAGCACCGAAGAAGAATTTGTTGGAACGGTGGCCGTAGCCATCACCCCAAGCAGCCTTCAGATCAGTCTCACCTGCTTCCAGACGCTTCAGAGGATAATCTATGCACTGGTATGGCTTACCCGTAGCGCCCTCGCAATACCAGAGGAACTCCTTGCCATAATGGGTAAACCATTCTACGGAACCAGAAGCCTTTGGCTCACGATAGTTAGTCCAGGAAGTTCCATTCTTGCCATCGGCACCAATGGTATAAGTGGTACCATCAGCCATGTGGACAGTAGAGCCTTCTTCAAGTCGCATTACGACTTCTGCCTTGCCGTCCATATCCCAGTCGTAACCGACGATATTCTGCTCGTTGTTCTGGAAGTCGCCCATGTTAGGACCACAGTTCACCCACCAGAGAATCTTACCGTCCTGCTTCAGGCAGGCCAGCATAGAATATTCCTTGGTCTCCACACCATCAATGGTAGGTCCATTCTTAGGATAAAGCTGTTCACCTTCCTGCTGGTTGGTGAACTTCATCAGAATCTCCAACTCGCCATCGCCATCCACATCAGCACAGCAGGCATCGTTAGGGATATAAGTTGACTTCAGAGCAGCAGGATACTGGATTTTTACTTCCTTGTAATTAGTGTTGAAAACTGTTGCTTCCTTGGAAGCAGCCTGCTCTACCCCATTCACAACCGCCTTTACGGTATAAGTGCTGCTTGATGAACCAGACTTGTCTGTAAAGTTGGAAACATCGAGGGGTTCTGAGTTTACTTTCATACCATTTCTGTAAAGATTGTACTTTACATCATAGTATTCATCGGCCTGGATACGCCAAGAGCAGTACACACCATTTGTGGTTTGCACTGCAATGAGTCCACGCTCCAACTTATCGGTAAAGCGCTGGGCATTTGCTCCCATACTAACCAATAATGCTAAAGCAGATGTTGCGAGTAGTTTTTTATTCATTATTGTAGGTTTTATTGTTTTTATTCTTGTTTATTGTCGATTCATATCGATTATTGTTGTTTATTCAGGTTTAACTGATTTGTTGGCAAAAGTACACATAATATTTGAGAAAGCATCTTTAAAATATGATATTTAACCTTATTATTTTGAGAAAAGGCAATAAAAATGACAAATTAGAAATTACAAATGAGAAATGAGAGAGGAAGGGAAAGAGGAAAGAGAAGGACAGGAAAGAGCAGGACAAGAAAAGAAAAGAGGAAAGAGAAAGGGATGCATCACTGCATCCCTTTACACAAAAATGATTGATTCAATCTCGGCAAATTATAGAAACCATAATTGCCAATGCTTTATCTATGAAACAAATTACTTAAGTTGAGCACCTGCTACAGAGAATGTCTTGCCATCCTTGACGATAACAACACCATTCTTGGTTACTACCTTCTTCACAGCTGAAGCTGAGGTCTCTGCTGTATTTACATTCTTGATACCAGAAACGCCTGGCTCAAAGCCCTTGTAAGTCATTACCTTTACATCGCAGAGAGCTGTATCGTAACGGAAGAGGTTGAAATTCTCACCTGCTACACAAACAGTTGTCTTGTTGCAGTCACCCTTGTCAGGACGATCGTAACCACCACGAGTGTGAACGATGTAGAAGTTTGGCTTCTGTGCATCGTCAGATGTATATTTTGAATCAAGAGTCAAAGCTGCATTGGTAATCGCTGTGTTATAATATACGATACCCTCGAGTGGGAAGATGCTCCATGCAGAAGCTTCATACTTAGAGTTGGCAATGAAGTCTGCAGTTGGAGCCAATGGAGCAAATGCTGTTGTTGCATCCTCAGGAACCTGAACATTCCACTTGGCATTGTCGGTACCAATACTTGCCATATCATAGAAACCAAAGCCAGACTTGGTAGATACATAGTTAGCTGCATCTGCCTCTGTGCATGCAGTAGCATTACCATTTGCATCATAACCATACATCTGGGTTGAATAAGCGCGGTCCCAGTGTGACTTGTTGGCATTATCAACAATCTCAGTTACAGTGAAGCCAGTCTTTGCTGCATCGCACTCCTCCTTAGACCAAGCGTAGTCCTTCTTATCAGCTACTACGTACTCAACGTTGTTTTCTACAGTTACCTTCTCTGATGGAGCGTACCAAGGCATCTCTACAGGGTGGGTACCGTCGTATGAATAAAGTTCCAATGAACCCTGACCATCCAATGCAATAGTCTCACCTGTCAACACATTACCCTCAGTTGTCACACCACCAACAGTCTTCTTATAGTGGATAGTAACTGTAGGCTTCATCAAAGTCTCAGAGTTATCAGCCACAATCTGATAAACCTTCTTGTAGCCCTCTTCTACGTTTACTATTGAAGCAGATGGAGTAGGCATGGTAATCTGCTCGCAAACTACATCGTTGACAACCTCGTTAGACTTGTTGGTTTCGTCATCATCAAGAGTTGTCCAAACATTCAACTGACCAGACTTGTTGCAGAAGATAATTTTAGAACCACCTTCACCGCTGGTCTCCATCTCGCGGGTATCAATAGCATCACCATAAGCTACAGAGCACTCCTCACCATCAGCGTAAGTTGTACCATCAATGCCCTCAGCATCACCGAGCTGGGTCCAATGCAGGGTATGGCCCTCTGGGAATGTTACGTAATAGGCACGCTGCTGACCAATAGCTGCAAGCAAATCTACAGAAGGCTCCTGAGCGAATGGGCCCTCTGCCTCGTAAGAAAGACCGATGTTAGAGAGCTGGTGTAAAGAAGTACCGTTCATACCGAATACGAAGATACCGGCACGATCCTCTGTACATGTATAGTTATGAACACCTGTCTTCAAAAGATTTCCTTCTGCATCAGAAATGGTATAGGTAGCTGTATTAGCTTCAGTATTGATAACGACAGCAAACTTATAAGTAGTCTGGCTTGAGAGGGTAAGAGTCTCCTCTGTAGTCTGGCTCCAGTCGTTCTTTGCTGTTGGCTCCTCGTTAATCCAAATAGTGAAGTCACCATTAGCAGCAGCAGGCTTCTCGCCTACTCTCCAACGGAAGAAATAGTCATCACCTTCGTTAGCCTTGTACCAGTGATAGTTGTGAGTACTTACACGGCTGTCTTTAGCTGTACACATATCAATAGGAAGGAGCACAAACTCCATGTCTGCACGGGCTGCCATGTTAGACATATTCAAGTCCATCGTGAACTTGTAAGTACTGTTAGGAAGAGATGCTACATCGGTCTTCGCCCACGCATCCTCGTTCCAGAAGTAGTTGAGCATACGACCACCATTCTTCTTGTTCTGTACCTCAAGATATTCCTTACCTGGTGTTGAAGCAAAGTTGCCTGCATCCTGGACAATCCAACCCTCAGACATCTTATCAGTTGGCACCTTGAAGAAGTACTTGTCCATCACCTGAGCCTTTGCTGTCATTGCGAATACAGCCAAAAGCATTGCAATAAAAGTAAACTTTTTCATTGTTAAAACGTTTAGTTGTTAATAATTTGTATTTAATATTTTGTCCTTGTCCCCAATCATCTGCCCACCCGAAGGTGGGCGAAATGATTTCGGACAGGAAATTCAATACTGTTTTTGGGGCAAGAAACCAGATACTTACCATCCAGGGTTCTGCTGGATAGCATGATGAGATTTCAAGATCTCGGTCTGAGAGAATGGGAACAGATTCCACTTGCTCTCCCACTGTCCATCACCACGAGTCACAGACACCTTATTATATATATAGGAGCCATCCTCGTTCTTTGTGATTTCCATGCGGTGGATATTCATGAACTTATCGCCATCCTCCATCCAGCGGCGCACGTCATAGAATCGGTGTCCCTCAAAAGCGAGTTCCACACGGCGCTCGTTCTTGTACTTCTCCCAGAAAGCCTCATTGCTCATACCCGTTGCGATAGCTGGCATACCGGAACGCAGGCGGGTCTTGCTCGCCATCTTGGCTGCTGTCTGGGTAGCCGGTACATTCACAGTAGTCTGGTTGCCTTCTTCATCGGTAATCACTACTGCACCACTCGCATCGGCTGCATTGGCATTGCCGCAGGCCTTGAAATACTGGAAGAGAGCCTCTGCATAGTTCAGATACATACCGCCCATACGGAAGGTGAGCCAACCGTGAGGGGATGTAGTAGCTGCATAACCGGAACGGCCACGAAGAATCTGGTCTGCATTACAGAACTTCTTCAGATAGTAACCGGTAGTAGTAGCGTATGACTTTCCTGCTGCATTACCTGTACGGGAGTGATAACCACCTGCATAGGTCTCGATAGTTGGATGCTCACTGTTGTAAGCTGCCAAATCGTTTGGCCATACGTCGCCATTCACGACGACTGTCTTGGTAAGACGTGGGTCACGGTTGTCGTATGGCTTTGTTGCATCATATAAGCTGCTTTCCGCAATGCTCTTTCCATCGGTACACTCAAAAGCATCTACCAAGTCCTGTGTAGGACAGTTGCCGCCCTGACCTGAAGAGTAACCTACTGGGAAGTTGTAGCCCTCGAAAGAACTGGAAGAAGCGGTGCGGCGTGCAAAGAGTATCTCCTTGGTACTGGAAGCATCTGAATAATACTCCTTGCCCCAAAGGTCCTCTAAGTTGGTTGCTAACCCATAACCCTTAGCCTCTGCTGCATCTATAAGTTCCTTATTGGCAGCCACTGCGATGGCCCAGAGATTCTTCTTCTCTTCTGAGGTCTTGCCCTGTGTGAAGAGCGGAGAGGCATGATAGAGAGCTGCCTGAGCCTTCAATGCCAAGACGGCATACTTGTTGGCGCGGGCGGTCTCCGCCTTGGAGAGAATCATATCCGACTTACCTGCATAGTCTTCGATAATCTTGTCCTTGATATCATCACACTCGCTGATGATGAAGTTGAAGATTTCGTCGGCACTGGTTCGTGGAAGTGCTGTCTCCTCGGTACCTGTGGTATTGTGAACCTTGAAAGGTACACCACCGTACTGGCGAACCAGGGTGTAATAGAAGTAAGCACGTGCCCAGCGAGCCTCATACTGATAATTGTTGTAGAGGAACATCTGCTTCTCATAATCGAGATTGAGCTTGAACTGGTCGAATTCAAGATTAGACCAGTTGTCTATCACCTCATTGCAGTAGGTAATGCCCTCATAAGCAGAACTCCAGACGGTCTGGTGAGCATTGACAGGACTCCAGTTGCCGTTGTAGAAATCCTCTACTGCATTGCCATCGTGGCTATATTCAGACTCATCAGTAGCAGAGGAAAGCATGGCTCCCGAGAGGTTGCCCCAGTCGGTATCGATATCTGTGTATATCGTGGTCATCAATCCACCTACGTATTTGAACGAGCGCTGGATGTATTCCTTGTCGTAGGCTGTATATTCATTGTAGTCCATATTACAAGAAGACAACGTCATGGCAGCCAACACAAAGCAAAATAGTTTTTTATTTACTTTCATAATCGTAATTCCTTAAATTTAGAATGTTACTGCAGCACCTACCTGAAGGCTTCTGGTAAGAGGCTGGGTTGTACCGTATGAAGCGGCATCTGCCTCGTCGAGATGATCAAGAGTGAAGAGGTCTGTTCCGCGAGCATACAACTTCACTTTGTTGATGAAACCTATCTTGTTCAACCATGCTGATGGCAGATAATAATACATCTCCACATAGCGGAGCTTGAGATAACTGCGGTCAAACATGTTGAGCGTGCTGTTCAAATTGTTGTTGGCATTGCTGGTTGCTGAGAGACGTGGGAACTTTGGATTCTCAGTATTGCCACGCTCTGCAGACCAGGAGTTCTCGTAAAGATACTGAGACAGCGTGTTATTAGCTACGGCTGAACGGTACAAACCATTGGTGATCTTGAAACCGGTCCACTTGCCTACGCCCTGGAACATGGCATCGATACCCCATCCCTTGTACTCTGCACCGAGGTGGAAGTTGTAGTAGAGGTCTGGCGCAGTAGTGCTGTAACCTATCGCCTGGCGGTCGTTGTTGTCTATCGTCTCGTCACCAGTCAGATCCACATACTTTACATCTCCTGCATGAATGGTTGTGAAATTGTGGATTGGGTAGCCCAATTCCTTCATCTCTGAAGTTGAAATAATGCCATCGCCATTCAGGTCGTCACTCTTCTGGAAGAAGCCATCTGCGATATAACCGAATGCCTGGCCGTATCGCTTGCCTGTAGAAGAGGTATTGGCATAGAGCTGTGGAGCCTCTGCCTGATTCTTCACGATGGTCTTGTTGAGTGTGAGGGAAGCACCAAGACTGATGGTGAGATCCTTGTTCAACTTCTTGCTGTAGTCTGCCGATACATCGAAGCCATGGGAATTGATGACACCTACAGGCTCGTAAGGTGCAGTCATACCGAATACGCTGGAATAGCTGCCTGCTGTAGAATACCAGATATCATAGCGGTGCTGGTAGTAATAATCTGCAGAGATATTCAGACCGCCAAAGAGTGTGGCATCGAAACCGACATTAACCTTGCTTGCATTCTCATGATCGATATGCTGGGTCTTGGCTGTGCCGAGATAGGTATTACCCCACTGTGTACCTGTATAGGTAGCATCGAATGGATAGCTTACGCCGTTCATCTGATAGAACTGGTCGTAATAGGTCCATACGTCTCCGCCAGGAAGCACATCCAGTACCTGGTTGCCCCAGGAAGCGCGCAACTTCAGGAAGTCGAGCCACTTCACATTCTTCATAAACTTCTCATTGGAGATATTCCAAGCGAAAGAAACGTTTGGAGACATCGCCCACTTGTCGCCAGGAGCCAGACGGCTGGAACCGCTCTCTACCAGGGCTACATCGAAGAGAAGTCTGTTGTCATAACCATAGTGACCGAACAGAGAGATATTGTGGCGATATACGGTGGTATTGGTACCGGTCTTGTCGTTGTACTCGTAATCGTACTTCAACTGGCCATATACGTGGTGCTTCTCTGAGAAGTTCTTGTCATAGTTGAGCGCTGCATTCCATACGCAACGGCGAATCCATGAGTTATTGTTGGAACCAGTACCCATGTTGGAATCTGTACCCTGTACGGCAGAGAGAGTTCCCTCGCCATCTGCAACGATTGAACCATTGGTTGGCACCTCGTAGTAGGCATAGCGATAGGTCTTGGAATGGTCTTCATAGACATTTGACCAGGTATCATAACCCAACTGAGCCTGAGCACTCAAACCCTCGGTGATGGATGAGAGATCCTGCTCCAACACCAAGTCGGCATAGAGCGCACGCTGATGGTTCTTATAGTAAGCTGCGCCCTGGCTCTGAGCCACTGGATTGGAAGTAGTATATACAGTATTACCACCCCATACGGTATCTGAAGCCTTCACTGGGAATGCATTGGCTGGCACCTTATAGATCATAGACCAGAGGTCGGCCTGCGCACCTGGCTGCGACTGTTCTGTCAGCAAGCCATACAAGTGGGTATGCAACTTTGTTTTGAGGCCCAGGTCAATATCCATATTGGAACGCAGTGTTCCGCGCGTATATTTATTCTGTGTAGAATATCCGTCGTTCTGGAAGTTCTTGATGAATCCCTTGTTGGTCAGCAACTGCACGTTGGTATAATAACGGAAGTTGCTGGTACCTCCCTTGAACTCAACATTGAAGCGATCGTTGTTGGAAACATTGCGGAAGGTTTCGTCAGCCCAGTTTACATTTGGATAATAGAGCGGATTGGAACCATCTCTATAGGCATTGATGACATCCGAGCTATAGACATCGCCAGCATTCTGATTATGATAAGCCTCGTTGACTGCTGATGCGTATGTAGCTGCATCTACCATCTTAGGCTTGTTGGTGAGGAAAGAGAACACGTGATCATAAGAGAAAGTCACGGATTTGGTATTGTACTTACCATGCTTGGTAGTAATCAAAACCACGCCGTTGGCACCTTTGCAACCATAGAGAGCCGTTGCAGCGGCATCCTTCAGGATAGATACACTCTCTACATCCTCAGCTACCACATTCTCGATGGCACGCTCTACGCCATCCACAATGAAGAGCGGAGTGCTGCCGCTGGAAGACTGGATGCCACGGATATAGAAAGCTGGATTCTGGGCATGGAAAAGACCGGAACCGTCGAGACTGACGAGACCATTGCCCTGACCCAGGATATTATTACCGATGTTGCGTGCGCCACGCTTGTTGACATCCTTGTTGCTGATGACACTGACAGCAGAAGTGGACTGCTCGCGGGTAAAGGTGCGGTTGGCACCTATATCTACGGTCTGGTCCTTATATGCCACAGAGTCCATGATGTCCTGCTGCGCCATTGCTGGCAGGCTAATGCCTGCAAGCAATGACAACATATATATATTCTTTGTTTTCATATACAAATTCATTTTAACTTAGTTAGTTCCCTGAGGTTCTTCTTACCAACCTGGGTTTTGTACAAGACCATAATTCTTATTGATTTCTGCCTGTGGAAGTGGATCGAACAACCACTTCTTCACTTCGTTGCTCTTAGGATCCTGCGTCCAGAGATAACGGCTATTGGCTGTAATCGTCTTGATGCAACTCAGGAAGAACAGAGGCTGTGTAGATGACGGATCATTATCACGGTCACCTCCTACCCACGCAGCATTACGGCTCTGGAAACCATCGCTGGTCTGAATCAGACGATACTGCATCAAACCGTGCAGTTGCTTGGTCATCCAGTCTGTACGCTTCAGGCGAACCATATCAAACCAGCGGGCATTGGTAAGTCCTAACTCTCTTACTCGCTCGTCGAGAAGTTCTTCCATAAACTCTGTGGAAGTCTCGCCATTGCTCAGAGTCACGTTCTGAATGGCAGCTGCTGCTGCGGTAGTTGCTGTATAACCCTTTGCCTTGCGGTAAGTAGAATAGGTCCACATTCTCTCCATGGTAGGAAGACCTACACGAGAGCGAACCTTATCCACCATAGCCACAGCTTTTCCTACATTGTTATCATCCTTATCCTTACGCATCACGAGTGCCTCTGCATACTGCAAATAGAACTCTGAGAGTGACAGAGAAACCCACTGGGTTGGGAAGCGGTAAGAATCAGCAGATTCATCAGGATAACCACCTGCGCCCAAATAATATTTGTTGAATCCATAACCGGAACCGAACATAGTATTCTGCTGAGTCAGGACACCTGTACCACCATCATTACCACTATACCAGAGTTCCCAAGGATAACCAGTCATAGAAGCGCTTGTCCAATCGAGGTTTGTATTCTGTCCGTTCACGATACACTCCTCATACAAACGTGGGTCGCGTGTAAGAACTGTTGTAATCTGACGGGCACCAGAAGGCACCGTACCATCTACAAACATCGTATGCAATGATTTCTTGTTACGCGAAATCGCACCTGTGAATTTATTGGTTACGAAGTTGGTTACATAGATTGTAAACGAACCATCCTTCTTATATACCATGGTTGAATCCGGTTCTGTAACCACCTTGCCACTCACCTGCTTGTAAGTTTTCGTGGCAGCTTTATCCCAGTCGAAAGGTTCACCATCGCTCCATGAGAATTTCTCAACATATTCCTGTGTAGGACTATAGGCATTACGTGGTATTGACTTTGAATACCAATAGTGCCAGCAATAACGTCCTGCTTGGGAATTATCATTACCCTGCACACGTACAGAGTGTAAAATCTCCTTAGAAGCATTGAGGTAATAACCCTTGCGGTATGCCAGACGATAGTATGGCACCTTCTTGTCGGCGGTGTTGGCACTTGCTGGAATATTCTGAGCCTGCTCCAACTTATATACGCCTTTCTCCCGCAACTCATTATAGAACTCATCACAAGCCTTGGCAAAAGCATCCCAACGCTCCTGATATTTAGAATTGTCGGTGTACATGATATATGGCTTTACCTCGTCAGAAGCACCGTCATAATATGGTTTGCCGTCCTCAGGATTGAGCAATGGAGAAGCAGCAAACTGAAGAATCTTACACTTCAAAGCCATCGCACCAGCCTTGGTCCAACGACCGGTCATCGTTGAATTTACGCTCCAAGGAAATTCATTTTCCTGGATAGCCAAATCGAGCTGCTCTACCATCCAGTTCACACACTCCTCTACGGTATTGCGCTTGAACTCGCCATTCACCTCGCCTGTCTCCAGAACGTGATCCATGATAGGAATACCACCGAAGTGCTGGAAAGTATTGAAGAAGGCATCAACCATGAGGCAGCGAGCCTCAGCCTTCAGACGATTCTTCTCGGATGCATCCATATCCTTTTCAGGAGCACGGTCAACATTCGCTAAGAAAATCAAACCAGAACGGATGGTCTTCCACTGGAACTCCTTGTCGTATGAATAAAGCGGACCGTCCAATCCATCTGAACGACCAATATTGGCAGTCAGAGAACCTGTGTAATACTTTGAATAGACAGCAGCTCCATTCCAGAAGTCATGCCAGCAGTCGGTCAAGGCGTCAAACTTACCTGTATATGGGTTACCAGCATGAGGCATGTTGGTACCACCATTATAATATGGCAAGCCATAATACTGCTTAGAGTAGATACCTACAAGAAACTGGCGTGTATATTCTGCATTCTGGAATACAGAGTCTATAGTAGCAGTAGAACTGGTTGCCTTGTCGAGAGAAGCATCTCCCACAGCGATGGTATCGGTACAAGCTGTGAAAGCTGCACCTGCTACCAACATGGCTACTGCACTACGAAATAATATATTATGTTTCATTGTTTCTTTGTTCATTATGTTACATTACCTTTGATTAGAAGCCTACATTCAAGCTGATGGTGTAGGTACGCTGCAATGGGTAAGAAGGAGCATTGGATGCTCTTGTCTCAGGGTCACCCCACTTGTAAGGAGTAAAGGTAAGGAGGTTGTATCCCGAAAGGGTTACCTCGCACTTGTTCATACCTATCTTCTTGAAAGTAGGATTGATGAAATCGTAAGACAGAGATACGGTCTTCAGACGGAGATACTTCGCATCTTTCTCCCAAAGATCTGAATTTTCATAGTTCTGCTCGGCATTCGCCCAGGTTGCTCGTGGATAGAGTGCATCCTGACTCTCATAGACTCCAGGTGTCCATGTATTGTTCACATGATATGAGAGAAGTCCACCCTGGGTTGTATTGGATGAACAGTAGAATGGCTGACGGAACACATCAGTAATGTAACGGCTTACATTCCATGCACCTGTGAGCTGCATATTGAAGGTGAGACGCTTGTAGTTGAAACCGAGAGTGAGACCTGCCATGTACTCAGGATCATCGGTATAACCATTGTCGCGAGTCATATCGTTAGGATCAATCTTACCATCTCCGTCGAGATCCACATACACACAGTCACCTGGCTGCAAGTTGGTTATGCGCTGCTGAGGGAATGGGGTTCCAAAAGTCTGTTCATACTCAGCCTTGGTCTGCTCTCCCTCATAGTACTTCCAGAACTTATACATTGAGCGGGCACCGATACGATGACCCTTTGCCAACATATAGTCGTTCTTCTGAGGCTCTTCCTTCATCTCGATGATCTCATTCTGGTTGTAAGAGAGATTCAACTTACCCCAGAAACGGAAATTCTTACCGATCTTGTCATTGTAGCCGAGAGACAGTTCCCAACCCCATGCCTTGGTCTCACCTGCATTGGTATATGGCATGGTGAAACCGATAGAAGATGGTACGGTTGCATCGCGTACAAGGATATCAGTACGATGCTCACGATAGTAATCGAAGGTTGTCTTAAAGCGGTCGCCAAAGAAATACAGGTCGAAACCATAGTCCTGCTTGAATGCCTTCTCCCAACCGATATCTGGATTGTTCTTGATAGACTCGTAAGCACCTGCTATGGAAGAGGTTCCCTGTACAGTACCAGACTGGGCATTACCGAAGAGATAACCGTATGTATCCGCCCAGTTGCTCATATTATTGACCAAACCATAAGAACCGGTGATATATGGGTCAGCAAGATACATAAATCGGATTTTGTCCAAAGTCTTATCATTACCGACAAGACCCCAAGAGGCACGGAGTTTGAAGAAAGAAGCAATCTTGGAAATTGGCTTCCAGAACTTCTCCTCACTGATGATCCAACCGATAGAACCTGCTGGGAAGGTACCGAAACGGCGACCTGGCGCGAAGTTCTCAGAACCATTATAACCTATGTTGAACTCTGCCATATATCTGTTGGCATAGTCGTAAGTTACACGACCCACAAGACCTACGTAAGAACGAGGCACATCTGGATATGAAATATTAGAATAATAATACTGCTTAGACTGGTTGTAAAGCATCAGAGCATTCACGGTATGCTTGCCGAATACACGTGAATAGTTGAAGCTACCCTCCAAGTACCAGTCACGTGCCTTACCCTGAGATGCTGAGTAAGAAGGATCGGTATCATTACCGTTCTGGCGATATACAATATAAGGAGTACCATCGGCATTGTAGATGACATTGCCCTGCTCGTCGTACTGTACGAGTGGGTTGTAAGTAGCCACCTGACAGTTACCCTGCTTGCTAATCGTATAAGCAGAGTTGTAAGATCCCTTCGCCTTGAAACTCAGACCCTTAGTGATAAAATCCAACTTCTGGTCGAGCACGAGGTCCATCTGTATCTTGTTGATATTGGTCTGCATGAAACCCTTACCATAGTAACCCATACCGTCACCTCCTACAAATGGCAATTTCAATCCGTCAGTATAATCGGTAGTACAATAAACCAACTTGTTATCAATGATACCAGGACTTGAGAAAGGAGTAGCATAATAAATCTGCTTGATCAGACCTGCTGCACCTGAACCAGTATATGGCTTGTCGGCATTGCTCACATTACCAGCCACATTGAAAGACAATGTTGTAGTCTTGGTAGCCTTGAGGTCGAGATTAGAACGGTAGTTGAAGCGATGATACTGATAACCGAAGTCATAGTTAGCACCAAACTCCTTGAAGAGACCATCCTGAGAATAATAACCTGTAGAGATGAAGTACTTCACGCGGTCTGTACCACCCGAAATATTCAGGTTGTGCTGCTGCTGGAGCGTCACATCCTTCATGATATAGTCTGCCCATCTCGTATTAGGGAAACGGATAGGATCAGAACCTGTAGCAAACTTCTGAATGATGGCATCAGAGAAACTCTTAGAGAATGGCTTCTCTGCCATATAGGCTTCCAAAGACGCATATTTACCATTGGCAACCGCTAAATTTGCAGTCTGCCAATAGTCATTCTCTGACATCTGATTATAGAAATTAGCATACTCTAAAGAAGAAGCCTGCTCTACCATCTTGGTAGGTGAAAGTGCTGTCCAAGAAGTAGATACGCTGATTTTGGCCTTACCCTGTGAACCACGCTTAGTAGTAATCAGGACAACACCATTGGCACCACGCACACCGAATACGGCTGTTGCAGAGGCATCCTTCAATACGGTTACACTTTCGATTTCATTAGGGTCGATATCTGCCATCGTACGCTCTACACCATCCACCTGGATGAGAGGCTGTGAGTCTCCCCATGTAGCCTTACCGCGAACGAAGATTTCTGCTGCATCATCACCTGGCTCACCGGAATACTGAACGGTAGTCACACCAGAAAGCTGACCACCCAGCACATTGTTGACAGAACCGACTGAAGTACGTACCAAGTCTTCGCTCTTTACGCTGGAAATAGCACCGGTCATGGTTACCTTCTTCTGTACACCATAGGCAACAACCTCAACGGTATTCAGAGAAACAGCACCAGAAGTCTTCATCTGAACTTTCATTCCTTCCTTGGCTGCCACGATACTTTCGTCGTAACCAATATAAGTAATCTTGAGTTTCTGACCAAGCTTGACGTTGATACTGAAGTTACCATCCATATCGGTAATAGTACCTTGTGATGCACTTCCGCCTACAACCAGTACGGTCGCACCAATCACTGGTTCGCCAGTCTCATCGACCACCGTACCCTTGACAGCCTTTGCCTGCTGCACGTTCTGTACCTCAGCATGAGCTTGCCCCCCCACGTAAGGGCTGAGCATCAGCGCTGAGCATACCAATGCAAATGGCAACACAGACTTTTTCATCATTTTGTTTTGTTTGCTCATATTTTTAAATAGGTTTTATGTTCTGTCCAATCCCCTATATACCCCAAAAAGTCAATTTGCTTAATGACAGCTACAATATTCATCTGATAGCCTCAAATGCTATTGCAGAATGATTTTGAAATTGCATATAAGTTTCATCTTCCTTTAGGCAACCAATAGGTTCATCTTGTACAAAGCTAATTTAAGAATGCTTCTGTTTTAGTCGATCACTAATCTTGTTTTTAGCTTACCACTAATCTCGTTTTAGTTAATCGCTAATCCGTATAAGCTCTTGATTTAGTTTATTCCTAACTTCGTTTAAGTCTTGTTTTAGAATTATTTCGGTTGCAAAAGTACAGAATCGATTTATTTTGCTACCTTAAATTTTGATTATTAACCCTATTTTTTTGATAACAAACCTAAAATATCGAATTCTATTTCTTAAAATTGCTTATATTATTATATATAAATAGGTATATTAGAAACGATAATCATAGAAAAATTCTGCATTTCCTTTTTTTTTAGTAACTTTGCAAAAGAAACAAGTTACAACTACCATTTATAACGAAAGATCTATGCAAACAAGTAAATATTTGCTCGCCTCAGAACGGGATGCACAATGGGGACTCACCATCAGCACTATCGGATATGAGGTGATAGAGCCACACGACAGCTACCCTACCAAGGGACATGCTGACGGCTACTATTTTGATATCAACAAAGGCAGAACGCTGGATGAATTTCAGTTGCTCTATCTGACAGAGGGCGAAGGTGTTTTCCAGTCAGCCCACTGCCCAGAAACCGTCATCAAAGCTGGCGACATCTTCCTGTTGTTCCCTGGCGAATGGCATACTTACCACCCTACTCAAGGAAAAGGATGGAAAAGTTATTGGATAGGATTCAAGGGAAGAAACATTGACGACCGAGTGAAGCATAAGTTCCTCTCTCCAGAGAAGCCAATCTATCACGTGGGGTTTAGCAACGAAATCATCAATCTATATGAGGAAGCACGATACATTGCTCAGGAGGAAGCATCATACGCCCAGCAAACCTTGGCAGGTATCGCCAACCATCTCATCGGCCTGATGTACTCCTTGGAGCGTAATATTGAATTGAATAAAGATTCAAAGCATGTGGACATCATCAATAAAGCCCGTCTTCGAATCCGCGAATCATTGGAAGGCAACCTTACCATTCAGGAGATTGCGCAGGAACTCGGCATCAGCTATTCTTCCTTCCGCAAACTCTTCAAGGAGCACACCGGTTTCGCACCTGCCCTTTACCAGCAGAATCTGAAACTGCAGAGGGCAAAGGAACTGCTTTCCACTACCGATGATAGCATCAAGGAGATAGCCTACCGCCTTAATTTCGAGTCGCCAGACTACTTCTCTTCAAAATTCAAGAGTCAGACGGGCATGAAGCCTTCAGATTTCAGAAACATGAACAGATAATTCAGAAAAACAGAACAGACTATATCTGAATCATAATAAAATACGTTACTAACATTTATCAACTCATAATTATCAAATGCTTATAGGCTGCTTGCAGAACTAAAGGTTCACAAGCAGCCTTGTCTTATTCCAGCCCATTGGATTATTCCCTTTTATCCATACACCCCTTTAAGCCTCCCATTCTATGATTCTTCTTTCATCACTTCCCCCAAAAACATCCATCACTTCCCCAATTTTATACTGCCGCCAAATATCAAGGGCTGAAAATCAAAATCCCTTGTTGCATTTCACGATTTAGGTCTATCTTTGCACCGAAAATTTCAACAAAGACTTTGAAGTAACACATAAGGAACTTCGGAATCAACAGAAATTAAACTTAGAAATCAATAACATTAAATTAGACTTAAAAACCTAACAAAATGGAACAAAAAAAATACTTCTTTGCAGTGGATTTAGGTGCCACCAGCGGAAGAACCATTATCGGTAGTTTATCAGATGGAAAGTTCAATCTGGAAGAACTGACACGTTTCGACAATAATCTCATCGAGACGGGCAATCACTTCTATTGGGACATCTATGCGCTCTATCAGGAAATCATCAAGGGCTTGAAACTCGTGGCTCAAAGAGGCATCAACATCCAGAGCATCGGAATCGACACCTGGGGATGCGACTTTGTATATGTGGGCAAGGACGGAGCCATCCTCCGCAACCCTCTCGCCTATCGAGACCCACATACAGTGGGCATGATGGAGAAATACTTCGACGAGCAAATCAGCAAGGAAAAGGTATATGAAAAGACGGGCATCCAGTTCATGAACTTCAACTCCCTCTTCCAGATATACGCTATGCGCAAGGCTGGCAATGTGGCTTTGGAGAATGCAAACAAAATACTCTTTATTCCGGATGCGCTGAGCTATATGCTTACCGGTAACGCTATCTGCGAATATACTGTAGCCTCCACCTCGCAGATTCTCAATCCGATGACAGGCGACCTCGACCAGGATCTTGTTGAGAGTCTCGGATTGAAGCGCGAACAGTTTGGAGAAATGACAGCACCTGCTACCATCATCGGCACACTCACCGAGGAAGTACAGAAGATAACTGGCTTGAATGCAGTACCTGTCATCGCTGTAGCAGGACATGATACAGCCAGCGCAGTAGCTGCCGTTCCTGCCAAGAATGAAAAGTTCGCTTACCTCAGTTCTGGCACTTGGAGCCTCATGGGTATAGAGACTCAGAAAGCTATCATCAATGAACATAGCTATGAACTCAACTTCACAAACGAAGGCGGTATCGAGGGCACTACCCGATTCCTCAAGAATATCTGTGGTATGTGGATCTACGAGCGTTGCCGTAAGGAATGGAAAGATGTGGCAGCTGCTAATAACAGTGACCAGACTTGTCTTGGACATGGCGAACTGATTGCTGAAGCAATGAAGCAGCCAGCCTTCCAGAGTATCATCAATCCAGACGATGCTGTCTTTGCCAACCCATCCTGCATGGTAGAAGCTATCAAGCAATATTGTGAAAAGACCGGTCAGCATGTACCTGAGAGCTACGGCGAGTTCTGCCGCTGCATCTTCGAAAGTCTTGCCCTTCGCTACCGTCAGGTATTCACATGGCTCAAAGAATTTGCAGATTTCGATATCAACGTGCTCCACATCATCGGTGGCGGTTCTCTCAACCAATACCTCAACCAGTTTACAGCCAACAGTTGTGGCGTAACAGTTCTTGCTGGTCCACAAGAAGGTACAGCTATCGGAAATATCATGCTGCAGGCTAAGGCTTCCGGCTTGGTAAAGGATATCTGGGAAATGCGACAAATCATCGCCAACTCTCTGGAACTGAAGAAATTCGAGCCACAGGACAAGGATGCTTGGGATGCAGCTTACGAGAAGTTTTTAAAGGTAAAAGGGTAAAAAGGTAAAAAAGTAAAGAAAGAAATAAACAATAAAAGATTAACAATATAAAACTTAAAGACAATTATGAAAGCAGATTTGATTTTGAAGAATTACGAGATTGCAAAAGAGCGCTATGCTGCTCTGGGTGTAGATACCGACAAGGCTATCGAGACATTGGAGAAAACTCCTATCTCTCTGCATTGCTGGCAGGCTGACGATGTAGTTGGTTTCGAGCGTGGCGAGGCTGCTTCTGGCGGTATCCAGAGTACAGGTAACTATCCTGGCAAGGCGCGCAATATCGATGAACTCCGACAGGATATTGAAAAGGTAAACTCTCTCCTCGCTGGTACCTTCCGTCTCAATCTCCACGAGATATATGGTGAGTTCGGGGGCAAGCAAATCGACCGTAACGAGGTAACCGTAGATCAGTTCACTGGTTGGATGCAGTGGGCTAAGGAGCAGAACATGAAGCTCGATTTCAACTCTACTTCTTTCTCTCACCCATTGAGTGGCAACCTCACTTTATCAAACCCAGACCCTGCTATCCGTGAGTTCTGGATTGAGCACACCAAGCGTTGCCGCCATATCGCTGATGCAATGGGTAAGTTCCAGAACGATCCATGTATCATGAACATCTGGATACACGATGGCTCTAAGGATATCACAGTAGAGAAGGGACGCTATCGTGAGATTTTGAAGAACTCTCTTGATGAGATCTTGGCAGAGGAGTTGCCTAACATGAAGTCTTGTCTCGAAGCTAAACTCTTCGGTATTGGCTTGGAGGCTTATACCGTAGGTTCTCACGACTTCTACGCTGGCTACTGCGCTAAGAACAATGTGATGTACACTCTCGACACAGGTCACTATGAGCCAACAGAGAACGTATCGGATGCAGTTTCAGCACTCCTGCTCTTTGTTCCTGAGTTGATGCTCCATGTATCTCGCCCAATGCACTGGGATTCAGATCACGTAACACTCTTCGACGACAATACCCGCAATCTCTTCTCTGAGTTGGTTCGTGCCAATGCCCTCGACCGTGCTCATATCGGTCTCGACTACTTCGATGGTTCTATCAACCGTATCGGTGCTTACATCATCGGTGTACGTGCTGCCCAGAAGTCTTTGTTGCAGGCATTCCTTGAGCCTCTCGACACCCTCCGCAAGTACGAGGATGAAGGCAAGCTCTTCCAGCGTCTTGCACTCTTGGAAGAAGAGAAGACATTGCCATTCGGCGCTGTATATGATTACTTCAACCTGAAGAACAACATTCCTGTTGGCGAGGAGTATATCGCTGACATTGAGAAGTACGAGGCAGAAGTTCTCGCTAACCGCAAGTAAGTGAAGAACGAAGAGTGAAGAACGAAGAATTCAATAGTCTTATGTCTAAAAAAGCATTTGAATTCTTCACTCTTCGTTCTTCACTCTTCACTTTAATTATACAATTATGGAAATATTAATAGGACTTTTAATCATAGCCGTGGGTGCCTTCTGCCAATCCAGTTGCTATGTGCCAATCAACAAGATCAAAGATTGGAGTTGGGAATCCTACTGGTTGGTACAGGGAGTATTCGCCTGGTTGATACTGCCCTTCTTAGGAGCTTTATTGGCTGTACCAGACGGACATTCTTTCTTTGAATTGCTCGATGGTAACGGATTCAATGTAGCAATGACCATGCTCTTCGGTGTACTTTGGGGCGTGGGTGGTTTGACTTTCGGCCTCTCCATGCGCTATCTCGGTGTGGCACTCGGCCAGAGTATCGCCCTTGGAACCTGTGCAGGTCTGGGTACCATCATGGGACCCGTTTTGCTCAACATCTTCTTCCCTGAGATGAATGCCTTGTCTTCACTCACGTTCAGCGTGATACTCGGCGTAGTGGTTACCCTCGTGGGTATCGCCATCATCGGTGTAGCAGGCAGCATGAAAGCAGCATCACTGTCAGAGGAAGAAAAGAAGGCAGCAGTGAAGGACTTCAACTTTCCTAAGGGTCTTGCCATTGCTCTCCTTGCTGGTTTCATGAGCGGTTGCTTCAACGTAGGTCTTGCCTTCGGCAGCGACATTCATTTCGGCAGTTTCACTCCAGACATGTACAAGACACTCCCTGCCACTTTCTTCGTGACACTGGGCGGTTTTGTAACCAATGCCATCTACTGTTTCTATCAGAATACCAAGAACCATACTTGGGGCGATTATCAGAAACAGGAGGTATGGGGCAACAACCTTCTGTTCTGTGCCCTTGCCGGTGCCTTGTGGTACAGTCAGTTCTTCGGCTTGTCATTGGGCAAGGGATTCCTCACAGAATCACCCGTTCTTACTACCCTATCCTTCTGCATCCTGATGGCTCTCAATGTGGTATTCTCCAATGTATGGGGCATCATTCTGAAAGAATGGAAAGGCTGTTCGGGCAAGACCATTGGCGTGCTGCTGGTAGGTATATTAGTACTCATCGTCTCTTGCTTCTTGCCTCAGCTTATCTGATGCAGATAAATACCTATGCCATCAGAAATCAATCGTATAGCAATTTGCATTTGTATAACAAGTAAAAAACATAGAATATCATGAAACGTTTTGCATTCAAGATGTATCTCAAGAAGGGATGCGAGAAAGAATATGCCAAGCGCCACGCTGCAATTTGGCCGGAGTTAAAACAGATGATCAAGGACCAGGGTGTAAGCGACTACAGCATCTTCTGGGACAAGGACACCAACCTACTCTTTGCCGTCCAGAAATGTGATAGCGACACCAACAGTCAGGACACCACCAACGTGGATCCTATCACACAAAAATGGTGGGATATGATGGCAGACATCATGGAAGTGAATCCAGACAACTCTCCTGTCAGCATCCCACTGGAAGAACTCTTCCACATGGATTAAAGTCATATCTATATTGCCCAGATTTGGTTCACCTATTTGGGCACTTGTTGCCCGTCTCGTGAGCAAC
>OHAY01000551.1_pt1 | contig 39192 bp, 41 predicted proteins | sample 1577191 | NCBI WGS metagenome assembly OHAY01 (sample SAMEA3541504, study PRJEB24748) | human gut metagenome | biome: human gut; feature: human-associated habitat; material: faeces | place: China | collected 2012 | reverse complement strand
ACCGCAACGGGAATACGGGCGAAATACGGCGTTGTTGCCGTAGATCCGGATCATATTCCGCTGGGAAGCCGGCTGTATGTGCCGGGGTATGGATATGCGATTGCAGCGGACACAGGCGGCGCGATTATTGGAAACCGGGTTGATTTGTGCATGGAAGACTACCAAGCTTGTATGGAGTTTGGCGTTCGCAATGTAGACGTATATATTCTGGAATAAAAAATCCGGTTCTTGCTTAGAGAAAGCAGGAACCGGATTTTTTAGGAAAACCACGAGCTGCCGAGAACGGTGCCGAGCCAGCAGAGGAGAAAGCCGCCGGCAATCTGCAGGCCGCCGTACCAAAAAAAGGAAGCGGTCATGCCGGACTGGAACAGGGTCAGCCATTCATATTGAAACGTAGAGAAGGTCGTCAGGCCGCCAAGGCAGCCGGTAACCAGAAACAGTTTGGTTTGCGGCGAAAGCTGCGTATGAAGGCTGAAAAATGCCATGAGAAAGCCGATGCAGAAAGAGCCTGCCAGGTTAACCAGGACGGTGCCGTAAGGAAAAAACGCGCCGCCGTGGGAAGACGCCAGGCTGGAGATAAGATAGCGCAGGATGGCGCCGATTGCGCCGCCGATGCCGACGGAAAGTAAAGAGTAGATCATAGCTGTCCTTTCTGAATGAGGCAATAAAAAAAGCCGATCCATTCTGCTAAGAAGCAGAAGTCATCAGCAATTCATGCGGTTTCGGCAGTGCCGGGGGAGAACCTCATTCCCTATATTTTTATTATAATAAGTATAAGAAAGCAAACTGGAAATGTCAATATATGCATGGGTGGAGAATATGGTTGATAATCATACTAGAAGTGGGGAAGAGTATGTAAAAAGACGCTGTTTTTTGACCTAAAGGGATGGAATTTAGTATAATAGAAGAAAAATATAGAAGAAGAGGTGGTGTGTGTGGGAAAACACCGCGGAGGATGGTTTCTGGTTTGCCTGCTCTTTTTCCTGATGAATGTGATGCCGATCGGGGCGTCGGATTTAGTGAAAGAAGGAATGAAAGGCAGCGAAGTCAAACAGATACAGCAGCTTTTGGCCGGTAAGGGCTATTATCGGGAAAAGCCAAACGGAATATATGATAAAAACACCGTACAGGCTGTCAAAGCCTTTCAGCTGGATCACGGGCTGGAAGCGGACGGCGTCACGGGCAAGCTGACAAAAGAGGCGCTGAAGAAAAAGAACCGTTCGCCCAAAAAGGAGCGGAGTGTAGAAACGCTGCTTCACTTTCCGTATGAACCGGGAGATCGGGGCGATTCTGTACTGCAGCTGCAGGGATATTTGCTGAAATCCGGCTATATTTTGCAGACGTACGATGGGATTTATGGGAACGATACGAAAAAAGCCGTCGAAGAGTTTCAGAAACGCAGGGGAATGAAGCAGACCGGCGTGATCGATGAGACGACGTACCGGGCGCTGCGCGTGATCCCGGGAACACCGAAAAACTATAAGAAAAAATTGCTGATGCATGTTTCGGCATACAGCAGTGAAGACGATGGGAACGGATTGTATACGGCACGGGGCAATCGCCTGACCCAGGGACTGGTGGCGGTGGACCCGAATGTGATCCCGCTGGGATCGGTGCTGTATATTGAAGGATACGGCTATGCCGTGGCGGATGATACCGGCGGAGCGATCGTGGGAAATACGGTAGATATCGGCATGAATTCAAGACAAGACGCGCTCCAATGGGGGCGAAGAGACGTGATGGTATATATCATACGATAAGAGAATATGCATAAAGACTGCATCGCTTTGGATCGGAACGGACTCCGGTATGAGGCGGTGCAGTTTTCTATTGTTCGGAGAATATCGGAGATTTTTTGCATATTCTCCTGTATTTATCGTGGCGTATATGATATTCTATATGTATAGAGAAAAATAAAATTCGAACGTTCGTATTTTTAGATAGGTGAGGGAGCAGTATGGCAGAAAAAGTACGCCGTGTAGAACGGATGGTAGCGTTGACGAAGATGTTGGTGGACCGGCCGAATGAACTGATACCGCTGGGATATTTTTGCGATTTTTTTGGGATTGCCAAATCGACGCTGAGTGAGGATTTGCTGGCATTGAAGCAGTCGCTCCGGCATTTTGAGCTGGGCGCGCTGGAGACGGTGTCCGGGGCTGCCGGAGGGGTTCGGTTTATTCCGTACCGCCGGGAAGAGCGGGCGGATAAGGTGCTGGAGAAAGTGGCGCGCCGTTTATCTGAGCCGGACCGTATCATTGCCGGCGGTTTTTTATATATGTCTGATGTGCTGTACGACTGGCATACGGCCGCGCAGCTGGGCGAAATTTTTATGACCCGGTTCTGCGAAAAAGAGCCGGACTATATCATGACGGTGGAAACAAAGGGGATTCCGTTGGCGGTCATGGTCGCAAGAGCGTTCAATAAGCCGCTGGTCATTGCAAGGCGGGACAGCCGGGTGACGGAAGGCAGCGCGATCAGCATCAATTATGTAACAGGATCGGCAAAGCGGATTCAGACGATGTCGCTGACGAAGCGGGCGATTCCGACAAAATCCAAAGTACTGATCATCGATGATTTCATGAAAGCCGGCGGCACGGCCAAAGGCATGATGGAATTGGTGCGGGAACTGGACGGAGAGGTGGTCGGCGTCGGCGTTCTCCTGGCTACGGAAGAACCGTCGCCTAAGTTAGTAGAAAATTATGAATCGCTGTTTATTCTCCATCATGTCGATGAAGAACGGCAGCGTGTAGAAATAACTCCGGTATTTGACAGAAAAGGATAGGTGAACGATATGAAAGAAACAGCAGCGTTGATTTTAGCTGCCGGCAAAGGGACGCGCATGAAATCCCGGCTGCCGAAAGTGCTTCATCGGGTAGGCGGACTGCCGATGGCGGAGCAGGTATTGCATGCAGTACAGAAAGCGGGGACAAGCCGCCAGATCATGGTCATTGGTTTTGGCAGTGAAGCGGTGCAGGAATATTTTGGCAGCCGTGTGGAATTTGTCCTGCAGGAAGAACAGCTGGGAACGGGGCATGCGGTGATGCAGGCGGCGCCGCTGTTGGAAACGATGGAAGGAACCGTCGTGATCACCTGCGGGGATACGCCTCTGGTAACGGCGGAAACGTTCCGGGAGATGATGGCGTTTCACGAACAGCAGCAGGCGGCGGCTACGATATTGACGGCTGTGATGGACGATCCGACGGGATACGGCCGAATCATTCGCAATGAAGCGGGCCATGTAGTTAAGATTGTAGAGCAAAAAGACGGCGCGCCGGACGAGCTGGCTGTGCAGGAAATCAATACGGGAATCTACTGTTTTGATATTCAGAAATTATTGGGCGCGCTCAAACAGATCGGCAACGATAACGCGCAGGGAGAATACTATCTGACTGATGCGATCGGGATCTTGGTGCATGCCGGCGACGCGGTGGCGGCGTTTGTGACAAAAGACAGCGAACAGACGCTGGGCGTTAATTCCCGGGTGCAGCTGGCGGAAGCGGAACGGATACTGCGGGCGCGGATCGCCAAACACTGGATGGAAGAAGGGGGAACGATCATAGCCCCGATGAATACGTATATCGGCACAGAAGTGGTGATTGGGAAAGATACGATCCTCTATCCGGGCACGATACTCGAAGGCGCGACGGTGATCGGCGAAGGCTGCGAGGTAGGCCCGTATACGCGGCTGACTAATGTAACGATGGGAAACGATACGCATATCCATATGTGCTATGCCCATGATTGTGAAATCAAAAACGAAGCGGAATTGGGGCCGTTTGCCCATTTCCGGCCGGATACGGTGATCGGCGATCGGGTGAAAGTCGGCAATTTCGTCGAAGTGAAAAATTCTGTTGTCGGTGCGGGCACTAAATTCCCGCATCTCAGCTACATCGGCGACAGCGATGTGGGAGACGGCGTCAATATGGGCTGCGGTACGATCACCGTCAATTATGACGGCAAAAAGAAACACCGCACGGTGATCTGCGACCATGCTTTTGTCGGATGCAACAGTAATTTGGTGGCGCCTGTAACGATCGAGCCGTATGCCTATGTGGCTGCGGGAACGACGGTTACGAAAGACGTGCCGGAAAACGCGCTGGCCGTAGGACGGGCGAAACAGAAAAATATTGAAGATTGGGTTAAAGAAGATACCTATAAAAAATAGCCAAAACGGCGAGAATAGTATATACTATAACAGTATCTTGAAAAAGCAATAGGAGGAGTATCATGTCAGTGGAAGATGGTAAGAAGTTAAAAATATTTTCTGGGAATGCTAATCCCGAATTAGCAAAGGAGATCGCCGAATATTTGGGCTTGCAGGTAAGCGACGCCTTTGTAGGGAAATTCAATAACGGCGAAGTGCAGGTTATGATTGAGGAAAGCGTTCGCGGGAAGGATGTTTTCGTTATTCAGCCGACCAGCGCGCCGGTAAACGACAATATGATGGAACTGCTTATCATGGTAGACGCTCTTAAACGCGCTTCTGCGCGCCATATTACGGCAGTGGTTCCGTATTACGGATATGCCCGTCAGGATCGGAAGACGCGGGGCCGCGAACCGATTACGGCAAAACTGATGGCGGATCTGATGAGCACGGCAGGCGTTACCCGCATGGTTACGATCGATCTGCATGCCGGTCAAATCCAGGGGTTCTTTGATATTCCGGTAGACCATCTGGTAGGTGCTTCTATCCTTGCAAAATATATTAAACAAAAACAGCTGGAAGACGTAATCGTCGTATCTCCGGATCTGGGCGGCGTAACGAGAGCCCGCGATTTGGCGGACCGTATCGGCGCGCCGATTGCGATCATTGAAAAACGCCGGCCGAAGCCGGGCGTAGCGGAAGTCATGAACCTGATCGGCTCGGTAGAAGGGAAAAATGCCGTTATTGTCGACGATATCGTGGATACGGCAGGCTCGCTGTGCGAAGGCGCGAAAGCGCTCCATAAATTCGGCGCTAAATCCGTATTGGCCTGCTGCACGCACGGCGTATTGACCGATCCGGCTATCGAACGGATTCAGAATTCGGATATCAACGAATTGATTATCACGAATACGATTCCGCTTCCGAAAGAAAAACAGATTGATAAAATCACGGTTCTTTCCGTAGCGCCGCTGTTGGGAGAAGCGATCATGCGCATCTTTCACGACGTTTCGGTAAGCAAACTGTTTGACAAATAAGACAGTGAAACTCATCGTAGGTCTGGGGAATCCCGGAAAAGAATATGAAACGACAAAACATAACGTAGGGTTCATGGTCATCGATGAACTGGCAAAACGGTGGAACGTTTCTCTTTGGCAGGAAGATAAAAAAGGCTTGATCGCGCAGGCGAACGTCAACGGGGAAAAGATACTTCTCCTGAAACCGCAGACGTATATGAATTTGAGCGGCGAATCGGTTGGGCCGGTAATGAACTGGTACAAACTGGCTGGGGAAGACGTATATGTCATTTATGACGATATGGATTTGCCGGTAGGCAAGCTCCGCATCCGCAAAAACGGCAGTGCCGGCGGACATAATGGGATAAAGAGCATACTGGCTCATGCCTGTGATGATTTTATCCGGTTCCGCGTAGGGATCGGCAGGCCTCTTCCGCAGTGGACGGTCGTCAATCACGTGCTGGCTCCTTTTCGGGAAGAAGACAAAGAAGCGATCGCCAAAGGAATAGAAGCGGCCGCGACTGCCATAGAAGGATGTCTTGAACTGGGCGTCGATAAAGGCATGAACCGATACAATCCAAAAAAAGGCGGCAGACCGCGCCAATAGATAGGATCAAAACGAACAGCCTCGAATAGAGGCTGTTTTTTTAATACCCTTTTTCTGCAAAAAAATGTATTTTATTTCGTATCACTTCGGCTCTTGCCGATAAGAAAAATGTCGGATATACTAAAAGCAAATAATATGTAATATATCACATATTGGAAAAATGAACGAAAAAAAGTATGGATGGACAGAGCAGAAAGGCGTATACTGAAGCCATCAAAAAAAGATGAGCAAAGGCGCTTTTGTACTCTGTGCAGAAGCGTCTTTTTTGTTTTAAGGAGGAATGAGCATGAAGAAAAAAATCAGCTTGCTGCAAATGGACGTAAAGATGTCTGATCCGGAAGCGAACTATGCGCATGCCGTAGAGATGATGGAAGAAGCGATGAAAGAACAGCCGGATATTCTGGTATTGCCGGAAACGCTGAACGTAGGATTTTTCCCGACGGAAGGGTTGGCGGAAATGGCCGATCAGGACGGCAGACGGACAAAAGAAGTATTCGGCGCTTTTGCGAAAAAGCACGGCGTCAATATCGTAGCCGGGTCTGTAGCGAATGTGAAAGAAGGCGCAGTATATAATACGGCGTATGTATTTGACCGGCAGGGGAACTGTGTCTGCGAATACGACAAAGTACACGGATTTACACCGTCGAACGAACATCATTATTTTAAAGGCGGCGACGGTATCCGCCGGTTTGAACTCGATGGAATTCCCTGCGCGATGATCATTTGCTATGACGTGCGGTTCCCGGAACTGATCCGGACGGCGACGGTACAGGGCGTAGATTTGTTTTTCGTACCGGCGCAGTGGCCGCTGATCCGCAAACTTCACTGGGTAACGCTCAATACGGCAAGAGCTATTGAAAACCAGATGTACCTGTGCGCGGTCAATGGCTGCGGATATGCGGGCGAAACGAAATACGGCGGCAATTCCCTGCTGATCAGCCCTTGGGGCGAAGAAATCTGCCATCTGGGCACCGAAGAAGAAATCCAGACGGGAGAAATCGATTTGGACGTGATCAAAGGAATTCGGGAAAGCATCAATGTGTTCCGGGATCGGAAGGCGGAATATTACCACGTGTAACAGACAGCAACCATTTATACACTATTTATAAAAAGGAGAAAATAACATGAAATTCAACGTTATCAATGCAAAAGGAACAAGACAGGAAGAAGTAGCACTTAAAAATTTGATCGTGGTAGGATTTGCCGGCAAAGATATTGAAAAGACGATGGAACATATCCGGGAGCTGGAAGAAGAAGGGATCAAATGCCCGAAAAAAGTTCCGGTAGTATACCAGTGTGAAAAACAGCTGCTGACCCGCAAAGAAGAAATTGAAGTAATTGGGGATAAAACGAGCGGCGAAGTGGAATACACGATTTTGGTAAAAGACGGCAAATATTATATCGGCATTGGCAGCGACCATACCGACCGGGAACTGGAAGCGGTAAGCATTCACAAATCCAAACAGGTTTGCCTCAAACCGTATGCAGAAGATTTCTGGGAATATGACGAAATTAAAGATCATTTCGATGAAATTAAATTGGTATCGACGCAGGTGGTAGACGGAAAAGAAATCGAGTACCAGTGCGGCGTGACGAGCGATCTGCTCCCGATTGGAAAAATCATTGAAGAAATTCAAACGGAATTGGACGTAGAAGACAGCCTGATTTATACGGGAACGGTTCCTTTGGCAGATGGCTTTAAATTTGGTGAAAAATTCTCCTGCAAATTGGTAGATGAAAAACTGGGACGGGAAATTTCTCTTTCCTATTCTGTAAAAATGATCGCAGAACACTAAGATATGGTCGGGATTCCACAAAAAGGAAGTGAGTTTCAATGGTTTTAGCACAAATTATCATGGTGCTGACGCTGATCACCATGATCGGCGGCTTTGCTCCTTTGTATATTACTGCCGCTGTTGGGGGAACGCTGGCTGCATTGGCAGCGGGCTTTCCTCTTACCGGGAGCGATCCGAATGCGATTTCAAAGATACTGATATCCGCGATGAATCCGGTTATCGTAGACATGCTGGGCGTATTGCTCTTTATCGGTATCATGCAGAAATCCGGATATATGGACGTTATCATTTGGCATATTATGGATTTTGGCCGGAAAAAAGGCGGTGCGCCGGGGATTGCAACGGCCGCTGGTCTGGCAACCGTGTTGCTTGGCGCGCTGACTGCGTTTACGCAGCCGGTTATCATGGCGACGATCGCAGGGCCGGCAGCAGTACGGCTTGGCTTGCATCCGAATAAAACCGCCGCTATTATTTCCATCGCAAATACCGTCGCGAATTCCTGCGGGTTTACGCATCCGACGATGCTGGCGATATTGGCGGTAACCGGCGTGCATTTCGGTTTGATCAACGTATATGGCTTTATTGGATCTATTGGAATCTATATTTATCTGTACTGGAAAGCCAGACATGACATGATAAAAGAAGGGATTGAAATCCTGCGGGATGATGTAGAAGCCTTTGAACCGCTTCCGGAAGGATCGCCGTCTTTTATGAAAGCTTTCTTCCCATTCCTCGTACTGTGCGTAGCATTCTTTGCCGGCATTCCTGTATTTTTAGTCGGCATGGGCTGCGGTATCCTGGTTATTCTGATGTCCCGCATGAATTTGGCGGACGGTGAAAAAGCCATGGTCAGCGGGGTAACGCAGATCGCGATTCCGATCGTTGCTATTATCAGTTTAATGTTCATGTCCAACGTAATTACAAAAATCGGCCTGGTAACGCTGATGGCGGAATATGTAGAACCGTATCTGGCAATCGCTCCGATCCAGATCTTGTTCCTGATTTCCTTCTTGGCAGGAACGATCACGCAGTCCAACGCAGCTTCCGCGCCTTTGGTACTGCCGTTTACGCAGATCGTTATCAACATGGGCTGCGATCCATTGGCAACGAGCTTTGCAGCTATTACCGGCTGTGCGATCATGCAGCTGTTCCTCACTGGCGGGGCTTTGACAGCGCTTCCTGTTGTTGCCGGCGTTATCCCGGGAACGGTACAGAAAGTGGCGAACAAATTCCAGCGTCCGGCTATGCTGATCGGCAGCGCCGTTTGCTTCCTCCTTACCTTTATCATTTAACCTGCAGATATTGGTTGTGATTTCAAGGAGCCTATGGTATCCTAATGTAGAATAGTTCCCTCAGGGAAAGTGATTAGGAGCACGGGCAATGAAACCATTAGAGAAAGCAAAATCATTAAAAGATCAGATCTATGAGATCATAAAAGAAGATATATTAAATCAAAAGTATGAAAACGATGTAGTGCTGAATGAACGGAAAATATCACAGGCTCTGAATGTGAGCAAGACGCCGGTTCGGGAAGCGTTGAAAGCGTTGGAATCAGAAGGATGGGTAGAATATGTTCCGTATAAAGGCGTATTGGTAAAGCAGATGTCGCTTGCAGATATGAAAAATGTTTTTCGGATACGCAAAGCGCTGGAAGTCCTGATGATAGAAATGGCTATGGAACGCATGAGTCCTTCCGTCGTGGCGGAACTGCATGAAAGCTATCGGCAGCAAAAACGGCTGTTAGAAAAGAATCAGCCTGTCGTGGCAGAATTTATTGACTACGATATGGAATTCCATGGGATTTTAGTCAAGGCAACGGGCAGCAAACTGCTGACGGATTTGATTCTGCAAATGCGGGATAAAAGCAAATGTTTTGGCGTACAAGCGATTTTTTCCAATCGCAGCCGCTATGAAGAAACGATCACCGAACATGAACGGATCTATGAAGCGGTAGCGGAGGGCGATATCGAAAAAGCAAAAGAAGCCATGGCCTATCATATGGACAAAACCTATGAGGCAGCAATATATTTCATACAAAAAGAACACAAATAAAAAACTCCCCTGACAGGATGGTTCCTTTGGATTGATCCTGGAGGGGGAGTTTTTTGTTATATGGAGAAGAATTTTTTTGTATTGTACCGGAGTATATTTTTTGCATCGTGCCGGAGGTGCTTTTGGCTCTTGTAGAGGCAGGAAGACAACGTAAAGATCTGTAAGATTATTCTGTGTATAGCTGATGAGAATAGATATAGGAAATAAAAAGGACTGGAAACATTCCTAGGTTCTCATGATTTGGTACGGCGTGATATAAAAAAGATGACAAGAGGTATGAACAGATCCAATAAAACGGGCAGTAATAAAAGCCCTCTGATATAGGAAAATAGATTACATCAGGGGTCTTATCAGCAAGAAAAAATTACATATACGTTCAAGCGCTGCTGCCTGCGATCGAAGCCATGCTGATAGAGGGGGCCTATCGGGAAGCTGCAAAATACTACGGCTTCAGGATAGACCTGTGATAAACGGCTGCTTGCGTGTGCGTGAAGAAGAAACGAAAGCTGGCAGCTGGAATTATCGCATAGCCAAAAGGCCGGCTGAGAAAAACCGCTGTACCAAGGGCGCTTGTGGAGTAATAAGACTGTGAGGTCCATAGGTACGTATAGAGGATATGCGGCTGCGAGTTTTTTCAGTGTATAGAAAGTGAGTGCAAAGGCAGCACATATCGGTATAGAACCGTAGATTTCCTGGCAGTGATATATAAATCTTCTTTGTATCCAAAAACGGTTGTTAGGTCTTGAGTAAACCGGAAAAGGAAGCGGCTCTTGCGTAAGTTATTACACAACTGTGGGAAGGCAGCTTTCGTATTGGGCATTAGCCAGATGCAGCTATGGCTGAAAGGGCAGAATATTTTTTACAATCTCAAAATCGTTCTATGGATCATGAAGAAATTATCTGTCACTGCCTGAAATTTGCCGTCAGAGAACATGGCAGCAGATTCACAGATACAAAAAGCGACTTTGTCGAGATTTTTATATAGACAAAACATGACTGCAAATAGGAAGCTGATATTTCTTATATCTGCACCAAGCAAGGTGGTGTACCTGCCCATAATCCGGGACTTCTGTGATAACTGCATTATGCCTTACAGAACTGGAACGGAAGAAATCGTGAATCGGCATCCGGATGCCCTTTGGTTGTAATGAAGAGGAAAAAAGAGCGCTGCGGGTCTGCAGTTTCATAGCGACTATGAGTTTAGTAAATCTCACGAGCATATTTTGAGCGGCGTAAGCATACGGCATTAGCCAAGACGAGGAAGCTCTTGCAACAATGCCGTGGCCGAAAATTTCCTCTCTGTCCTCAAAACAGAATGTATTTGCTGCCATAAACCGCAATCATCTTACAAGCAAAGAGAGGATTGACCGCTATATTCACAATTGCAGCCATGAGTGCATCTTGTTGAAAAATAAAGAGACGCCGCATAAGCGGCGCCTCTTATCTAATTCTTAATCTTTTCTGCCAGTATTCTTTTGATCCTATCTGTACGATATGGCTCCGTTAGATAAATACAATACTTCTATTAGATGCAGTATATTTAGCTAAACATAGCTACGATACTTCCCAGAGAGCCGATGCCTGCATAAGCAGCAATTAAAGCGGCAAATGCGCCCAATACAATCATCCAGGTAGGATGATGATAGGTATCGCCCATAATTGATTTTTTGCGGCTGGCTGCTAAAATGGCAATCAAGGTAAGAGGAAGTACGACACCGTTAATAGAACCGACAACAACCATTACAGTGGCCGGTCTTCCCACCATTAAAAAGAAGATAGTAGAAAATACAATAAACAGGATGATAATTTTGTTATTATATTCTTCAAAAACTTTACCAAAAGATTTTAAGAAAGAAACGCTGGTATAAGCTGCACCAATAATAGAGGTGAGCGCAGCGGCCCAGATTACGATACCGAACAGCTTGTAGCCGATTGGGCCAGCAGCAATTTCAAATACAGAGGCTGCTGGGTTTTCGGGATTCAAGTGATACCCTTGATAAATAACGCCGAGAACCGCCAAGAAGAGGAGGACGCGCATAATACCTGTTGCCAATACGCCTCGTACAGCCGTTTGATTAATTTCTTTGAGATGTTCGATACCCGTAACTCCCGCATCAATGAGTCGATGAGCGCCGGAAAAGGTAATATAACCGCCTACTGTTCCGCCGATCAAGGTGATCAAAGGAAATACAAGCGCGCCTGGATCATCAGGCATTACTGTTTTGGCAATGGCATCGCCATATGGCGGGTTTGAAGTAAACATGACATAAACAACCAGAATCAGCATAAGGCAGCCCAGAAACTGAGCCACGGCATCCATGATTCTGCCGGCATCTTTTACTGAAAAAACAAGGAGTGCTAAAACACCGGAAATGGCTGCGCCTGTTTCTACCGAGATTCCAAATAGTACATTGAGCCCCAGTCCTGCGCCGGCAACATTGCCGATATTAAAGACAAGGCCGCCAATTACAATAATAAGGGCGATAAATTTTCCCAATCCATTTAGTACTCCGTCCGCTACTTCTTGCCCGCGTTTGCCGGATATACAGATGATACGCCACACATTTACCTGCACAGCGATATCTACTACGATAGAGACAAGGATTGCAAATCCGAAGCTTGCTGCGAACTTTTCGGTGAAATAGCTGGTCTGCGTTAGAAATGCAGGACCAATAGAAGAGGTGGCCATTAGGAAAATAGCGCCTAACATTACACTGAGTTTAGGCTTCGTGGTCGGTTTAGTTTCCATATCGATTCCTCCTAACGGATTAGAACGAATTATTCAATTCCTTTCGGTAAGAAATCGATAGAATATGCATGAGTGATTTTTCTATTTAATACATCGTCAATAATGGCAATTCTATAATTTTTAGCAAAATACAAATCTTTGCTTACTGTATTTATCGTGCCGGAGAAGAAGATATGACCATCTTTCGCTACATCATGCTGAGCAAAGATATCTTTCCATTCTTCCGGAGTCATCAGGTCGCCGACTTTGCCTAATTGATAAGGGATCCATTCGCCGTCTTTTTCAACATAGCATTCTAACTTCAATTCTTCAAAATGATCTTTGACTTCATCCATATCCCAAACTTCCGGTGCCAATACATCGGGAGCCGCTTGTTTGCATTTAGGAACGCTAAATGTTTCCAAGTTCCGATCGCTTTGGTCGCTGCCGACTGTAACGTAGCATTTTCCATCGTGATAAATGAGGACATATTCTACTTCACCGCAAGATTCTTGATTCTGTACTTGGACTACATCGCTGGTTGTTGCTAAATAATTTGAAATTGGATAGAGTGTTGGAGACGTAGTAGGAGCAGGAATGCCCAGTTTTCCCAATTCTTCGATGTGTCCGCGTACTAACTCTTGATCGCGGCCAGCATAGCCGCCATTAAAAATCCGTTTTACTTCTACTTCCAGGTTGCCTTTGCCAACTACTGTTAAATTCAATACGTTTTTCATACAGTCCCACTCCTTTAAAATATGTAATATCTGCAGTGATAGAACCACAAAACAAATCATGATATGTGATATACCACCATCTACAAGTATATGATATATAACGTATTATAATTGCGCAATTTAATAATTTTTATAATTAAAATAAAAATATTAAATTAGATTAGCATGTGAAGTTGAAGCAAGGAGAGGAGGGTTTTTTATAGAGAGAAGGGTGGTTTTAAGCCTTGCAGAACCTGGTATTTTGAAAAATGTAAGCGGTTCTTTGTCTGGGAAATGAAGCGTAGGGACGTATGCAAATTTTGTGCATAAACGGTTGCGGAAGATTGGTTTTGCATTTTCTAATAAAAAATACCGCAGCAGGTAGTTACGCTGCTGCGGTAAAGAGATTGCGTTATTCTAAAATTGGGTCGATAGAATCTTACAAGGTTTTTCCATATGCATCGGCATCGAGGATTGCTTGTTTGAATTTTTCTTTCGTTGCCGGTTCCGGCACTTTTCCCCATTCCATGATGGACGGAGCTTTATCAACGAGTTTATCGAGATCCGCTTCGTCTACGATATCCAGGTCGGCAAGGGTGGTCGGAAGGCCCATGCGTTTATTGAATGCAGCGACGGTGTTGCGCAGTTCGAGCTGGCCGTCGTAGGTCAGGAGCACAAGCACGCCGAAGGAAACGATTTCACCATGCAGATGGTTGTGCGACTGCGGAAGAACGGTGCTGGCATTGTAGAAACAGTGAGCCAGGGAAGAATTGTAATAATATTCTTCGCCGCCGCAAGTCAAGTTGGAAACGATGCCGGTACTCATGATGATGTCCAGAATAACCTGCTGGAGAGCAAAAGTTACTTTTTTGGCTTTGAAGTCGGTATACGCTTGTTCACCGTATTCTAAAATCGGCGAAGTACAGGAATGGCTGACTTGAATGCCGAGCAGGGTCGTATGGAAGAGCTGATCGGCGCGGGAAGCCAGTTCCGCTTCACATTCTTTGGCCAGCGTGTCGCCGATGCCTGCCCAGAACAGATCTTCCGGAGAGTCGGCAATGATGGCCGTATTAATAAAGGTATGAACGGCCGGAGCTGGATAGTAGTACGAGTTCAAGGAACCGTCCGGATTATATACAACAGAAACGGCGGTGCAGGCTGCACAGTTGGACGCAACGGTCGGGAAGGCAAACATCGGTTTGTTGAGTTTATCTGCGACCACTTTACAGGTATCGACCGCACGGCCGCCGCCGATGCCGAAGACAAGATCGGCTTTCTGCACGCTTTCATTGGCAACGAGCGCATCGATATTGTCGGTAGATGCATTGCCGCCGTACCAAATGGTGTCGATTACTTCGAGCGGCGTGTCTTTAATGGCGTCAAGGATGGCGTCTTTTGCTTTGGATAAGGCCGTTTTCCCCCCGATAAGAACGACTTTTTTTCCAAAATGACGGGTAACGAACCCGATTTTTTCGTAACAATGTTCTCCAATGCTGTAATCCGGCAGCATAACCGTGTAATTTGTCATAGACATGATAAATCCCCCTCAATATAATAAGCTGAAATCCCCCAATATGCATTGAATAATTTTATTGGTTCTCTATAGTATACCATTCTCTTTTTTTCTTTGCCAGAGAAAAATGGGCGGGAGGGAAAAGCCTTTAAAAATTTTCTTTACATGCCGGGGAAGTAGTGTATAATGAGCGTAATTAAAAAAGGAGGTCTGAAAGATGATCAGCCATGCTTTGATGACGGACTTATATCAATTTACCATGATGCAGGGGTTGTTCCTGGAAGGAAAACATGAACAGCGCTGCGTATTTGACCGATATTATCGCAAAAATCCGTTTCGCGGGGAATATACTGTTGTTGCCGGGCTGGAACATTTGATACAGTTTTTAGAATCGCTTCAGTTCACTTCGGAAGATTTGGACTATTTGAAGAGCACAGGATTTTTTAAAGACTCTTTTTTGGAGTATCTGAAGAATTTTCGTTTTACCGGCGACGTATATGCGATGCCGGAAGGGACGGTAGCTTTTCCAAACGAAGTGCTGCTGCGGGTGGAAACAACAAAAGCAGAAGCCTTGTTTATTGAAACGGCGCTCTCCATGATGATGAATCATGAGAGCCTGATTGCTACGAAATGCCGGCGCGTTCGGTCGGTTTCCGGAAAAGATCCCTTGATGGAGTTTGGCATGCGCCGGGCACAGGGAAAAAGTGCGGCGGTATACGGAGCCCGGGCGGCGATGATCGGCGGGTTTAATGGTACAAGCAACGTATATGCCGGCGCCAAGTTTGGCATTCCTGTATTGGGAACGATGGCGCACAGCTGGGTGATGAGCTTTGACAGTGAGTTGGACGCGTTTCGGGCGTATGCCAGAGAGTATCCGAACAATCTGGTTCTTCTTGTCGATACGTATAATACCTTGCAGCAGGGCGTGCCGCATGCCATTCAGGTATTTCAGGAAATGAAAGCTGCCGGAACACTGCCGGAGCGGTTTGGTATTCGGCTGGACAGCGGAGATTTGACGTATTTATCGGTAGAAGCGAGAAAAATGCTGGACGAAGCGGGATTTCCTAAAGCAAAGATCACCGCGTCCAACGATTTAGACGAGTGGCTGATTGCCGATTTAAAGCGGCAGGGAGCGGCAATCGATTCCTGGGGCGTTGGCACGCATATTATCACTGCGTCCGGAAGTCCTGCGCTGGGCGGCGTATATAAAATGGCTGGCCAGTATGATGGAGATGCTTTCGTGCCAAAGATCAAGCTGTCGGATAATGTGGAGAAGATTTCGAATCCGGGCAGGAAAAATGTGCTTCGCATCATCGATAAAAAAAGCGGGAAGATGAAAGGCGATCTGATTATTTTAGAAGGCGAAGAGCTGAATACGGAGCAGGACTTTGTATTTTCCAGCGATGTGTATCCGTGGAAAAAGAGGCGGCTGAAAGCGGGCACGTACATGGTGAAAAAATTGCTGGTGCCGATCTTTAAAGACGGCAAGGTCGTATATGACCGGCCGGATTTGTCGGAGATCTGCCGGTATGCCAATGAGCAGATCGAACTGCTTTGGCCGGAGTATAAGCGGTTGGTGAATCCGGAAGTAATGTGGGTGCAGCGGAGTGAAAAACTGAGCGCGCTGCGAAAAAAACTTCTGGAAGAAGGTATGAAGGGCATATATACGGAATAACAAAAAGGAAATGGAGGGAATGGCATGAAAAGACAGTGGAAGTATATGCTGGCTGCATTAGGACTTAGCTGGAGTCTGGCCTGTCTGCCGATGGGTGCTGAGGCGGCGCGGTATGAACTCCCGCAAGTGGGGTCCGTAGAGATCGGCAGCGGCATGGAACTGGCTGATTTGGCGGTGCCGCAATGGGGGCAGCAGGCGTACAGCAAATTAGAAAACGCCTGGCCAGGGATCAATGAGCAGGTGCAAAAACAGCTTGGCTTGGAAACCAGCAGTGAGGTGATGTCTGTACCGCGGATATATCAATTAAAAGGAAGCGATGAAGCGGGACGTCATATTGCCTGGCTGTTTGTGTGCACGATAACAAAAGAAGCGGCGCAGGCAGAAGCGGGGGAAGATGGATTCTTTACGGACGATATGTTCCAGAATGCATTGTCGCCGGATACGGTAACGAAGTTTAGAAAGCTGCCAAAGACGATAGAAGAGGCTCAGGAGAAAGCAGATAAGGCGGCCGGCAAAAATGCCGTGCAGGCAAAAGACGGAGCGGCGTCCCGCGGAGATATGTCGGTGCGGATATTAGGGTATGAACCGATGGAACGGTTTTATACAGGGCAGGAGTTTATCTGGCGCGAATCGACGCGGACGGCTGTCGGAGAGGGCGCATGGGTGATGCCCATTGGCATAACCAGCTATTTATTGGATCGCGGAGATGTTTATGCCGTAGTATTGGCAGCTGTGCCGGACAGCAGTTATCAGTTTTTCCATGACAAGCTGGACGGTATGATGAGTTCGTTGACGAGGTGACACCATGAAAACATATCAGAAAATACTGGCGGCTGCCGCGCTGGCTGCTGCGGTCTGCACAACAGCACTGGCACAAACGGTTCAGACCTCTACATTGGGAAACATAGACGTGCCTAACCATGTACGGATTGCGGACTGGGGAGCACTGGCTGCGGGAAAAGCAAACGCCGTCATCGAAGAAGAGCTGGCCGGCGGTCTGGAAAAAGGCGCGGTCTGGGAAGCGGCGGTCATTCAGAAAAAACAGCTGGAAACGCTGAGCCGTTCTTTTAATATGTATCAGCTTTTGCTGATGGAAAACGATTCTTGGAAATCAGCGGCGCTGCTTTCTGTCGTGGTGCCGGAAAAAGAGTACGATAAACAGTGGAAGCCGTTTATGAAAAATAAATTGGGCAGAGAGGAACAAAATGCGATTACGGCAGCGAACTTAATGCTGCTCAATGGACAGGCGCTGATTGATCAGATCCTGCGGGAAGAAAACCGATCGGGCATGGATGTGCGCATCACGTTGGAGGATATGACGCCGGTGCACCGGCTCGATGGAGCAAAGAAAATCGTATATACAGCCGGTTCAGAGGCGCTGCTGTATGTTGACGGATTTGAATTGCCGGCCTATGTGCGGGCGTATGTGCTGGAACGAAAAGGCCGGCTGGCAGTTAATCTGCTGATTGCCTATGATCCGGAACGGCGGGCGGCAGCTGAAGCGGCAGACGCGATTTTCCGGTCTGTGGATGCGTAATGCGCCGGAATAATACGCTGCATATAAAACGATAAAATATATAAGAACAAGAACGGCATCTGTCCTTTTGCGGGCAGGCGCCGTTTTTGCATGAGAAACGCAAGTATCTTGTATTTTGCTGCGGGATATGGTAATCTAATGAAAGTTAGGTGAGGAATCTAACTTTTTTTGCATGGAATCGCCATTTTTTTATTGACATGAAAAGGCGGTTGTGATATAGTATATAAGCAATATTACACAAGCGCGAAAGCGGCTTGTGATTTTTTAATGAGAGAGGTGTATGAATAATGCGTAATGCCGCAACTCTTGCATGTACTGTTTGCAAACAGCGTAATTACCAGACGAATAAAAACAAAAAGAACAATCCGGATCGTCTGGAAATGAACAAATATTGCAAATTCTGCAAAAAACACACGTTACATAAAGAAACGAAATAATAGTGTGAGCGATTGATTGCCCGCTGGGTAATTCGAGGATGAGAGGAAACAATATGGCAGCACCGAAAACAACAGGACAACAGCAAAAAGGCGGAGCCAAATTTTTCCGGGAAGTCAAAACAGAGATGAAAAAAGTCGTCTGGCCGACGAAAAAGGAAATGATTTCCTATACGGCGGCAGTATTTGTAACCGTAGTGTTCATCACGCTGCTGATCGGCGTGAGCGACGGCATTTTCACCGAACTGTTCAAGCTTTTTAATACCGCGATCGGATAGGAGGCTTAGTTGATGGAAACGGAAAAACGTTGGTATGTGATTCATACCTACTCTGGCTATGAAAACAAAGTAAAAGCGAACCTGGAGCGCAAAGTGCAGTCCATGGGAATGGAAGATACGATCCATCGCATTCTGGTGCCTATGGAAGATGAGCTGGACGTAAAAGACGGCCAGAAAAAAGTCGTCAAACGTAAAGTATTTCCTGGGTATGTGCTGGTGGAAATGGAAGTCAATGACCGCTCTTGGTATGTAGTCCGCAATACGCCTGGTGTGACCGGTTTTGTTGGTTCTGCTACGAAACCTGTTCCCTTGGAACCTGAAGAAGTCAAACGCATACTGAAATCGCAGGGCATGGAAGAAGTCGTACGGCCGAATATCGAGGTAGAACTCGGTGAAACAGTACGCATTATCTCGGGCCCGTTCCAGGATTTCGAAGCTGTTATTACGGAAATCAATGCGGAAAAGGGTACCCTGAAAGCACTTATAGATATGTTTGGACGGGAAACTCCGGTAGAGGTCGACTATTCTCAAATCGAGAAAAGTCTTTAATATACTCTATAATGCACGGCTTGCTGGGCAGGCTGTGTGAGTGGGAGGATGTAAATCCGCTTACCACATCTTGAACGTAAGGAGGTGTAAACACCATGGCAAAAAAAGTAATTAAAATGGTAAAACTCCAATGCGAAGCTGGAAAAGCTACTCCGGCACCGCCGATTGGACCGGCTCTTGGTCAGGCAGGCGTAAACATCATGGCTTTCGTTAAAGAATTTAACGAAAGAACTGCAAAACAGGCTGGCTTGATTATTCCTGTAGAAATTACCGTATTTGAAGATAGATCTTTTACTTTCATCACCAAAACGCCGCCGGCTGCTGTTCTTTTGAAAAAAGCTGCTGGCATTGAAACGGCTTCCGGTGAACCGAACAAGAAAAAAGTCGCTAAAGTAGGCCGCGACAAAGTAAGAGAAATCGCTGAAACTAAAATGCCCGACCTCAACGCCAACGACGTTGAAGCTGCTATGAAAATGGTAGAAGGTACCGCTCGCAGCATGGGTATTGAAATCGTTGATTAATCGCGTACGATGCGCTTAGGCGCACCGGTGGAAGGGAAGCTTCCCGTTAAACCACAGAGGAGGAAATAGACTAATGGCAAAATTTGGCAAAAAATATGCCGAAGCTGCTAAACTCGTAGACGCAACGAAACTTTACGAAGTAGCAGAAGCAGTAGAGCTTGTTAAAAAGACTGCTGTGGCTAAATTTGACGAAACAATTGAACTCGCCGTTCGTTTGAACGTCGATCCGAAATACGCTGATCAGCAAGTGCGTGGCGCCGTTGTTTTACCGCATGGTACTGGTAAATCCAAACGCGTTCTTGTCTTTGCTAAAGGCGAAAAAGTAAAAGAAGCGGAAGCAGCAGGTGCTGATTTCGTAGGCTCTGAAGAATTGGTAACGAAAATTCAGGGCGGCTGGACAGATTTTGATGTGGCTGTAGCAACTCCGGATATGATGGGTGTTGTAGGCCGCCTCGGTAAAATCCTTGGTCCTAAAGGCTTGATGCCGAACCCGAAAGTAGGTACTGTAACGATGGATATTACTCGTGCAGTAAACGAAATCAAAGCGGGTAAAATCGAATACCGTACGGACAAAGCTGGTAACATCCATGCTCCGATCGGTAAAGAATCCTTTGAAGAACAGAAATTGATTGATAACTTGACGACGCTCGTGGAAACTCTGATCCGCGTAAAACCGTCCGGTGCAAAAGGTCAGTACATTAAGAGCATTACGATCAGCTCTACGATGGGCCCTGGCATCCATATCAATCCGTTCGCTATCAAAGCTGGCGCTAAAGCCGAATAATTCAATATCAATCTTAGCTGTAGACGGAAGGTATGTATAATGGACGCAAGTCCGCCCTCTGAGGCTAAACTATGATGGACTAAACCAAAATAGTTACGGCCTCGTTTTTGCGGGGCCGTTCTTTATGCTAAGGTGATACATAATCCTAATAACAAGGAGGTGTGACCATGGCTGTTACAGCAGAAAAGAAAGCGATAGTAGCGCAGATGAAAGAAGAACTTTCCGGTGCGAAAGGCGCTGTCCTCGTACAGTATAACGGGCTGACCGTTGCTGCCGCTACAAAACTTCGCCGTAAATTCATCGCTGGCAATGTACAGTACAAAGTAATCAAAAATACGTTGACTCGTATTGCCGCTGATGAACTCGGTCTGGAAGGTTTCTCCGAACACTTGGAAGGCCCTTGTGCGTTGGCAGTATCCTTCGAAGATCCTGTAGCTCCTGCTAAGATTCTCAAAGAATTCTTAGAAGAAACAAAATCCGAAGCCATTACTGTAAAAGTAGGTCTCGTAGAAGGCCAGGTTATCGACGCGAAAGGCGTGGAAGAACTGGCAAACCTGCCGAGCAGAGAAGTCCTCATTGCCAAAGTACTTGGCAGCATGCAGGCTCCGCTCACCGGATTCGTCAATGTATTGCAGGGCAACATCCGCAATCTCGTTTATGTGCTTGACGCGATCCGTGAACAGAAACAGAGCGCATAAGCTCTTATTCGCAAGTTGACTTATTAAAAACAAACATACAACTGGAGGTATATTATAATGACTAGAGAAGAAATCATGCAGGCCATTGAGTCTATGACTGTTTTGGAATTGTCCGAACTCGTAAAAGCTATGGAAGAAAAATTTGGTGTATCCGCAGCAGCTCCGGTAGCTGTAGCAGCAGCAGCTCCTGCAGCAGCAGCAGCTGAAGAAAAATCCGAATTCGACGTTGTATTGAAAGACGCTGGCGCTTCCAAAATCAACGTAATCAAAGTTGTTCGCGAAGTAACTGGCCTTGGCTTGAAAGAAGCTAAAGCTCTCGTAGACGGCGCTCCGGCACCGGTTAAAGAAGGCATCTCCAAAGCTGACGCAGAAGCTCTGAAAGCTAAATTGGAAGAAGCTGGCGCTGTAATCGAAGTAAAATAATTTTACTGATACAGTATATAAAACGGAACCCTTGTGGTTCCGTTTTTTGTTTATCTTCTTTTTATATTGCTGCCAGTAAAGTGGATAAAGAGTATTTCTTATCAAGGAACTTTGAAATAGAAAACTCTTATTGAAATCAGCCGGCGATGCCGATATAATGAGGGTACATGACCGGAGATAGGAGGAACGATATGAAGTTTAAAAGAATGATGCAAATGGCGGGGATTCTCGCGTGTTGTTTTGTACTGACTGCCTGCGGGGCAGAAGAAGGCGCGAAAGAAAGCGGAGCGTCCGGAACGGTTCCGGCTGCTGTACAGGCTTCTCCCGACGAATATGCGGTATTTCATACGAATAAAGGAGATTTTACCGTACAGTTATATACAAGCAAAGCACCGGCTACGGCTAAGAATTTCATTGCGTTAGCGGAAAAAGGGTTCTATAACCAGACAATTTTTCATCGGGTCATTGCCGATTTCATGATTCAAGGCGGCGATCCGACGGGAACGGGAACCGGCGGGCCGGGATATACGATTCCTGACGAATTTGCTCCCGGGCTGAATTTTGAAAAGCCGGGCGTGCTGGCAATGGCAAACGCCGGCCCGAATACAGGAGGTTCCCAGTTTTTTATTACCGTAGCGCCGACTAAATGGCTTCAAAACAAACATGCTATTTTTGGACAGGTTATTGCCGGCTATGACGTGGTAGAAGCGATCAGCAAAGTAAAGACAAATCGGCAGGATAAGCCGGAAGAGCCGATCGTCATCGAATCGATCCGTATCAGTAAAGAAAAACCATGACCGGCGGCTATACGTATATCGTGCGCTGTGCTGACGGTACCTTATACACCGGTTGGGCAAAAGATGTCTTTTCCCGCGTAGAGGTGCATAACAGCGGCAAGGGCGCAAAATATACAAAGACGCGCCGGCCGGTTGCTCTGGTTTGGTATCGCCAATATGATACGGAACAAGAAGCCCGTTCCATGGAATGCAGGATAAAAAAATGGACGCGCCGAAAAAAAGAGGAATGGATACAGCAGAATGGAGGGAATTGAGATGTATTATTTCACCAGTGACTATACGGAAGGCTGTCATCCGCAGCTATTGAATGCGTTGGCAGAAACGAATTGGGAGCAGACGCCGGGATATGGCGAGGATGCTTACTGCGAAGCAGCGCGGCAGCTGATCCGGAAGGCCTGCCAAAATGACCAGGCAGACGTACACTTTCTGGTAGGCGGGACGCAGGCAAATTTGACGGCAATCTGCGCAGCGCTGCGGCCCCATCAGGGCGTGCTGGCTGCGGTTACAAGCCATATTAATACGCATGAAGCCGGTGCGATTGAGCGGACAGGGCACAAAGTGATAGAAATAGCCGGCCGGGACGGGAAGTTAAGTGCTGCGCAAATCGAAGGGGAATGGAAAAAATATGATACAGATCCGAGCCGGAATCATTGGGTGCAGCCAAAGCTCGTATATATCTCTCAGCCGACAGAATTAGGAACCTTGTACAGCAAGCAGGAACTAAGGGATATCTATGCAGTCTGCCGGACATACAACCTATACCTATTTATTGACGGCGCCCGCATGGGCTATGGATTGGCGTCGCCGGCCAACGATCTGACTCTGCCGGATATTACGGCGAACTGTGATATGTTTCTTATCGGCGGCACGAAAGTAGGTGCGTTATTTGGAGAAGCTCTGGTCATCAGTAATGAAGAAATCAAGGCGGACTTTTTTTCTATTATGAAACAAGGGGGCGCCGTCCTGGCAAAAGGCCGGTTATTGGGAATACAGTTTAAAACCTTGTTTGAAAAAGGATTGTATTTTGAAATTTCCAGTCATGCCGTGACCTTGGCAATGAAGATTAAAACGGCTTTGAAAGAGGCGGGAATCCCTCTGCTGATCGATTCTCCTACCAATCAGCAGTTTCCGATTTTTACCAAAGAGCAATGGGAGGTGTTGTCAAAACAATTCGTCCTTGCGCTATGGGAATATTTGGAAGACGGCCGTATTGCAGCCCGGATTTGTACCAGCTGGGCGACACGAGAGGACAAAACGGACGAGCTGATAGCGGCGATCCGAAATTTGGCGCAGAAAATATAACTATATATACAATCCCCCAGCAAGATACCGCGGTATTTCGCTGGGGGATTTTTTCTAACAATTTTGAGGCTGTTTATTTAAATACAAGCAGGCGGTCTTTGCCGGGAATCTTTTCAATCGGGCCGGCCGGCTGAATGGCTGTGCCGAATACCAGCTGCGATACGAGATTCCAAGACTGCGGCACCTGCCATGCTTCCCGAACCTTATCGTTGATGATAGGATTGTAATGCTGCAGATTGGCGCCAATACCCAGTTCGGCCAGCGCATTCCATACATTGCCTTGAAGGATGCCCAGGCCATGAGCGGCAAACATGTCGAAAGAAGCGGCATAGGAAGGGAATTTCTGTTTATATTCCTCCACGATTGCCGTATCTTCAAAGAACAGAACCGTTCCCGCTCCTTTGGAGAAGCGCGTCATTTTTTCCTGCGTAGGGGCAAAGCGATCTTCCGGAACGATTTCTTTTAATACGGACGTGGTAATATCCCAGAGTTTTTGGTGCTCTCCGCCAAATAAAAGAATGGCACGGCTGCTTTGCATATTAAAAGCTGTCGGAGAAGCTTCAAGAATATTTTCTATTAAAGCGATGCATTCTTCGTGAGAAATAGGAAGGTTGGCAGAAAGCTCGTATACGCTCCGCCGTTTAGTAATGATCTTCATGTAATCCATAAAGACACCTCATTTCTGTATAGTCTATATTTTTATTATATCAGATATCTAAAAATATAATAGAGAAAAAGGAAAAATAAAATAGACGGGGATAGAAGAAATGTCGTCAAAAGGTAAAAGGTCGGATATAATAAAAGAAAGAGAGAAAGGGAGCGGATGTCATGTATGGATGAATTGGATTGGAAAGTCATCAGCGTATTGGAAAAGACAAAAAATATCAGTAAGGCTGCCGATGAACTCTTTATTTCACAGCCGGCGATTTCTCGGCGTATTCAAAATATCGAACGGCGGTTTCAGACGGATATATTGGTACGAACGAAAAAAGGCGTTCACTTTACGCCGGCCGGTGTGTTTCTTTGCCAATGTGCGGAAACGGTACTGCACCAGCAGCAGGAATGGCAGCAAAAAGTGCTGGATATGAAAGAAGAGCCGGCAGGGCTGCTGCGTATTGGCGCTTCCGGATCATTTACAAAATATATCCTGCCGGGGCTTTTGCGGGATTTCAAACAATTATATCCCAACGTGCAGTTCAGCGTAACGACGGGATGGAGCCAGCAGATCATGAAGATGGTAAATGGCGGCGATATTTATTTCGGCTTTATCCGCGGGGACTACGAATTTTCCGGTCGGAGAGAGAAACTCTTCCGGGAAAAGATGTATGTTGTAAATCGCACCCCTTTTTCTATTACGGATTTGCCGGCAATGCCGCAGATTGATTATAAAAGCGATGCTTACGTGCAAAGCCTGGTAGATAAATGGTGGGGCGAGCGCTTTTTTGTGCGGCCGGAGATCAGTATGTCGGTAGATAAAGTGGATACGGCAAAAGAAATGGTCGATAAAGGGTTGGGATATGCATTTTTCCCGGAGCTGGTCGTCGATCAGGAGAAAATAGGGTTGGAAAAACAGATGCTCACCTATCGGTCCGGCGATATTTTATATCGTAATACCTGGATGGTGTATCAGCCGATGGTAACGGATTTGAAACTTTGCCGTATGTTTTATGAGTTTGTAAAAGGAATTCCCTTTCAGTTGGGGTATAACGACTAATTGCATAAAAGAGATAGCTGCAATATGGCAGGCATGTCGGAATAGGCATGCCTGCTTTTTTATGCAAAAAAATTATGACGAAGCAAACGGAGCGGATATTATCAATTTGAAATTGTATTTGATACAGTGAAAGCAGGAAGAAATGAGAGGAACGGAGGTAGATGTATATGTCAAAAGCAAGCTGGAAATTATTGGCTGCAGCGGCGTTTGGAGCCCTGATTTGGGTGATGCCGGTTCCGGAAGGCTTACATGAAACGGCCTGGCACTTGTTTGCAATTTTTGCGGCGACGATTTTGGGGTTTATTTTACAGCCGCTGTCGCTGGGAGCGATGGCGTTTATCAGCTTGACCGTTACTGCACTGACCGGGGTATTGAAGGTAACGGATGTGCTGAGCGGGTTTTCGCAGGCAACGGTATGGCTCATCGTTGGGGCGTTTTTGTTCTCCCGAGGGTTTGTAAAAACAGGGCTGGGAAAACGGATTGCGTTCTATTTAATCCGGTATTTTGGAACGAGCAGTTTAGGGCTGGCTTACGTCCTGATCTGCAGCGATTTAATTGTTGCGCCGGCAACGCCTTCCAATACAGCCCGGCTTGGCGGCGTGATCTTTCCCATTACAAGAAGCTTGAGCAGCTCGTTTGGTTCTGAGCCGGGTGCGACGGCAAAGCGGTTTGGATCGTTTTTCATGCAGGCGGTTTATCATGGAGATACGCCGGTGTCGGGCATGTTTATGACGGCAATGGCTGGAAATCCTTTGATGGCGTCCCTGGCGCTGGCTGTGGGAGTAGAAATTACCTGGGGGAGTTGGTTCCTGGGCGCGGCAGTGCCGGCATTGATTTCTTTGCTGCTGATTCCTATCGTACTGTATTACCTGGAAAATCCAGAGATAAAAAAGACGCCGGAAGCTAAAGCGTTTGCGGAAAAAGAATTGGCGGAAATGGGGCCGATGAAAAGCGAGGAGAAAAAGCTGGCGTTTATTTTTGTCAGCGCGCTGGGGCTGTGGGCGACTACGCAGATTACGGGATTGAATGCCACACTGATCGGTATGGCGGCTATTTCGGCGATGATTCTCTTCCATGTATTGGAATGGAAAGATGTAATTGAAGAAAAAAGTGCGTGGGATACGATGATTTGGATGGGCGGTTTGATTTGTCTGGCCGGATTTTTGAATAAGACCGGTATGATTCCGTGGTTTTCTCAGCAAGTAGGGGCTTCTCTTTCCGGTTTTGCCTGGGAGATCTCGTGGTTGTTAATCGTACTGCTCTATACGTACAGCCATTATTTATTTGCTAGTTTGAACGCGCATATCGCTGCGATGTTTGCTGCGTTTTTAGCCGTAGGAGCTGCAGCGGGGATTCCGCCGTATCTATTGACGATGTCCCTGTTTGGCTGCACGGCTATTATGCAGGGAGTAACGCATTATGCGGCAGGGCCCACGCCAATTTTCTTTGGAGCCGGTTTTGTGTCTCAGGCCCGGTGGTGGAGAAACGGACTGATCGTATCGTTTTTGAATCTTGTGATTTGGATCGGCGGCGGAGCCGTTTGGTGGAAAATAATTGGATTCTGGTAAGGAGGAGGCAACATGATTACTTATGCAACACGGCAGATTATGCAGGTGCCCTATACGGCAGGAAGAGAGGTGCCGGCCATGGCCGTTCCCGTCAATGCCTGCGATTGTCATCATCATATTTATGATCCGGTACGTTTTCCCTACGTGCCTACAGATGTGCGGAATCAGCCGCCTGCCGGCGTTGACGTCTATCGCATGCTGCAAAAACGATTAGGGCTGACCCGAAATGTGATCATTCAGCCGTCTGCCTACGGATTGGATAACCGATGTACGCTTGATGCACTGGCGCAAATGGGAGCCAATGCCCGTGCAGTAGTGGTGATAGACGACACCGTATCCGATGAAGAATTGGAAGCTATGCATGCTGCCGGTGTCCGGGGCGTACGCTTTAATATCGCAACGGGCGGATCAGATGATTTGGCTTTAATAGAACGAATTGCCTGCCGTATCCATGAATTAGGGTGGCATGTTCAGTTTTGGATGAGCGCTGGGCGGATCGCGGCAATGAAATCATTTTTCCAAAAGTTACCCTGTCCGATTGTTTTTGATCATCTGGCGCATCTGCCGCAGCCGGAAGGAAGCCGCCATCCTGCTTTTGGTATCGTGACGGATTTGATGAAAGAAGGGCGGGGCTGGATAAAGCTGTCGGGGTTTTATTTGGATAGCCAGGAGGGATATCCGGACTATGGCGATACGGCAAAGACGGGGGCTGCATTTATACGCGCCTGCCTGGATCGGTGTGTTTGGGGATCAGACTGGCCGCATCCTTCGGTATTTTCAAAGCGAAAAACATGGCCTGACGACGCCGTTATGCTGGCTTCACTCGCCGGCATGGGAACGACGGAAGAAGACCGATATAAGATCTTGGTGACCAATCCGGAAATCTTGTACGGATTTTAATATGAGGAAAAGAGGAGCAGAAAAATGGGAAAAAATCTGATTGAAAAAATTATAGAAACACATTGGCTGGATGGAAAAATCGCGGCGGGAGAAGAAATCCAAATCAAAGTAGATCAGACATTGACGCAGGACGTGTTGGGAACGATGGCGTACATGCAGTATGAAGCATTAGAAGCGGGGCTCGTTAAGACCAATTCCGTAGCGTATATTGACCACAACACCTTGCAGCAGGGATTTGAAAATGCAGACGACCATCGGTATTTGCAGACGGTCACCAGTAAATTCGGCATTACATGCTCCAAACCGGGCAATGGTATTTGCCATCAGGTACATTTAGAACGATTCAGTGTTCCCGGACAAGTGCTTCTCGGCGGCGACAGTCATACGCCGACTTGCGGCGGCGTGGGAATGCTAGCTGTCGGCGTTGGGGGCTTGGAAATTGCCGGAGCTATGGCGAGCGGCAGAGCTTTTTTTACCGTACCGCGCGTCATTCGCGTCAACTTGGAGGGGAAGCTGCAAAAATGGTGCAGTGCAAAAGATATTGTCCTGGAAGTACTGCGCCGCTTTACCACAAAAGGGAATGTGGGCACGGCTATTGAATACGGCGGAAGCGCTTTGGCTGCGCTGCCCGTTCCAGAACGGGCAACCATCACGAATATGGGCGCAGAAATGGGGATTACCACTTCTATTTTTCCCAGCGATGAACAAACGAAAGCCTTTTTTAAAGCGCAGGGACGGCTGGAACAATGGAAAGAAATACTGCCGGATCCTGATGCAGCGTATGCGGATACCATCAGCCTTGACGTCAGCGCGATTGTTCCCAATGTGGCCTGCCCTCACTCTCCGGATAATGTAAAAACGGTAAAAGAAATAGAAGGAATGAAGGTGCATCAGGTTTTATTGGGAAGCTGTACGAATTCCTCTTACCGTGATTTGGCGATTGCCGCATACATGATGAAAGGGAAACGAGTACACCCGGATGTAAGTTTTGGGATTGCGCCCGGCAGCCGGCAGGTACAGAAAATGATGATTCAAGATGGATTAATGGACATCTTTTTAGATGCAGGAGCCCGTATTTTTGAAAGTGCCTGCGGATTTTGCTGCGGGTCCGGGCAGTCTCCGCAGCATGCCGGGGTCTCTCTTCGGACAAACAATAGAAACTACAAAGGCCGCAGCGGAACCAAAGACGGACAGGTATATTTAGTGAGCCCTGAAACTGCGGCAGCCTCTGCGATAACCGGGGTTATTACGGATCCGCGCAGTCTGGACCTTGCTTATCCGGAGATTGCGCTTCCGGATACTTACTATGTAAACGACAGTCTGCTTCTGCAGCCAGCCTGTGATTTAAAGGCAGAGGTGTTTTCCGGGCCTAATATCGGAGCACCTCCGAAAAACACTCCGGTGCCGGATTCCCTTATAGGCAAAGTGACGGCGAAGCTGGGAGAAAAAATAACTACGGATGATATTACGCCTGCCGGAGATGTATTGAAATATCGCTCCAACATTCCAAAATATTCAGAATATGTATTTCGTGATGTACGGCCGGGGTTTGCTGCCGCGTGCAGAAAAAATAAAGAGGAGGGACTGGCTTCGATTATTGTGGCTGGGCTCAGCTATGGCCAGGGATCTTCCCGAGAACATGCTGCGCTTTGTCCGATGTTTTTAGGCGTAAAAGCGGTCATTGCCAAAAGCGTGGAACGTATACACGGTGCAAATCTGGTAAACTTTGGCATCTTGCGGCTTACCTTTATGGATGAAAGAGATTATGATAAGCTGGACGCAGACGATGTGCTGGAAATGGAACATATTCATGAAGAGATACGGACGGGCATAATTACTGTAAAGAATAAGACGAAAGGATATACGTTCCGGACGGCATGCGAACTGACAAAACGGCAGCAGGATATCGTACTGGCCGGAGGATTTTTGAATTATATGCTTCAAAATTAAGAAAGTAGAGCAGACAGTTGTCTGCTCTATTTTTCATGTAAATAATTTTTAACTATGTATACGCAAAAAAACTTTTAATTCAAGAGTATTCGTGTTAAAATGAAGAAAACAAGTAAAGGAGATGAGAACTATGAGAAAGTTTATTGTCTTGTTGTGTATGCTTGTGATTGGTATTGCTGCAGCCGGCTGCGGCGGGTTAGCGGGAAAAAATATGTTCACAGAGCCGGGAGAGATGACAAAGATCATCGAGCAGCTGAAAAGTCGGGATGAATTAAAAGGAAAAGATATTTATGTGTTCCAGGACGTAACTGTTTTTTACAATAAAGATATCGGCGGAAACTGTATTACGATGGAAATAGTAAAGCCGGGAACGGAAGACGTTGATCACTATGAATATAAACATGGCAGTTGGAGCGGTCCGCAGCCTGTTCAGATCACCGGAAGCGGCAATATTATGGACAATGTAATTCCGCTGGCTGAGCTGCACATGGATAAATTAGCAGAAATGTACAAGGCTGCGGAAACAAAAGCAAAGGAAATAGAAGGATTGAAGGTTGAACAAACGGTTGTATATCGGTTCTGGGACGGTGGATGGACGCTTTTAATGAGCGCCGCCAGCGACCGGGCAAAATATGATATTGAGTTTGACTTGAATGGGAATATGATCGAGTTTGAAAAGAGATAATAGAAATTAAAAAGAGGGAAACTACTGTTTCCCTCTTTTTAATTTGCTTCATAGCCAGCGTCTTTCAATGCTTGGAACACTTTGCCTAAGCTCTCATGAATGACCAGATCGGCCTGCCGGTCATAGGATGTTTCATCGCGGTTGATGAGTACCAGTTTTTTGCCGCGGTAATAATTAATGAGTCCGGCGGCAGGATAAACGACCAGAGAGGTACCGCCGACGATAAGCATATCCGCTTGCTGGATTGCGCGGACAGCGCCTTCAATAACGGTTTGATCAAGGCCTTCTTCAAAAAGGACGACATCTGGTTTGAGTTCGCCGCCGCAAGTGCAGCGCGGAATATGAGAATTGGCATTCCGGTGGGCAGGATCTGCAGCATATGCAAGATCGTATCGTTTGCCGCAGCGCTGGCAGTCGTAGCGCAGGACGCTGCCATGCAGTTCATATACCGTTTTGCTTCCGGCCAGCTGATGAAGGCTGTCGATATTTTGGGTGACGACCGCTTTGAGCTTGCCTAAAGCTTCCAGTTCGGCTAAAACCTGATGGGTGATATTCGGTTGTACATCTTGGAAAATCATTCGTTCAAAATAAAATTCATAAAACTGCTCTGGGTGCCGGACATAAAAGCTGTGGCTGACCACTTCTTCCGGCGTACAGTGGTATTTCGTTTGGGTGTGCCAGAGTCCGTCTTTAGAACGGAAGTCTGGGATTCCGCTTTCGGTGGAAACACCGGCGCCGCCAAAAAATACGATGTTGCTGCTATGCTGTACCATTTCAATAAATTTTTCATACATAAGCAATCACGACCTTTCTGAGTTTATTATACAAGGAGAAAATAGAAAAATAAAAGGAATGAAGGAAAAAATGGCGAATAGAATAAAAAAAGGATAAGGGGTGGAAGGTATGTTTGGCTATCATATGCCGGTAGAATTATATTTTGGCAAAGATTGTATAAAAGAATATGGGAAGGAAATGGCTCGGTTAGGAAAGAGGGCGCTGATCGTTACGGGAAGCCGTTCTTCGCGGATCAACGGTTCTTTGGGCGATGTGGAAGCGGCTTTGAAGGAAGCGGGGATTACCTATCATATTTTTAATGAGGTAGAAAGCAATCCATCGGTACAGACGGTGCGGAAAGCGGCTCAACTAGGCCGGGATATTGGTGCGGAATTTGTTGTTGGTATTGGCGGCGGGTCGCCTATGGATGCGGCGAAAGCAATTGCCGTACTTTGCACTAACGATATAGAGGACAGCGCGTTATTTGCAAATCAATATACAAAACCGCTGCCCATTGTTGCGGTAACGACTACTTCCGGTACTGGAAGCGAAGTGACGCAGTATGCTGTTTTGACGAATCCGGTGGCAGGAACAAAAATGGGAATATCTACAAAAGAAACGTTTCCGACGATTTCCTATGCGGATCCGAGTTATACGATGGGGATAAAGACACCGACGACGATTCATACTGCAGTCGATGCACTGTCGCATGCCATCGAAGGGTATTTCTCTCGCCGTTCTACTGCAGTAAGCGATATGTGGGCGGAAGAGAGTCTGCGTATATTAGGGCCTCGGCTGGGAGCTCTGCGGGAAGAACTGGATTATGCGGCGCGGGAAGATTTGATGTACGGCGCTGTAACGGCAGGTATCGTTATTTCCCAGACCGGTACGACGCTGGTACATGGTATGGGATATCCGCTGACGTATTATAAAGGTCTGGATCATGGCTTGGCAAATGGGGTGTTGTTCCCGGCTTATATGGAACTTATGCAGGAATATGAACCGGACAAGGTAGAAAAAGTATTAGATTTGCTGAACCTGAAAGATCTAGCGGCCTTCACGGATCTGCTGAAATATTTGCAGCCGGAGCGCGTTGAGCTGACGGAAGAAGAGATAGAACACTATACTCGGCTGACCTTGCCGACAAACGCCGTAAACAATACAGCGGCTGATATTACGGAAAGCATCATAAAAGAGATATACCGAAGCCTGAAATAAAGAAAAAAGTGAGCCAGTTTTTGGCTCACTTTTTTACATAAAAGAAAAAAAACATTTTTCAATCCACGTTTCTAAGAGAAGAAACGACAAGTGCTGCCTATTCATGCTGTATACGAACCCTAGAGATAAGAAATGGGATAGGCTTTCTCTTATTATACATGGAATCAATAAAATCTTCCAATTCATGAAGGGCAAAAATAAATTTGATTATAGAAAATAGAAGTTATAGAGGAAAATTTTTATTGGTATTTTATGCTGACATTGGTGTAGAATTATTCATATAAAATAAAAAAAACATAAAATGTAAAAATAGCGAGTATTAGAAAGATGCGCGGTGAAACCGCTGTCATTTATTTGCGGTAAAAGCGCAAGGCTATTGTCTGGATAGGAAAGGTGGGAACATATCATGTACCTTAATAGAGTCAGTAGGGATAGAAGTTATCTGCTGGGACGGTGGATCGCTGTCTGCGATGCGATCGAAAGAAACGTTAGCGGAGAAAACGGGATTGCCCGAAACCTTCATTGCTTTATTCAATCTCCTTATCGTGGTATTGCAAAAATAGAACGGCAATTGGAATGGTATAAACGAGCAGTGGAGCAGGAGGAATCGTATTTATTAGATGAGCTTTATAGGATAGAATCGGCTTTGGGAATAGAGGGATTTACAAATAAAAGGAAGCTGTCCCTATCATTTTATCCTGGGTTTGCCGGCGAGCATTTGATATTGAAGCGGCGGGAGAAAAGAAAAAAGAAGGAAAAAGAGGATAGGTAACGGAGAAAAGACAGCCGAAAGCAAGTGCGGCAGGAGGGCGCTGCGGGAGCGGAATAGCGATCAGGATATAAAGAAAACCGCCCGCGTTACATAGCGGACGGCAGGGTGTTGGCAAGCAGCTGCAGCCAATTTTTATGGAATTGTTTCGCATCTTGATTCCAGGTAAAGTATGGTTTTTTCTCACTATCATCGTTAGGAAAATAATTTTCCGGGACTTTGAGATGCAGTCCTTTTTCTTTATCGCGATGATATTCAGCGATCATAGTTGTTCGCTCATATTCAAAATGGCCAAAAACAAAGATATGACGCAGAGAATCCTTGCTGGTACAGATATCGATTCCTTTTGAGTTGTTGCGGGCCAGCACTTCCAGATGAGGATGATGGAGAACTTTGCTTTCATCAACAGAAGAAAAACGGGCCTGCGGAATGGTATAGGTTCCGGGGAACTGCGCCATCAGCGGATGATCGGTTTTTTGAATCTGGTAAGGATAGATCCCGAATAATTTTTCGGAGAGAATTTTTTTACCGATGCCGTAATGATAATACATGGCGGCTTGCGCTCCCCAGCAGCAATGCAGGGAGGAGCGGACATGCGTGTTTGTCCATTCCAAATATTGCTGCACTTCTTCCCAGAAATCGACGTCTTCGAATTTCATCAATTCCACCGGGGTGCCGGTGATGAGAAAACCATCGTAGTTTTGCTGCCGAATATCCTGGAACGTAAGGTAGTTTTCCTGCAGGTACGTGTTGTCGGCATGGGAGGAGAGCCGGCTGGTTACCCGAGCAAAATCTACGGACAATGGAATGCCGGCACTGCCTAGAAGGCGGAGAAATTGATATTCCGCTTCCAGTTTTTTAGGCATGAGGTTGAGGAGGAGCAAGCGCAGCGCCGGAGTGTCCGTGTTTTGATCAAGAACAGAAATTCCTTCTTGTTTCAGTTGGGGGATAGAAGCCAAACGGGGCTGTAGAAGCAGGGTCATGGAAGATCAACTCTCTTTCCGAAATTACTGGGCGATAAATCCCGGTGTAGACAAGTAGCGTTCGCCGCTGTCCGGCAGGAAAACGACAATGGTTTTGCCGGCATTTTCCGGACGGGCTGCGAGCTGGACGGCAGCAGTAAGGGCTGCGCCTGAGGAGATGCCGACAAGGATTCCTTCCTGGTGGGCAAGATGCTGCGCATTTTTTAAAGCATCATCGCTGGAAACCGTAATGATTTCGTCTACGACTTGGGCATTGTAGTTTTTTGGAACAAAATTAGCGCCGATCCCTTGAATTTTATGAGGTCCTGCGATACCTTTAGAGAGCAGAGGAGAATCTGCCGGTTCTACCGCTGCGATTTTAATGTTTGGATTTTTGGATTTTAAATAAGCGCCGGTGCCGCTTACCGTACCGCCGGTGCCTACGCCGGCTACGAAGATATCTACCTTGCCGTCTGTGCCCTGCCATATTTCCGGTCCGGTCGTGAGTTCATGAATTTTCGGATTGGCCGGGTTCTCAAACTGGCTGGGAATAAATGCATTTTCATGCTGCGCAGCCAGCGTGTTGGCCATATCTACGGCACCTTTCATACCCAAGCTGCCGGGTGTGAGGACGAGCTCTGCGCCGTAGGCTTTGAGCAAGTTACGGCGTTCTATCGACATCGTTTCCGGCATCGTTAAGATGAGGCGATAGCCGCGGGCAGCCGCTACACTGGCAAGACCGATTCCGGTATTGCCGCTGGTCGGTTCAATGATGACAGAATTTGGTTTGAGCCGGCTCTTTGCTTCCGCATCGTTGATCATAGCCAAGGCGATACGGTCTTTGGAGCTGCCGGCAGGATTAAATGAATCCAGTTTAGCCAATAAGGTGGCACTGGGTGCAAATTGACGGCTGTAACGCTGAATAGAAACAAGCGGCGTACGGCCGATGAGATCAGTAATAGATTGTGAAACGTTCATAAAGATTCCTCCTGTATATAAAAAAATAACCTACTATCTAACTAGGAATTAAGTGATACTCATTATACTAGCAAGATAGTAGGAATACAAGAAGAAAAAATTTAGATGGAGGCATAAAAAAATAAATAGGAAGCGGCGGCTTTGTATGTAACAAAAAATAGGAGACCGGTAAAGAACGGCAAGGGAAAAATAAAGCGGGCAGCGAGAAGATGATGAGCCGTATGAGCGCGGTGCCTGATAATTGGTTGGCAGGTTTTGCCTGTAAGATGGACGGGGTGGTTAAGAGAGCTGGACACCTTGTTTGGGTTAAAAGAGAAAAGGTGCGAAGTATTCGCTAAAGAAACGGATGAGGCCGGCGGAAGAAACCGCTATGGCTGGAACGGAGCAGCCGGTTTTGAAGACAGGCTGCGCTGTTTAAATCGGCTGCAGCTCTTAGATTGGACAGCAGAAATGACAGCGCGGTACCGATACTAAAAGGGCCGGTTCATAGAACCGACCCTTTTTTTGTATGATGCATGTGATCATACCTTGCTGCTGTTACCGATGATATTTGTGTTCCCGTTCAAAGATCTGCCCCGTTTCGGGATTAACTTTTACTTCACCGCGGAAATCCGGAGTAGAGAATTTTACTTCATATTCATAAAAACCATGATCTTCGTCCAATTCAATCGAACGAATTTTGGCATTCGGATAGGCTTTCAATACGAGTTCCTGCACATCATTGATAGAATAATTTACGATACGGCTTTCTGCCGGGCTGTATGCGAAAACTCCGGCGGTCATCATCATTGCACATACACTTGCTGTGATCATCGTCGTCCATTTTTTCATGATCCTGCCTCCTAAGTAACTTTTTTTACTTACTACCTTGTAATACATCATAGCAAATAAATAGAAATTAGTCAATAGAGTTTAGAAATTCTTAAAGAATAACCGCCTTACTTTGAAAATAAGGCGGTTTTGCAGCGTTGAAGCAGAATTATTTTTCGATAGGCAGCTCTGTTTCCAGTGCAGTTACGAGTGTTTCGAGCGGAGAGTTCTGCAATGTTTCGATTTTCCCCTGGTCGAAAAGGGCGGCGGTTTGGATATCCATAGGAATGCGGGCCGTATGGGAAATTTCGTATTGAGTTGCGAGATCTTCCAAATGGCTTTCACCGAAAATGAAGTGTTTTTCATGGCAGTTCGGACATTCAAAATAACTCATATTTTCTACGAGTCCCAGTACCGGAACCTGCATCATGGCAGACATTTTCAGTGCTTTTTCTACAATCATGGAAACGAGGTCCTGCGGAGAAGTTACGACCACAATGCCGTCTACCGGCAACGATTGGAATACGGTAAGCGGTACATCGCCGGTTCCCGGAGGCATATCTATGAAAAGATAATCGACATTTCCCCAAACGACGTCTGTCCAAAATTGCTGTACTGCGCCGCCGATAACCGGGCCGCGCCATACGACCGGATCGTTCGCATTGGGCAGAAGCAGATTAAGCGACATGACCCGAATTCCTTCTTTGGTAACGGCTGGAGCAATGCCGAGCGCTGTCCCCATCGCTTTTTCCGTTAATCCGAATCCAGTAGGGATGGACGGGCCGGTTACATCTGCATCGAGGATGCCTACCCGATGGCCGCGGCGGTTCATCAATACGGCTAAAGAAGAGGTGACAAGGGATTTGCCGACGCCGCCTTTACCGCTGACAACGGCAATGACTTTTTTTATATTTGCACCTGCATTGGGTTTTATTTTTGCCGGCGCCTTGCGGTCGCCGCAGTTCTGCTGGCAGGAAGAACAATCGTGATTACATTCTGTACTCATGGTATCACTCCTTAAAAAATATAGTACATATGAACTTATTATATAGCATAGAAGAAGGCAGAGCAATCTAATAAAAATGATGTGATAATAATTATCAAAAAAATGTTGAAAAGAAATTGAAATTTAGGTATAATCAAGTCATCACCATGTGTAATAATATATAAGATTCTATATCAAATTTTATATTAAAATGAGAGTGTGAAGAAAGGACAATAGGTGAAGGAATGGTTGCGTATTTGAAAAAGGAATTGTCGAAGATACATGAACAAAGTAAAGAAGCCAGGGAAATGTTTAAGTATATAGGCCCGGGAATTTTAGTTACGGTTGGATTCATTGATCCGGGGAATTGGGCGGCGAATCTGGCGGCTGGTGCGGATTATGGCTATGAGCTGTTGTGGGTGGTTACTTTATCTACCGTGATGCTGATTTTGCTGCAGCATAATGTGGCGCATTTAGGCATCGTTACCGGAGAATGTCTGGCGGAAGGAATCTATCGGTATATGCCTAAACGGATTGCCCGTCCGGTATTGCTGAGCGCGATGCTGGCTGCAGTGGCCACGGCGCTGGCTGAGATTTTGGGCGCGGCGATCGCCTTGAATATGCTGTTTCAGATTCCCATTATGACCGGCGCCGTTTTTTCGTCGCTGTTATGCGCCGTCATGCTGGTAACCAATTCGTATCGGCGGCTGGAAACCTGGATTGCCGGGTTTGTATCGGTGATTGCCTTGAGTTATTTGTTTGAGCTGTCTATGGTAGAGATCCCATGGGAAACGGCCGCTTATCATTGGTCGGTACCTTCGATTCCGGAAGGATCTATGCTGATAGTAATGAGTATTTTAGGGGCGGTCATTATGCCGCATAACCTGTTTCTCCATTCAGAAGTAATCCAAAGCCGGGAATGGAATAAGGCGGATAAAAACAGTATGGTGCGTCAGCTGCGGTTCGAATTTATGGATACGATATTTTCCATGTCCATCGGCTGGGCTATCAACAGCGCCATGGTACTGCTGGCGGCAGCTACTTTTTTCGTACAGGGGATTCCTGTAGAGGAGCTGCAGCAGGCGCAGGAGATGCTGGTTCCTTTGCTCGGAGATAATGCGGCAAAGGTGTTTGCTATTGCGCTGCTGTTTGCCGGTATTGCCTCTACAACGACGGCCGGTATGGCGGGAGCGGCGATTTTTGCAGGGATGTTTGGCGAATCGTATGATATGAAAGATATCCATTCCCGCGTAGGCGTGGTGCTGACTTTTGGTTTAGCGCTCGGTGTCCTTTTGTTTATCACCGATCCCTTTTACGGGCTTATCGTCAGCCAGATGCTGCTGAGTGTGCAGCTGCCTATTACCATTTTTGCGCAGCTCTACCTGACTTCGTCTAAAAAGGTAATGGGAGAATTTGCTAATCGGCCGGCAACGAAAATCATGCTTTGGGCGATCGGTATTTTGGTGGCCGCTCTTAATTTGTATTTATTGTATGAATCACTTTGATAAAAAGAAGAAGGCTGGCACGCAGTGCCAGTCTTTTTTTATGGAAAAATGTATTTTTTCTTCTCTTTTTTGCTATTTGCATAAAAAATATTGTAAAATTAGAAGTGATATGTATGTGACTAAATCGTTGGAATAGGTGCAGATGCATTGCAGTGAGATAATACATACACATTGACATAAATAGAATTGCCGCAGAGGAAGCGAGGTTGTGCCATGAATTGGGAATTGCAGATGCAGGGATTGTTTAGTACGATTCGGTTTCTGGATATTGTAGATATTTTGTTGGTTGCCGTTGTGCTGTATAAAGTGTTTTATTTGATACATAATACGAGGGCAGTGGCTTTGATCAAAGGGCTGTTAGTGCTGGCGTTTATTACGCTGGTAAGCCGAACGCTCGATTTGCATGCGGTAAACTGGCTGCTTCAGCAGGGGATGACAGTACTTATTGTCGCCTTGCCGGTAGTATTTCAGCCGGAACTGCGCCGAGGGCTGGAGCAGTTGGGCCGGAGCGGTTTTTTTCGCCCCAGCCGTGCGGTAAGCGAGAAAGAATTGAAAGGGATGCTGGACGAAGTATTGAGTATTGTAGAGTCTATGTCTAAGGATCATATTGGTGCTCTTTTGGTATTTGAACGGGAAGTTGGGCTGAACGATTATATCGATACCGGGATCTCTATTGACGGCCGTGTGTCTAGAGAGCTGCTGGGGAATATCTTTATTCCCAATACTCCGCTGCATGACGGGGCCGTGATCATTCGGGGAACGCGGATTATGGCGGCCGGATGTTTGCTGCCGCTTACGGCGGAT
>OHAY01000534.1_pt1 | contig 39924 bp, 50 predicted proteins | sample 1577191 | NCBI WGS metagenome assembly OHAY01 (sample SAMEA3541504, study PRJEB24748) | human gut metagenome | biome: human gut; feature: human-associated habitat; material: faeces | place: China | collected 2012 | reverse complement strand
GCCGCGGCGGCTGTATCGGCGGCGGCGGACAGCCGAGAACTAAACTGCCGATGGCAGATAAGGCAAAACAGGCTCGTATCGCATCGCTGTATCAGCATGACGTAGACGCTGCGATCAAATCGAGCTATGAAAACCCGGAAATCCAGACGCTGTACAAAGAATTCTATGGCGCTCCTTTGAGCGAAAAAGCAGAAGAAATGCTGCACACGCATTTCACCGACCGCAGCGGCATTCTGGGCGAACAAAAAGATATCAAACCGGAAACATGCCCGACCAGCCCGAAATACAAAGGCTAAGGCTAATATGAAGAAGCTCCCTCCAAGAGGGAGCTTTTTTGTATGTCTATGCAACTAGGAAAGAGACAGCGCTGACGCTGCCCTCATAAGAGCAGCCGGCAAGGTGAAGCCAGCCCCATGCCGAGCAAGCGGACGAGAAGAAAGCATACCATTTTTTAGAAAATGACGGTACTTACGGGCCGGATCGCCGTAGGATAAGGAATAGGGAAAAAGAGGCAGAGGAAAAGCGTTCCGTGGTTCATATTTTTTCGTCATGCCGCAGTAAACGATTTATTCCCGAGAAGTAAGCACGTGCTTTTGAAAAGCTAGTGTTTATGCGGTTTGCTGGACTTCGTAAAATTGTTCGGCACCAAAAACGGCACAAAAAAATAGAACGTATTATAGCCAGAATGGAGAAGGGAATCACCAGTCCGCAACTGGATACTATACTAAAGGTATTAGCTCCGCTCGGTAAAACGCTGGCTATTGTACCGCTTGAAACATCTAAATAAGGATAGGAGCCCAGCTATTAGCAGGCTGGGTTTTTCATTTGGAGTGTAGTAAGAGCAATAAAAGAGCTGTTAGAGGGTATGCTCAATTTTGAGCACACCACTAAAATGCTCTTTTCTACGTCATATAAAAATGAACAAAACGGGCAAATATACCCAGAGTACCTTATGAACCGAGATGGCTTTTCGTTGCTCGCTATGGGCTTCACTGGCAAGATGGCTCTGGAATGTGTTTAACACGCTTACAGAGATGTAGGCGTTTTTATTTTGCCTCTTGACTTATGCGAATGCAAAAGTGTAATATATATGCAAGGGCAAAAGTGAGGTGATTATATGAAGCCCAAAATGGGAAGACCGCCTAAAGCAGAAATGCCAAGAGATAAAAGCTTAAACGTTCGGTTGACCGAGGTCGAGTTGCAAAGAATTAATGCCTGTGCAGAGAAGCTCGGTAAAAGTAGGACCGATACGCTAATGTATGGCATAGAGCTTATAGAGGGAGAGAAATAAGAAAGACGCCGCTTCTGTCCTCGCCAAAGGTAAGCGGCGTCTTACATTCACCCAGTAGAGCGGGCTAAATTTATTATAGCATATCTCTACTGGAAATTTGGAGGTATGAAAATGGAAAGATTGGTAGAAATAAGAAATAAACAAGTCGTAGTATCCAGCAGACAGGTTGCTGAGGCGTTTGGAAAAGAACATCGCAATGTGCTTGCTGACATTAGGGAAATTATCAGCGCTGAAAATTCAGCGCTGACCTTCTATCAAGAAAATACGTATACAGCTGGCACTGGCAAACGGTATCCAGAATACCTTATGAACAGAGATGGCTTCTCTCTGTTGGCAATGGGCTTCACGGGCAAGAAAGCGTTGGAATGGAAGATAAAGTACATTCAGGCGTTTAGTGAAATGGAATCGATGTTGCAGAAGCAATCCACTCCGACAATCCAGAAAGCCGATGAAAAGCTCACCATCAAGTGGTATCAAGGCAAGCCGGTTATGACGACAAAGGATTTAGCGCCGATACTGGGTGTGCAGTCGTGGAATGTGTTTGCGGCCATGAAAAAATGGTGCATACAGGACACGGATTATATATTGCTGACTGGGGAGCCGTTACGGAAGTTTAAAGAAGAGAACCGCGGAGCCGTTTCAAGGGGACTTGCTGCGTTAACGATGATCACCGAATCAGGGATACGGAAACTGTGCAACGTGTACCGGAAGGCATTTCCACAAGAGCTGTTTTGGGAGAAACGCATTGCACCGTCATCGAAAGATAAGATGTTAACAGCTATTGAAAAATTATGCAGTCAGCTACGGACGATTGAGGGCGTTTTGCGGCACTATCCGGAAACTGTGTTGAAGGGTGCGGAGAAAAACGCGATTCTAAGCACTGCGCAAGATATGAGTTTAGCGTTATCTGTTGATGTTTACCGGTTTAAGCAACGATACGAAGTACAAGAAGATTAATAGTAAAGCCGTCTACGCTTGTAGACGGCTTTTTTTTATGCACTATATACCGCCTGAATTGTATTCGCAGCTTTACGGCGCATTTCCGCGCTATAATGTATATAGGTGTCGATGACCATTTGGACGCTATCGCCCAACAGCGCGGCGACGGTTTGCACGTCCAGCCCTGATGCTAACAGCGTAGTAGCATAGGTGTGCCGTAAGGTATGCATAGTAGCGCCGGCTTTCACGGCTGATATTGTCTTTGCCGGAGCCTGTGTTCCCCGATACTGAGTGTGCAGAATGCGGCCATTAATCTGCCGAGGGAAGAGATTGCGGTATTCCCGTATCATCTGCAATAGTATATCCGGAACGGGTATTGTTCGATATCCATTTTTGGTTTTTAATGGGCCGATACTGCCATCATAGAGCATTTGTTTATTGATCTTGATTTCCCGTGCCGTGAAATCAACGTCATCGTAAGTCAGTGCTGCTATTTCTCCGCGGCGCATACCTGTGTATAATGCTATCGCATACATAAGACGGTACTGCGGATTATATGCTAATTGTCGCATTATTTCTTGTTGTTCTGCTGGTGACAATACGATGATCTTCTTTTTGCCGGCAGGGGCGTGTTGTATATCTTGTGCAGGCGATTCTGTGATGATCTTAGCGGGGTTGACCGCGTATGCCAAGAACGTTTTAAGGGCTGTCAATGACGCGTTTGCTGTGTTAGGTGCATAGTTTTGTATTAACTGCTGACGTACCTCTTCACACTGCATATAGGTTATGTCCACAACGCGCTCATCGGCAAGCGCGCCATATCTTTGCAGTGCATGTCGATAATTACGGATCGTGGCTTTTCGTATGCTTCGGTGCTGTATATACATTTCTGCTAATTGGCGCAGCGTGATATCTTTTAATGAGGTGTCCGTCGTAAGTTTTGCTTGTTTTTCCAGCTCCGGAATCAGATTTTTTTGTGCGTAGTATTTGGCATCGCTCTTTTTTGAGAACCCCTGTTTTGCTTTTTGCCGCCATTTGCCGGCTTTATCTTTGTATTTGATGATAACTTGCCAGCCACCGTCTTTTTGGCGGTAAATCGGCGTATACGTTAATTCTGACATAGCAAATCAGCCTCCTTTGTGGTATGTGAATTAGAGGCTGATGTGTGGTATAATATATACAGCCTCATTGTGGTGATGAGTAGACGCCGGGTAAACGTGCTGGTAACACGTCCGGCACACCGCCGATCAGCTGGTAACTGGTCGGCGTTTTTTTTTATGCGTAGTCTAGTAAAAGGTTATTTGCTTGACTATCAGTACTGTGTAGTCTAGTATATGGCGTCAAGGGGAATTTTTAGTACAGTTGGTACGGATTTGGTACAGTACTATTTTGGTATTGATATCTTATCTTGGGTGTATTTTTGTGCCAATCTTTAGGGAAGCCGCAACGAACCAAAATGTCGGAGGCCGTGATAGCTTTCAAGCAGCGATCAAGGCGATTGGCTTCTTTTCGGATTTTATTATGAACCGTTCCGTATTCGATGGTGGTAAGAAAACATTGCAATGATATGAGAACAGAATATAAATTGCGCCGACGAGAATCTACAGTGAAACCGTATTTATCGTGAAGAGGAGCCCAATATTTACTATCACGGCGGCAGGAATGCCCGATCAGTCTATTATTGTGGGCACATATGTTACGGATATCGTTGATGTTCTCGATGAAGCTGAGCATGACTTCTGGAGGGAACAGATCCGCGTCAGCTATGTGCTGGTTCAAAAAGAGCATCATGTCTTTGGCCACAGCGTTTTGCACTTTTGTGGTAGATAGCGTCAGCATGTGCCGTAAATCACCAAAGTTGATGAAACTAGCTAACACCCAAATGGGAATGTTCTGATATTGATGTACATAATGGGCAATGCTGTTATCCGTGCGATTTTTGTGTCTATCGATGACTCTAGCAAGGTTTGAGATGGTAGATATTGCTGGCAGCACTTTGTTTTGGTCGTAACAGTGCGTGTTTAAATAAGCATAAGGCGTATCGGGATAAGCTTCAGCAAAGCGATGAGAAAAAATTGCTTTTAAGTGGGTTTCCATGGAAAGTGTTGCCTGGAATACGGCTTGTTTAACTTCTTTTTCGAAAACATAGAGATGTGTTATTTCGTCAAAGGTCACGCCGTTCAAGTAGCGCTCTCCATCGCGAGGAAAGTAGCGCGCATATCCATTGATGATGTTGTAATAGTTTTGAGTGAGCAGATAAATTTTTGCTTTCTCCTCATCGACTATGATTAACCCACGTTCTTTAAGCAATTCAATCTGCTGGTCAATTGTTTTGAACTCCTTCAAAAGAAAAAAGCCTCCTCCGTAAATGGAGAAGACTTTATTCTTCGCACCGGTCCCCGTAGAGATGACGGCACTCTCTCTTAGTAATCTCCATTATAGTGATTTGTTTCGTCTTTGTCAAATTATTAGTTTTAAGTATCGCCAATTGTGTTGCCTATTAAATATAATGGGCAACACAATTGGCAACATCTCTGCGCCCAGTGTTTAAGCGGTCTGAGGATATGTTGTTGCCTATGTTGCCAATTATTACTATATATATGAAATATATAGAATAGAGAGTATACGCGCGCGTATATACACGCGAGGGCTATATACTATTTCCTCTCTAAATGCTTATTTTAGTATATAGGGAAAAATGGGCAACTTTGGCAACATTGGCAACAGTTAAAAATATTTAATAGATTAGGCGATAAAGAATTGGAACTCCGACAAGTCCAGAGATCGCCCATCTTCGTGCAGCATTTTCTCTATCATATCGGCTTCTTCCTCGGTACGGGCGAAGTCATTGCCTTGGATATGCGCTAATTCGTGGAGAACGGCGTGTATCTGTCGATCTTTACACATATTCTTATTGACGACGATGGTGTAACTCCCGTCAGAGTTGGTATGTGTCAGCGCACCGATGGAACCGGGTAGTTTTTGATAGGTTAAGATAATATTCAATCGACAATACCGTCCTTTTCTTTTAGGCCCCGGATAAGATTCAAAACGATTTCAATATCTTTTTTGCTCAGATTTCTCGAGGCATCGAATAAGATACGACCGTTAGGATTCGTCCGAAGTTTCTCTGCAAGTTCTGCTACCTCAGGATCGTGGTAATAACCTTCTGATAGGTTTTCCATACCGTCGTCTTCTATCAGATTACTTTTTTTAATCCCGAAATGGTCGGCGATTCTCTGAATAGCGCCCATACGGGGTTCTTTAGTACCGACTTCCCACGACGAGACGGCATTGGCAGAAACATTAGCGATTTTCGCTAGATCTTTTTGAGATAGAGAATGCTGTTTTCTTAGAATCTTGATATTCTCTTTAATTCCCATGATTATTGGCCTCCTGTCTTCTTTTATATAATACCTCAGATAGCGAAAAAAATCAACATAAAGTAGTAAAAAGACACCTTATAAAGATAAAAAACCACTAAAAGTTATTGACATACCACCAAAAGTAGTTTAGAATATACAACTGTGAGGAGGTGATGACCTTGAAGCTTACGTTGAAACAAGCGCGGGTATTAAAAGAGAAAACACAATTAGAAGTGGCTAACTATCTGGGAATTCATGTTCAGACGTATCGAAAATTGGAAGAAAACATGGAACGAACTACTGTAGCGCAAGCCCGAAAAATATGTGAATTCTTGGGATGTTCTTATGATGACATCAAATTTTTTTAAATTATAAAACTACTTTAAGTAGTTTTGTGGATAAGGAGAGGAAAAACAATGAGCAACATAACGATTTTTGAAAACGAGCAGTTTGGTAGTGTGAGAACGCTGCAAGAGGGAGAAAAGATTTTATTTTGCGCATCTGACGTCGCAAAAGCACTGGGATACACTAGGCCGGCGGACGCTGTTAGACAGCATTGCCGGTATACTGTAAAACGCAGTATACCCCACCCACAAGGCGAAAGCACTCTGGAAATGAACTTCATTCCGGAAGGCGACGTATACCGTTTGATTATACGGAGTAAGTTACCATCAGCGGAACAATTTGAAACGTGGTTATTTGATGAAGTACTTCCGACGATTCGGAAAACAGGGTCGTATGCCATCGATGCGAAGAAAAAGAACGAGGAAGCCAAGCTAAAAGAAGCGGAACTGTGGGTTATGATTGCCGATCGTACAGCGGATAAAGATATAAAAGAAATTGCACTGATGTATGCGGGCAAGGCGTTAAACGGTAAATTGCTTCTTAAGAAGGCTGAACCGGTACAAGGGGTTATCGGCCGAGATTGGGAAACCGTGAAGAAGTGGGAACGTACACTGGAATGCCTTCCGGGAAATCATATGCCGCAGTTCGTAGAATGGGCAATGCGGAGAGGCCTAACACCAAATGATGTTAGCGTGATCGTAACCACGATCCAACACAAACAGCCGGAATTCCGTAAAGGTCTCTGCTGGTTCTGAGAGGAGGTGAAACCGATGAAGATGTTAGAAGAAATGAGACAAGCAGATGCGGAGGAACAGGAACGGGTTATGCTCTTTGTTCAAGACGTGCAGGTACACGGAGAACGTATACTGCGAAACACGTTGGAGCTGTATCTACACATGTTCCGGCGCGCCAAAGAAAAAGAGGACGTTGCTGCCGGCTGGGTTGCTTACAGCAAAATACAAAAACTCTTACGAGGCCTGCATGATCTCGGCGTGCATGATATTGATGACGGTCTTATCGATATTGGGGTAACGTGGCTCGGCTGTGATATTCCGATAGAGAATTTCGACGTCTGGGCGGCAGCGGTGCAGGAGATTATTGATATAGATAAACTGGATTTGGACGAGTGTTAAGGAGGGGTGAAAAATGGAGGACAGACTGCTAACCAGAGAAGACTTAGCCAAACGTTGGCAGGTGTGTATCGCACAGGTGGATAACATGATCAAGCTGAATGGTATCCCGAAAGTAAGGTTGTCGAAAAACACGGTACGGTTCCGAATTACCGATGTTCGTAGAGTAGAGCAGTGGGATCCGGCGGACGTGAAACAGATGGACGCTTTCCGTTTATCTCGGGAGATTAAGCAATTGCGGCAAGAAAACGAACGGTTGCGAAAAATTCTGCATGATGTGGCAGGTCCGGTGTTGGCGTATGTCAATGACAGCGCCGTACAGGCGTAGGAGGTGGAATCAATGAAGAAAAAAGTGTGGAGTCATGTAAAGAAGAAAAATGGATTTCAGCCGTATTGGCAGGAACCGAACTTGTTTGCTCCAATAGCCGAACCAGCTCCGAAAGTGGAGCGGGAAACTAAGGCATTGAAGAAGTATCGGAAAAATCACGATTGAAAGGAGGTGAAACCAATGAGAGATCTTAGTGTACCAGATTGGGTGAATCGATCACACGAACTAGGAGACGCTTATAAGCTGGGCTGGGCGGATTGTGAGCAGGTGTATGACCATACCTATGTCCGAATAGGATTGGTATCTCTGGCTTGTATTACGGCCAGTATGCTGGTGATCGCGGTTACGCAGCTTGCCAGATTATGAAAAAAGCTTGTTTATGAGCGGGAACTCATAAACAAGCTACGTGCGGTAACGCACATTCACACACCAACAGTATACCACAGGAGGCAGTAATAATGATAGAAGTGAAGATTGTTGTAGAAAATACAGAAGCGTTAAAAGAAGAATTAAGAAACTTGTTAGAGGCCGCAGAACCTACACCGGAAAAGCCGGCGGTAAGTAAGGCACGGAAGCCGAAGCCGGCAGAAGCAGAAGCACCGACGCCAGAACCAGCACCGGAGGTATCTGATAAGCCAGAACCGACGCCAGAACCAGAGTCGAAAGAAGAAGCGGTACCGGAGCCGGCGGCGCAGCCCTTAAAGGAGGACCAGAAGATTACACTGCGAAAAAAAGTAAAAGACTTCTGTGTAAAGAAAGCAGAAAACAAGCAAGTCCTTAAGGCATGGCTGGAAGGCAAGGGGCTGACCAAAGTAACGGAAGTGGATCAGATGATCCTGCCTGAGTTAGAGGGTCTGCTGAATGGCTAAACACGCGATGTTGTCAGCCAGTTCCTCTCATCGGTGGCTACGTTGTCCTCCCTCCGCACGTTGGGAAGCAAAATTTCCGGATTCAGAGAGCGATGCCGCGGCGGAAGGAACTCGGGCGCATGAGGCTGCGGAGCAAGAGCTCTGCCGTGCTTTAGGGATGTCTTACGATGAGCCAAAATATGATGACGAAGAGATGCGGAACGGCGTGCGGGAGTATGTGGATATCGTATTAGAAAAGGTGGCCGAGGCTAGGGCAGCGTCTTTGGATGCAGAGATTCGCATCGAGGAGCGGCTGGATTTTTCTGACTGGGTTCCGAACGGTTTTGGCACAGGGGATGCTGTGATGGTTTCCGATGAATGCGTGGAAGTGGTGGATTTCAAGTATGGTAAGGGCGTTCTCGTTACTGCAGACAATAATAGTCAGATGCGGCTGTATGCGTTAGGGGCTGTGTCAATCTTCGGCTTGATGTATGATTTTGACCGGGTGCGGATGACGATCGTACAACCTAGAAAAGATAATGTGGCTACGGAAGAAATCTCTTTGACAGAGTTGCTGGCGTGGGGGGAGACGGTCAAGCCTGTGGCCCGCCTTGCTTGGGACGGCTGCGGAGAACATCAAGCCGGAGAGCATTGTATTTTTTGTCGCTGTCGAGGCAAGTGCAGGGCTTTGGCGGAATACATGTTATCGGAGGTGACGCTGCATATGACCGGTGCTGAACTGAGCGATATTGAGATAGTTGATATTATAAGCAAGGCGAAGAAAATCAAGGCGTGGCTGGATGCCGTGGAAGAATATGCGCTGAAGGAGGCTATGCAGGGGCGCAAGTGGCCTGGCATGAAGTTGGTGGAAGGCCGAAGTGTTCGGAGGATTATCAACCATGAGGAGGCCGTGCACCGGCTGACCGAGGCAGGATATGCCAAAGAAGCGGTATTGAAGGAACCGCTTCTGCGCAGTCTCACGGATTTACAAAAACTAATCGGTAAAAAGCAGATGGAAGAGCTGTTAGAGGGATTACTGGAAAAGCCGGAAGGCAAGCCTACGCTGGTAGCGGCGTCCGATAAACGACCTGAATTAATACTGGATACTATTGTTACAGATGATGATTTTACGGATGTGGAGGAAATATAATGGCAAAATCAATAAAAATCAGTACAGGAAAAGTACGTCTTAGCTATGCGAATGTGTGGGAACCGAAACCAGATCAGAGCGGGCGGGAGAAGTTTAGCGTATCACTGATTATCCCGAAAGGCTCCGCAACGGAAGCAAAAATTAAGCAGGCAATCAAAGCGTTGCGGGAAGATCCGGAAGCAAAGCAGGTGTGGGGCGGAAAAACCGCCGGAATCCGAATCCCGCTGCGTGATGGTGACGTGGACAGAGAAGGCGATCCAGCATACGAAAATATGATGTTCTTGAATGCGAATAGTCCGGCATCGCACCCGCCACGTATTGTAGATAAAAACAAAAACGAAATACTGGATCACTCTGAAGTGTATAGCGGTTGCTATGCGCAGGCCGTTATCACCTTGTTCGCCTACAACTCCAACGGCAACAAAGGGATTGGCGTAGGACTTGGCGGCATTAGAAAACTATCTGATGGCGAACCGCTTACATCTGCCCTGGTGACGGATACAGATTTCGAGGATTTGGGTGATGACGAAGAAGACGAAGACGACATCTTTGGCGATTGATTTGGAAACCTATTCCAGCGTGGACATTAAGTTCGGCGTGTACCGGTATGTAGACGCGCCGGACTTCCAGATCCTGCTGATGGCGTATTGCTTTGACGGCGAAGAAGTTGTCTGCGTAGATCTGACAAAAGAAGAAGTGCCTGACCGTGTACGGCGGGCACTTTTTGATACCGAAATAACCAAGACAGCATTTAACGCAGCATTCGAAATCAACTGCTTGAGGACATTGTATCCGGATATGCCGGTAGACTGCTGGGAATGCACAAGCGTATTGGCGCTATACAATTCCTTGCCGGCTAGTTTGGGAAAAGTGGCGAAAGCACTGGGGTTTTCGGAAGATAAGAAGAAAGACGCAAGAGGCGCGGCGCTGATACGATATTTTTCGAAACCTTGCAAGCCGACAAAAGCCAACGGGGGTCGGACAAGAAACTTGCCGGAACACGCTCCGGAGAAATGGGCTGAGTTCCAGGATTATTGCCGACAAGATGTTGTAGTCGAGATGGCGATACGGAAACGGCTGGGGTTGTTGGCACCGTCGCCGATAGAACACGAGTACTGGCTGATGGATCAACGGATTAATGCCGCAGGTACCGCTATTGACACACAGATGGTAGACGCGGTGCTGAAAATCAACGCAAAACACCAAGAAATGCTATTGGCGGAAGCGGGTGAAATCACAGGGCTGGAAAACCCAAACAGTATTGCGCAGCTAAAAACTTGGCTGGAAAAACGCTTGAATAAAACGATACCGGGGCTGACAAAAGCCGATGTTACCGAACTATTAGCCGAAAATCCGGCAGAAGATGTGCAGCGGGTGCTGCAGATACGGCAGATGCTTGGGAAATCGAGCATAAAAAAATACCAGACTATGAAGGCGGCAGTAACCAAAGAAGGGCGCTGTCACGGTATGTTTCAATTTTACGGCGCGAGTCGTACCGGTCGATGGGCCGGACGTATTGTCCAGCTGCACAACCTTCCGCGGAACTATCTCGAGGGAGATGGACTAGATACGGCTCGGGAGATTGTGAAGACCGGAGATGTAGAGCTGCTGGCGATGTGTTACGACAATGTGCCGGATATTCTCTCGCAACTCATCCGCACGGCACTTGTGGCAGAAAAAGGCAGCCGATTTATCGTGGCCGACTACTCGGCTATTGAGGCTCGTGTCATTGCCTGGATGGCAGGGGAGAGCTGGCGGCAGGCTGTGTTTGCGGATACGGGCAAGATCTATGAAGCTTCCGCAGCGCAGATGTTTCATGTGCCGGTAGAAACCATCGTGCATGGCCATGAGAACTACGCTCTGCGCCAAAAAGGAAAGGTGGCGGAGCTGGCTCTCGGGTATGGCGGAGGGCCTGCAGCACTTATTGCGATGGGGGCGTTGTCTATGGGCATTCCGGAGGAGGACCTGCCGGATATGGTAACACGCTGGCGTAAGGCGTCGCCTAAAATCGTAAGGTTTTGGTACGATGTGGATTCCGCCGCAAAAAGGGCGCTGCGGGAGCGGGTTCCGGTGCGGATCCGGCAAGGCGTTACGTTCCGTGTCGCTCACGGCGCGATGTTCATCGAGCTCCCATCGGGGAGGCATCTGGTATATACCCGCCCTACTTTTGGGCAAGATCGATGGGGGCGAGAATCTATTATGTATACCGGAGTTAATCAGACTTCCGGGAAGTGGGAACAATTGGAGACTTATGGCGGAAAGCTAGTGGAGAACATTGTGCAGGCTGTGGCTCGAGATTGCCTGGCAGCGGCTATGCTGCGGTTAGATAAAGCCGGCTACAAAATCGTAATGCATATACATGATGAGGTAGTAATTGAGGCGCCGGAAGGCGAAGGCAGTTTGGCTGATGTTATCGGGATTATGCGGCAGAAAGAATCGTGGAATCAGGGATTGATTACGAATGCGGCAGGATTTGAGACAAAATATTACATGAAAGATTAAAGGAGCGAATAAAAATGAAACTGAACGAAGCAGCGATAAAACAACAAATTTCATTCGCACAGCAGATGAAAGAAGTATTGGAAGGCAGGGATCAGGAAAGCGAACGAGTACAGCGCGGTATTGCGTATTGTGACGGATGCATCATAGCTTGTCAGGAAGTACTGGCCGCATTGGAAGAAAAGAAGCCCGCTCCGGAGGAAGTGAAAAAAGAAGAAAAACCAAAACGGAGCCGGAAGAAAACGGAGCCGAAGGAACAAGTTGCGGAAACGGTAGACACCGATATTGATGATCTGTTCTAGGTGGCTGCGATGAAACTAATTGCTGATGTACACATTCCGCGGCTGTTTGAGGCTGTGCGGTATCATACTGACGGTGCGAAGATAGTCCCGTGGAGTAATAATGCGGTTACTTGGCATAATTGCCAAAATAAAAGAGTGGAAAGCGCCTGGTTTCGAGGATGTTGGGACGAAATGTATAGCGGCCCCGGTTCGGTTTATTGGCGGGGAGACCATCTATATTGTCCTGTTTGCGGCGAGCAGATCGGCACAAACAGGGTGCATACGATTACCCCTATGCAGGCGGACGGTCCAATTCCCGTCGATAATATAACGCTGAGAGCGTATACAGGGAGAGAGCGGCTGGATATAGAGATGTCGTATACGCCGGTCCAGGTTGTGCCGGAGGCGCTTGGAGTCGGGATATATTTGCAGCCGGCGCGGCGGGTGCGGGGTCGGATACGCTTTGATTTCAGGGCTCGTCGGACGTGGTATATACAACAGTACGGCACAACCAACGCGAAGACAGCAGAACTGCTTCCCGGACCCTATATGCGCAATGTAGAGCGCGGCGATCTGGCATGGTGCCATACTGTGTTTGATTTATTACATAACAGCAGTGGGGCGAAAGATAAGAAAGCAGCGATAGTGGAGTTTTTGCGAAAAGTAAGAACATGCCATGCCGCAATGCTGGAAAAAAAGGTTGGGCATAAAGTGCTCAACCTGTACGTACCAGCTAGTGGGAAAAAGGGCTATCTGGCTGGACTGCAAAATCTAATCTGGGCGCTGCGCGTCTCGGACGGCCCGGCATATTCAACATTGGGCGAGAAGACAGGTGCAGATGTATACAAACCTGTTATGCAGGCGTTGTATGAAAACGGACCGAAGGCTCCTTATATCCGCACGCTGGCTAGGGCGTTAGGAGCACCGGAGAAAAAGAGCATTATGGCGTTGGTGGCGAAGCTCCCTGTTCGACATTGGCTGACAACGCAGTATCTCTGTCAGGTGTTTCACAATACAGATCGACTGCGCAACAGTATTAGCCGATTGCATATAGATGAGGATGGCATAGGCTCTGCTCGATGGCAAGCTTTAGTTTACACCGACGGGTGTGCGCGTCTGCGAGACTGGATAGGAGAAGAGCGGTTGCTCAGGCTGCTGGCGGAATATGATACCTGGGAGGTACGAGACACGGCACTTACGATCCAGTTGTTGGCCAAACCAGTGTATGAAGAACTGATGCTGCGTCGTATACCGTTGGCAAGGCTCCATGACGCGGTAGCGGAAGCGTATAACCAACAGAAGCATAAGAATATCAAACTTACATACAACCGGGAAGAAGCAGCTTGGCAGCAAGTAGTAGACGGAGTAACGTACCGACTGCCCACGGACACGGCAACCTTGTATCGCCTGGGACGAAACCTGCATAACTGCGTGAATACATATCGGGAGCGAGTTCTGGATAAACGAGTGACGATCGTATGGGCTCAGCAGGATAAGGAAACTGTGATGTGCTTGGAGATACGTGACGGCGCTATCGTACAAGCGAAATTAGATTGTAACGTACCGGTGAGAAAAAATGAAACGTTAAACCGGAATATATTGCAATACGCACAGATCAGTCGGCTGCGTATTGACACTACAGATATAACAGTAGGAGGGGAGGCCGTTGCGTCCTAATATAGATTTCATGCTGGCTACGGCTCCGAGCCGGAAGAGCAAGCAATGGAAAAACAGCACTTGTACGTGGCATGACTTATTGGAAAAATTGAAAAATCCAACCAAAACCGGTGAAACCGTAGCCGAGTACAAAGCGATGAAAAAAGCAGAACGAGATGCCCGCAAGGACATCGGCGGGTTTGTCGGCGGGTATCTGGCAGGCGGCCGCCGGCTAAAGCGGAATGTGCGGTATCGGCAGCTCGTCAGCCTTGACGCCGACAGTCCGGGAGATGGGTTTCTGGATACAGCCCGGCGCGTGTTGGCGGACGCGGAATACTGTATATACTCTACCCACAGCCATACGAAACAGTCGCCGCGATATCGGCTGATTATCCCGCTTGTCGATAAGGTAAGCGCGGAACAATACCAAGCTGTTTCTCGCAAAATAGCCTATGAGATTGGTATGGAGCATTTCGATCCAACGACCTATGCGCCGGAACGCATGATGTATTGGCCATCGGTACCGGTTGACAGTGCGTATTATTTCGAGTGTCAGCAAAAAGAAAATAGCCAACTATTGAATCCGGAGACCGTGCTGGCTAGCTATGCAGATTGGCGGGATATGAGTTTATGGCCGACTTCCACTATAGAAGACAGTATTGTCGCAAGAGCCACTAAAAAGCAGGGAGAACCGACGGAAAAGCCGGGGATCATCGGCGCGTTTAACCGGGTGTACACGATACCGGAAGCAATTGAGGCCTTTTTAGGAGAGATCTACGAGCCTTGTGCGGTAGAAAACCGGTACACCTATACCGCCGGCAGTGCGGTTGGCGGGCTGGTAATTTACGATGGTGTGTTTGCTTACAGCCATCACGGTACGGATATCACGTCAGGGAAGCTGTGTAACGCGTTTGACTTAGTTCGCCTGCACCGATTCGGAGAGCAAGATGAGGACGTGGAAGAGGGGACGCCGGTTAACCGACTCCCTTCATATACGGCGATGATGGAGCTGTGCCGACGGGATGCGGCAGTGATGGCAGAATATCACCGAGAAGACAATGAACGGATCAGCGCCGCATGGGATGATACGTTGCTGGAAGACAACACCGCGTGGCTGGAACAATTAGAGCGTTCCGGAGGGAGAAATCCGAAAATATTAACGACTGCTAGTAATCTGATTCTGATCCTAACCAATGACCCGGCGTTAAAAAACGCATTCGGCACGGATGAATTTTCACACCGGGCCACGCTAAAACGGGATCTGCCTTGGCGTAAAATGGGAGCAGATCGATTATGGCGGGATTCCGATGATGCGTCTTTGCGTAATTACCTGTCGCGGGTATACGGCATTACCGGCCGCGGCGTGATTGACGATGCTCTGATCGAAGTGATGGCTCTAAATGGGTATCACCCGGTACGGAACTATCTGGACGGGTTGGTCTGGGATGAGATACCCCGTTTAGAACGGCTGTATATAGAGTATTTAGGGGCAGAAGATACATTATACAACCGAGAAGTCACAAAACAGCATTTAAAGGCTGCTGTAGCACGAATTTTAGTGCCTGGCATTAAGTTTGACCCGTGTTTGGTGTTGTCTGGGCCGCAAGGTATCGGGAAAAGCACGATTTTAGCAAAATTAGGCCGGCATTGGTTTAATGACAGTATTGTGTCGATCCAAGGGAAAGAAGCGATGGAACAGCTGCAGGGGACATGGATCGCCGAATTGGCGGAAATGCAGGCGGTAACGAAAGCAGACAACGAACTTATCAAGGCGTTCATTTCTCGGCAGTCGGATAAATTTCGCGTGCCGTTTGGAAGAAGAACAGAAGAATATAAACGGCAGTGTGTATTTGCCGCAACCACTAACGATAGTATATTCCTGAAAGACAGAACCGGCGGCCGCCGATTTTGGCCCGTATTTGTGGGCGTAAATCCGATAGAACGGAATGCGACAAAAATACCGGATGACGAGATCGATCAGATTTGGGCGGAAGCAAAATACTGGTGGGAGGCCGAACGGGATTTAGAACTTTCGCCGGAAGTGAGAGCGACCGCAAAAGAATTGCAGGAAGCGCACACAGAAGGCGGTGAAAAATACGGATTGATATTAGATTACTTAGATAAAAAATTACCGGAAAACTGGAATCGTATGGATATATATGAGCGTCGTGAATATTTGGAATCGTACGAGGATGCCGCACCCGGCGGGGTGATGGTTCGTGATAGGGTCTGCACGTTAGAAATTTGGTGTGAAGCCTTGGGCGGCAAAAAAGAAAACCTAACGAACGCCCAGGCAAGAGAGCTGAATGCAATCTTGCAAAACACTCCGGGGTGGCGATCTATTTCGGGGAAAAAGCGTTTCGGTAATCTATATGGCGTACAAAAAGGATATTACAGAATATCGGGCTAGATGTTGCCTATTAAATATAATGGGCAACACAATTGGCAACATCTCCGAGCCCAGTGTTTAAGCGGTTTGAGGATATGTTGTTGCCTATGTTGCCAATTATTACTATATATATGAAATATATAGAATAGAGAGTATACGCGCGCGTATATACACGCGAGGGCTATATACTATTTCCTCTCTAAATGCTTATTTTAGTATATAGGGAAAAATGGGCAACTTTGGCAACATTGGCAACAGTTAAATGTAATTATTATTTAGACAGAGAGGTAGACATGAGGGAAAGGACAGTAGAGAAAGCATTGATCCGTGAAGTAGAAAAGCGCGGTGGATTGTGTTTAAAATTTGTTTCTCCTGGTCGGGCGGGTGTTCCGGATCGGTTGTGTATACTTCCGGGAGGGGTTGTATTTTTTGCTGAGCTGAAAGCTCCGGGAAAGATCCTGCGGCCGCTGCAAGAAGCATGGCGGGGTATATTACAGCAGCGCGGTGTGGCAGTAGCGGTTATTGATAGCCCTGAAATGGCCGTGAGCTGCGTGGATAGTTTTTCCCGTCGATGCGGTGATACGCCGTGAATCGATTTCAACCATTTGACTATCAAAAGATAGCGATCGAACGGATCATCAATAATCCGAGGTATGGCTTATTTGTGGATATGGGGGCCGGAAAAACCGTTATTACCTTAACGGCGATATCGGAACTAATGTATGATCGATTAGAAATCAACAAAGTGCTGGTTGTTGCACCGAAAAAAGTGGCAGAAAGTACGTGGCAAGATGAAACAGAGAAATGGCGGCACTTGTCGTATTTGTCCACATCCACTATACTTGGTGATTTGCGAAAACGGGTTGCGGCGCTGCAGCACCAGGCAGATATCTACATCATTAATCGTGAGAACGTTCCATGGCTGGTAAGTTATTACAAAAACCGCCTTCCCTTCGATATGGTGGTGTTGGACGAATCCAGCAGTTTTAAAAATCCATCGGCACAGCGATTCAGAGCCCTGAAAAAAGTACGCGGTACATTTCCGCGGTTAGTAGAACTTACGGGTACACCGTCCCCGCGGTCTATGATGGATTTGTGGGCGCAGCTGTATTTATTAGATGGTGGAGAACGTCTGGGAAGAACAATCGGAGAATACCGAAGACGGTACTTTTTGCCGGAAAAAACGAATGGGCCTATCGTATATAGCTACCGACTGGCTAACGAGGGCGCAGAACGGAAAATATGGCAGAAAATCGAAGATATATGCATGAGCCTGAAAGGCTGTATCAGGCTTCCGGAATCGCGGAGTGTGACGATACCGGTGAATCTGGACGAAAAAAGCAGGGAGATGTACCGGCAGTTGGAGAAGCAGTATGTCCTGGAATTTAAGGACAAAGAAATCACGGCAGCTAATGCTGCTACGCTGTCTAATAAGTTGCTGCAGTTAGGAAATGGTGCGGTATATGATGACGATCAAGGAGTTGTAGAAGTCCATCAGGCGAAGTTAGACGCTCTGGCGGATATCGTTGAAAATAATTCGGGGCAGCCGATTCTGGTGTTTTATGCATATGAGCATGACAAGAAAAGACTTATGGAAAGGTTCCCGGAGGCAGAGGAGCTGCAAGGACCAGAAGAAATGCGTCGATGGAATCGGGGAGAGATCTCGATGTTGCTAGCGCACCCGGCAAGCGCAGCTTATGGGCTTAATCTACAGGCCGGAGGACACATTATCGTGTGGTTCGGCTTGACGTGGAGTTTGGAACTGTATAAACAAGCTAACGCCAGGCTGGCGCGGACAGGGCAGACGGAGATGGTGATTATCCACCATCTGGTAGTTAGAAACTCAATCGATGAACAAGTTATGCGGGCATTGGAAAGAAAAGATCATCAGCAAGAAGCGTTGTTAGAGGCGATCAAACTTAGAATAGAGGAAGTACGAAAGCGGGGATAACAGCATATGAAGAACAGCTATATTGATGCAGTCTGGTGCGGAGTATTTGGCCTTAAGTCTGGTGATGCATTCCGGGTGCAAGATAATGAAGGGCGGTGTTCCGTTAATTGCTACTGTTATGTGTCTGGAAACATGCCAAAAACTAAAGAAGGAATTGAGATACAGGAGCAGCAGATACGTGGATTGATAACTGGAATATATAAAATCTACAAAAATACGTAAGAAGGAGATACAAGCATGTCAAAAATATTAGAGCGTCTGAGAGCCAGCGGGATTGTAACCAGTGTGCCGTTGGATACATCCGTTCGCAGCCATAAGAGATCGCCGGAGGAAGTAGCGCAGATGGTGGATGAACAGAAGAAGCGGCACCATTGGTGCGTAGACAGAAAACGTGCTTACGGATATAGCTTGCGGGATCGATGCCTAAAGGGTGGCATTGATCGGAGAGAACATTAAGGAGGCGAATGACGTGGACACAATAAAGATCCAAACTGAAGCGATGAAAGCACTGCAAAAAAAGCAAACCGTTAGATGGTACAATACCGGTGATGTTGTATATCTGTTATTTAGCTACTATACGATTTTTGCTATTCCTAAACGAGAATGTTATTTGAATCTGACAGGTGAATCGGGTGAAGGCCTTAGGAGAATAGTGGATGACGCATTAGAAAATAAAATTGCGGCGCAGTGGAAAGGATCAATAAAAGTGTTGAACGATGGCGTGAAAGCGTTACAATTGGAACCAGCTGATGTGACATTAACAGATGCCCCTTACGTGTACGTCGATGAAAAACCACTTAAATATTTTGGAAATGCAAAGGGTTTGCGTTTCACCGTAAAAAATAAAGTATCACCGGTTGCTGTATATAATGCAAATAGTGGTGCGTTTCTAGGGGTAATCGCGCCAATACGTATGGAGGAGGCGAATGAATGACAGCGGATGAATACTTATCGCAGTATAGAGATATTCCGGCAGAAATACAACAGCGCAGCAAGCTTATTAGGCGGATGGAGCGAGAAATCTTTTCGGGACCATCAGATAGGATAACTGGGGAATTATCCCTTGTTACGAGTAAGTCCAGTCAGCAGAGCTTTTGGTGTGCAGAAGACTTGGATAGATTTAAAAGGCAGCTGCAGAGACAGAAAAGCGTTGTTTCTCAGTACAGACAATTTGAAGATACCGTATTACAGCAAATTGACAGTATCGACGATAAAAAGTTGCGAGCTATATTATTGGGGAGATACATCAACGATGAAACTTGGAGAGAGATAGCATTTTGCGTGGAAGCAACAGAAGATCATGTACGGCAGACAATGCATAAAAAAGCGCTTGAAGAATTTACCAGAAAATTTTCTGATAAATTTTACAAACTCACTTCGGAAATCCCCTACCATCCCCACCCTTGACATGATAGACTATAAACTGAGCTATTAGGAAAACCAAATACAGGGCCGAGACGACCAAGTGAAATTACTATTACAGAAACAGAGCCTACTATCCGGGGCTCTGTTTTTATGTGCAGGAAAACTTGGTAGGTTCTTCCGGTTAACAATCGGGCTCGAGGGTCTTTCGAACCCCGAAAACCAATTAGATACAAAATTTTTTTTATCCATTTCCTTCCATACATAAGTGTTAAGGGGGTGTTTATGTGAAAGGAAAAGAACGGAAACGTGGCTCTGCAGCTGAGTTGGCGGAACTTTTGTGTATTACGGAGCGTCGAGTAAATCAACTAGTAAATAAGGAAATCATAACGCGAGAAGCGGAAGGAAATTTTATTTTATCGGAAGCTATATCGGAATACTATGCATATAAGTACGCCTCCGATGAAGAGATAGAATACATGGAAGAAAAAGCAAAGCACGAGAAGGCAAAACGGCAGCTGGCAGAGTTAGAACTAAAGGTAAAGAACAATGAATATCATGCGGCAGCAGATGTAGAAATGGTGATGACAGATATGCTTACTAATTTACGCAGCCAGCTTTTGGGTATTCCGGCTAAGATGGCGCCGCAGCTTGCAAATCGTGAAAAGGATTATATCGATCGGAGACTTGCGGAAGAAATACATGCAAGGCTTACGGAATTAAGCGAGTATAAGCCGGATATATTTACAAGGTGACGACAACAGTGCAAAAGACGGTTACGTTGTTTAAGAAAATTGCAAAGCAGGCTCTGCAGCCACTGCCGAATCTAAGCGTGTCGGCGTGGGCGGACAGCTACAGAATGCTGTCAGGAGAAGCTGCAAGTGAGCCGGGGCGCTGGAGAACAGACCGCGCGCCGTATCAGCGTGCCATTATGGACGCTTTTACCGAGCCGAAGACGTGGAAGGTTGTAGTAATGTCATGCAGCCAGATCGGAAAATCGGACTGTCTCAACAATATTATCGGTCGCTTTGCGCACCTTGCGCCGGCACCGATTCTGATGATACAACCGACCATTGACATGGCGCAGGATTACAGTAAAAGCCGCATAGCGCCGATGATACGAGATACCAACGTGCTGACTGCAATCTTCCGAGACACCAAAACCCGAGAAAGCGGCAATACAATTTTATCAAAGCTGTTTCCGGGTGGACGCTTAATCATGGGCGGAGCAAACAGCCCGGCAGGACTTGCAAGCCGCCCTATAAAAATTCTGCTAGCGGATGAGGTTGACCGTTTTCCGGACAGCGCCGGCTCGGAAGGCGATCCGGTAGACCTTGCGGCCAAGCGAATGACCACCTTCTGGGATAAGCGTATGGGATTGTTTTCCACGCCAACCATTAGCGGTGAAAGCCGCATAGAAGAGGAATACCATGAAGGCACGCAGGAGGAATGGCAGCACGAATGTCCGAATTGTCATGAGTATCATCTTATTACGCACCGTCAGATTGTAACGGAGCATGAAACCGTGACGGACAAGAAGGGCAGGGCACATGTTAAGGTCAACGCCGTTACATGGCGCTGTCCAGACTGTGGGTATAGCTTTAGGGAAGAGGAAATGCGGCGCGCACCACAGAAATATATTACGCAAAATGCTTCGGCGCTTACTAAAGGCGTGCGGAGCTTTTTTGTTAACTGCTGGGCGTCCCCGTGGCTTAGCTGGGCGGCGGTAATGCAGGAATGGCTGGAAGCGAAAGGAGATCCGGAACGTGAAAAAGTAGTTGTAAATACTCGTTTTGGCGAACCTTATGAGCGTAAGGGGGCTTTTGACAGTACGGATAAATTTTTAGCGCGTCGTGAAGCGTATGGTGCAGAGCTTCCGGACGGGGTGTTAGTTCTGACGGCGGCAGTGGACGTGCAGGACAATCGACTGGAATACGAAATCTGCGGCTGGGGTGAACATGAGGAATGCTGGGGAATTAAGAAAGGTATTATCCTTGGTGCGCCGGATACGCCGGAGGTATGGGCGCAACTTGATGAGCAGCTTGATCGTGAATACCGTTTTAAAAACGGTACAGGGCTGATTGTGCCACGCACTTTCATTGATAGCGGCGGTCACTACAGCAAAGAGGTGTATGGTTACAGTCTGCGTCGTTTGGCGCGGCAGTGCTTTGCCGTAAAGGGAGCCTCGACACCGGGCGTGCCTATCATCCATAAATATACAAAAGTTACGGCTGCCGGCAGCAGAACAATACCGCTGGTATTAATCGGCACAGACAGCGGAAAACAGTATGTTATGGATAGGCTTTCCATCGATGTACCGGGACCGAAATACTTTCACTTCCCGCTGGATCAGCAGGAAGATGACGGCAGTACAATCAGTGAAATACTGTGGAACCGCGGCTACGACGATATCTATTTTCGCGGACTTATTGCGGAGCAGAAGGTTGCCCGCAAGAAAAACGGTCGTGTGGTGTGGCAATGGGAAAATATAGCCAAGGACAAACGTAATGAACCACTTGATCTGCGCGTATATAACCTTGCTTGCCTTGCCAGTATGAATGTAGACTGGCAGCAGCTTAAACAATTGATCCATAACGACGAAAGCAATAAAGAAACTAAGCAGAAACGAAAAACAAGCCAAAAGGCGGCAAATAATAATAAAAAGCGCAGCTTTGGCTGTATAAAACGCGGCATAAGAGGTGAATGATGGTGTCAAACGAGGCTTTAAATTTACGGTTAAAACAGTATTTGGAAGCGGAAAAAGCTATTTTAATTGCCGGGCAGAGTTATAAAATCGGTAACCGTACGCTCACCAGAGCGGATCTATCCGAGATACGCGAAGCGATCAGCAGTCTTATGGCTGCGGGAGCAACCATTGACGGCAGCGGGGGCGGACATGCACGGCGTGCAATACAGGTAATTATGCGGGATTAGGAGGTATAGACATGAAAAAACGTAAAAAAACATACCCGGTACGGGCGCGGCATCCTACTAAGGCATCCGCGCCCATTGTGATGAATAGCGGTTATAGTGAGGGCGGCGCAAGCAGGACAAGGACGGCTTTAAAGGGGTATTATCCATTAAAATCCAGCACCAAAGCTGATGTCGATGCGAATCTGCCGCTTTTGCGCAGCCGCAGTACAGATTTATTTTATAATTCCGCAGTCGGTGCAGGTGCGATTAACAGCAACCGCAACAATGTTATCGGCGCAGGGTTGCGCGTCTCTCCGAAAATTGATTACAAGCTGCTCGGCCTAACTGCCGAGGAAGCCAAGGAATGGCAGCGTAGTACCGTGCGGGAATTTAACCTATGGGCAGAAAGTAACTCTTGTGATCTGTACCGTAAAAATAGCTTTTATGATATGCAGGACATTGCGTATTTGTCGTATCTCATCGACGGCGATGCTTGGGTTGCCATGAAATACCGCAAGCCGCGCCCTGATAACCCGTACAGTATCCGCATCCAGCTTTTTGAGGCAAGCCGCGTATGCAATCCGGGAGCTGCTTCGGTGTATGGCACAGAATCGCCGTGGTCGGTAGAGCAGCGCAATCCACAGAACGGCAACCGCATAATCAGCGGCGTGGAAATTGACGGTGATGGGGCGGTTGTTGCATATTGGGTTGCTAACCGCGTGCCGTTTGACCTTACCAGCCCTGCGGGCAAGTTAGAATGGGTTAGGGTAGAAGCCTTTGGCACACGAAGCGGGCGAAGAAATATTCTGCAAATATCGCACGAGGAGCGTCCGGAGCAATACCGAGGTGTACCGTATATTGCGCCTGCGATCGAGGTATTAAAGCAAGTCAGCCGTTATACCACCGCAGAGCTGACGGCTGCGATTGTAAAATCGTATTTTACGTTGTTTTTCACTTCCGGTACAGGCAGCAGCAATAACGTTGGAGATGTTTTAGGCAGTACCTACGGACCGCACGAGCGAGTGGCACCGGAGGATCTGGACGGCGTTGAGGTTGGCAGCGGCACGCTTAACCTTTTGCCGCCGGGTATTGATGTGAAGGCGATTGATGGCAGCCGTAACTTATCGACGTTTGAAACCTTTACGAATACGTTGATTTGTCAGATTGGTGCTTCATTGGGAATCCCATCAGAGGTATTGTTAAGCCGTTTTCAGTCGTCGTATTCAGCGGCGAGAGCGGCGCTGTTACAGGCATCTGCTGTATTTAGGACGCGGCGTACTTGGTTTGCACGCGACTTTTGTCAGCCTGTCTATGAAACGTGGCTGGCGGAGGCGGTAGCGATTGGGCGTGTTAAAGCTCCGGGATTTGGTGAAGACCCAATTATTACAAGAGCGTGGAGCGGTGCGGACTGGTTCGGTCCTGTTATGGGGATGTTGGATCCGGTAAAAGAAGTAAACGGCGCCGCGCTGCGTGTGAAATATGGCTTTAGCACCGGCGAGCGCGAGGCGGCAGAGCTTACGGGTACCGACTACGATAATAACATCGACCAAATCGCTATCGAACACAGCACTTGGAAAACAAAAGGGCTGGAAGTACCGCGGGCGGATAAGACTGGTGAAGGAGGTGAAATGAATAATGCAGCCGAGTAAATTCTGGCAGGTTAAAAACGAAGTTAATAATAGCAGCGAAATCCTGATATACGGTCCGATTGCCGGTCAAGAAAGCTGGTTTGGCAATGAAACGGCGCCGGCATCTTTTGCAGCTGATCTTGAAGCGCTCGGTGGGCGCGATATAACCGTGCGTATCAACAGCGGCGGCGGTGATGTGTTTGCTGCGCATGCTATCCATAATCAGCTACTGGCCTATAAGGGCAAGGTAACGGTTGTAATTGATGGGCTTGCAGCATCGGCTGCGACCATTATTGCCGTAGCCGGTGACAAAATTATTATGCCGAGTAACGCGCTATTTATGATTCATAACCCTGCTATTGGGTTATATGATTATTACGGTGCAGAGGAGCTGGCAAATACGGTAGAGGCGCTTACTGTGATTAAAGAGAGTATTATTGCGGCGTATCGCAAGCGCTGCAAGGTAAGCAGCGAGGAGCTTACGGCAATGATGGACGCGGAAACCTGGATGGGGGCGGCTGAGTGTCTTGAAAAAGGGTTTGTTGATGAGATACAGGGCAGTGTTACGCCCGTGCTTGATGGCAGCAGCCTTATAGTGAACCGTGTGCAGTTTGAGACTGCCGATTTTAAAAATCAGGATGCACTGAAAGCGTGCATCAATAAAAAAGTGGAGGTACAAACGATGAGTAAATTGGAGGAATTTTTAAATGGCCTGGGGTTAAAACTTGCTGACGATAATCCGCAAGCGGCACAGAATATAACTGTGCGTAACCAAGAACCGCCAACGGTAGATACAGAAGCACTTGTGCTCGCCGCCGTTGAGGAAGAACGAAATCGTGTGGCAGATCTTGAAGCGCTGGACTGCCGTGATAATGCGGCGGTGAGCGCTATTATTGCCGAAGCAAAGAAAAACGGCAAAACTGCCAACGATATTAAGCCCTATATTGATGCGGTAAGAGCAGTAAAACCGGTGCAGAATGCCGCGCAGCAACTTGTTGCCGATATGGTTAAGGACAATCTTGACAGCGGCGTTAACGGCGTTGGCACTGACGCTACAAGCGGCGATGATGAGAAAATCGCCGAAGCCAGAGCAATGGATGCGATGGCGCAAATTATGAATAAAAAATTCGGAGGTGCAAAATAATGGCTTATATAGAAGAGATGCAGGGCGTTCATTATGACGAACTTATTGGCGGCACGGCAATTACCCCGCTTATTAAAAATGGCGTATTAACCGGTGTTGCAGCGGACACAGAAGTACCTAAAGGAACCTTGCTTGCAGTTGACGCGGCCAGCGGTAAGTATATTGTTGCTGCAAAAGCCGATGCAAGCGTACCTCTTGCCAATGCTATTCTGGCTAAAGGGGTCATGCAGGGCGAGGATACCGGCGATATTGCTGTAACCGTATATATCCGTGGTCTGTTTAATCGTGAGAAACTGGTTGCTGCCAGCGGCGATACTGTAGATGCGCACGAAGAAGAATTGCGCGACGTTGGTATTTATCTTACCGGTGTAAAATAAGGAGGATATGAATAATGGCATTTAATTATGATGATACAAGAACCCTTTTAGGTGTGGTAGAACGCAGTAATAAACCGACTACTACGCTTATCAATACCTTTTTTCCGGAAGTCCGTACGTTCGTTACAGAGACAGTAGAGATGGAATACCGTAAAGGTGCGCGCAGAATGGCGCCGTTTGTGGTACCGGGCACAAAAGGAGTTAATTTGGCACGTAATGGCAGCCAACTGCGTGTATACAAAGCGCCGCTGATGAAGCCGAAGCGTGTAATTGAAGCATCGGACATTATGCGCCGCGGTTTTGGCGAAACCGTATATAGCCAGCGTAGCCCGGAAGAACGCGCACAAGAACTGCGTGCCCGTGATATGGCAGAACTTATTGACAGCTGCGTGCGTCGTGAGGAATGGATGGCTGCGCAAGTACTCATTAACGGCAGCTGTCAGATTAAAGGGTATGCTGATGACGGAAAAACAGAACTGATTGATACCGTAACTTTCGACGGTTTTGAAAACAAGATTACCGTTAGCGGCAGCGGTTTGACTTGGGATAACACATCCACTGCTAAAATCTATGATGATATAGGAGATGCGTCTCAGATCATACGCCGTAATGCAGGTGTAATTCCGACCATTGCTATCTGCGCCGCTAACGTAGCCGGTTATATTATCAACAATGAACAATTGCGTCAGTATATGCTGGTGCCCAGTCGCGATAACCTCGCTTTAATGAGCGTGCAGCCACGTCTTGTTCGTCCGGATCTGATGCGAGTAGGTTATATCTCTGCGCTTAACCTTGATATTTACGCATATGATGGTGGGTACGAGGATGAGAACGGTGAATTTACTCCGTATATTCCGAATGATCACATGATTATCGGTGTACCCGGCCGCGGAAAACGCCTTTATGGCGCAGTAACGCAGCTTGAGCCGGATCGGCAATATCATACGTTTGAGGGTCAGTATGTTCCTAAAGTAACTGCGGATCTTGAAAGTGATACTTCCAGCCTGGCAATCAGCAGCCGCTGCGTGCTTTGTCCTGAATTTTTAGATGACTGGGCCATACTCAAAGTAAAATAAGGGGGCGTAACAGATGAAAATTCGTATTAAAAAGTTTAAGCTGCGGTATTGTGGTGAAACGTTTGCCGCGGGTGCTGTCCTGGACATTCCGGAAAAAGATGTGCAAGCTTTAATGCAAGCAAATCCGGAACAGTTTGAGTGTATGCCGGCAGAAAAAAACGCAACCCTTGCAACGGATACAGCACCCGATACAGAAGACATTAATCTTGATAGCATGACAGTAGCGCAGCTGAAAGAATTTGCCAAAGAAAACGGCATTGATATTGGTGATGCGAGTAAAAAGCAGGATATCATTGACACTATCGTTGCCGCTGCGGAGCCGCAGGAGCCAGAAGGATTGCCGCAGGTAGATCTTAAAGGAACTGTAAAATGACAACATTCAAAGAACAAATAGCCGCAGATAATGCGGCTATTTTCATAAATGAGTTGGAGTTTTCCGAAAAACATAATTTAAACGGCATACTCTGTAAAGCGATATTGCAGGATATATCTGTGGCGGAATTAGAGGTTGATAGTCGTAACCGCATTGCCTATAGCGGCATATACGGTTGCCGGTTGCAGGTAAACTGCTTAAAAGAGGATCTGCCGGAGGTTCCGGTTTATGGCAACGCTTTTTATATTGATGAAAAGCTGTATATCGTTGAAAGCTGTGCAGACGATATGGGGATATTAACTATTCAGTTGGTGGCGAATGACCGATGATTAATATAACAATTGATGAAAACGCATTAAAAAGTGCGGCGGTGCTTTTTGCGGATACGCCAAAGGAAGTGCAGAAAGCGGCAAGCGCTGCCGTAAATAGAACAATAACAAGACTGCGAAAAGAATCCAGCGTAACTATACGAAAAGAATATATTGTAAAAGCAGCGACCATCAAAAAAGCGTTTAATCTGAAAAAAGCAAACAGTAATAGAACGACAGGAATGTTGATGGCAAAAGGTTCACCGCTCCGTTTAAGTGATTTTAAACTTGCACGGCCTAAACATAGCGCAATTAAAGTACAGGTGCGCAAGGACGGCGGACTGAAGCCGATTAAAGGACTTTTTATTAATCTTCATAAAGGTTTGCTGCAAAGAACTACGCGGACGGCATATCCTTTGCGAGTTCCTTATGGTCCCAGTGTTCCGCAGATGTTCGGAAACGAAAAGACGCTTGAAGCACTCGCACCTCTTGCCGAAAAAATACTAAACGAACGGTTTTTACACGAAGTGCAGTACCGTTACGAAAAAATCTATGGAGGCACATTATGACGAGCGTTGAATTGATGAATCATCTTGCAGCATATCTCAGAGAGACCATAAATGAGTATTCGACGGAGCAGAAAGCCGGCATACTGCCTGTTGCTGTGTATGCAGGGTGGCCTCCGGTGAGAACATCAGCAGCAGAGAAAGAGAGTTTTGTTTATGCACTGGCGCTGAGTTGGGATGATACCAAAGATGGCGATTTTTCAACTGCTAAGATTGAGATCGGCTTTAGTATCTATGATGACGATAGAGAAAAAGGCTGTTTTAGTCTGTATAACCTGATGGAGCATGTGCGTCAAGCATTATTAAAAAAACGTACGCTAAACGGGCGTAACCGGCTGGAACTGCCGCTTAAAAGCGAAGTAAGCGATAATCAACCCTTCCCGCAGTGGCAGGGGGCGATAACGGCGATCTATACGTTAGGTCAGCCGATAGAGGAGGAAGTGGAATATGGCGATTACTAAAAAGAGCGCTGCTAAATCGCAGCGCCTAATTTACGTCGGTCCTACGTTAAAGGGCTATAAATTGGTTAAATATCAGGTATTTATCGGTGGGTATCCTGCGCATCTTACTGATGTGTTTGAATTCTGCCCGCAAATTAAGTGGCTGTTTGTGCCGGTTGCGGAGCTTACCAAAGCGGAAGCAGAGGTAAAAACTGCCGGCACACCGCTGAATAAATACTATAAATTAGCAATGGAGGTGTAAGAAGATGGCATATAGACATGGGGTGTATACCTCTGAAGTACCTACCAGTATTATTCCAGCGGTTAATAGTATGGCCGGACTACCGGTTATTTACGGGACAGCGCCGGTGCATTTGGCTGCCGATCGGGCAAAGGCCAATAAACCAGTATTGTGTTACAGCTACGCGGAGGCAGTAGCGGCAATGGGATACAGTAAAGATTGGAAAAAGTATACTCTTTGCGAGGCTATATATAGTCAGTTTGCGCTGTATAATATCGCGCCGGTAGTGCTGGTTAACGTGCTCGATCCAGCGGTGCATAAAGAGGCGGTTGCGGACAGTACTGTTACGTTAGAGAACAAAGTTGTCAATATTGCAGAACCGGTATTGTTAGAGACTTTAAAGGTGAAAAAGGCCAGTGCAGGTCAGGCGTTAACGGAAGGCGTTGACTATGAAGCGGCATATGATGATGACGGTGTGTTGGTTATTACTGCATTGGACGATGGCGAACTGGCTGAAACAGTGCAAATCTATCTCGACTATGATAAGCTGGATCCTTCAGCAGTAACTGCTGAGGATATTATTGGCGGTGTTTCTGTTAGTGATGGCACAGTAAAAGGGCTGGAGACAGTAAATCAGGTATTCCCGTTGTATGGACTGGTACCTGGTATGGTAGTTGCACCCGGATGGAGCAGCGATCCGGAAGTGGCAACAGTCATGCGTGCCAAAGCCGGAAATATCAACAGCCATTTCAAAGCCAGCGTATTGTTGGATATACCGGCAAGCGCGGACACAGTAAAAAAATACAGTGATGTGTCTGCTTGGAAAAATCAAAACAACTATATTGGTAACGATGATGCCGTTTGCTGGCCTATGGTAAGAATGGGTGATGATATATACCATATGTCTACGCATCTGATGGGAGTACTTGGTCAGACGGACGCTGCCAATGAGGATATCCCGTATGTCAGCCCGTCTAATAAGACAATGCAGATTACCGGACTGTGTTTAGATGATGGTACAGAGATTATATTGGGTAATGAAGAAGCTAACTATTTGAATGGGCAGGGAATTATTACCGCGCTGAATTTTATCGGCGGTTGGAAGTTATGGGGCAACCGAACGGGGTGTTACCCTTCTAATACGGATCCGAAAGACGCATTCCTTTGCATTCGCCGTATGTTTAACTGGCATGCGCAGACTTTTATACAAACCTATTGGGCGAAGGTGGATCAGCCGATTAATAAACGGTTGATTCAGACGGTTGTGGACAGTGAAAATATCCGGCTTAATGGACTTGTCGCACAAGGTTGCCTGTTGGGCGGACGCGTTGAGTTCCGGAACGATGAAAATCCAACTACCGACCTTATGGACGGCATTATCAAATTCCATACCTATATGACACCGGCAGCGCCGGCGCGTGAGCTTGATAATGTGCTGGAATATGATCCGGCTTATTTTGAAACGTTGTTTGCATAGAAAGGAGACGAAGATATGAAAGTACCGGAGAAACTCATCAATTTTAGGGTATATCAAAACGGTGCAGATTTAGTTGGAGTAGCAGATGTAACACTACCATCTTTGGAAGCGATGACGGAAACCGTAAAGGGCGCTGGTATTGCCGGGGAAATTGACAGTCCTACTCTTGGACATTATTCCAGCATGGAACTGCAATTAAACTGGCGTACATTAGAAAAATCAAACGTTGCATTGGCAGCGCCTACCGGCGTGCATCTTGACCTAAGAGGGGCACAGCAGGTGTATGACAGCAGTTCGGGAAAATATATCGTACGGCCCGTAAAATGTGTTATTCGAGGCATTCCGAAAAGCACAGAACTGGGGAAACTTGATGTTGGAGCTACTACGGATACGGTAACCACTATTGAAGTAAACTACATTAAAGTAACGATTGCTGGTGATACGATTCTGGAAGTTGATAAGTATAACTCTATTACCATCATTGATAGTGTAGATTATATGGCAGAAGTACGGGATGCTCTTGGGTTGAACTAAATAAAGACACCCCGCTTTAATGGCGGGGTGTATGACTATATGGAGGGATTAACATGAAAAAAGTAAAATTAACAAAAGCTTTAATGATTGCGGGTAAAGAAGTAAATGAAGTTGAGTTGGATGTTGAAAAATTAAGTGGGAGAGATTTAACAATGGCCGAGCGCGAATCGCGTGCTATGGGGGATAATGCGGCAAGTGTTTTTGTATCCATGAACTTTCAGTCTATTGTTGTTGCTAAACTTTTAAACGTTCCGGTTGATGATATTTTAGATTTACCCGTTACTGATTTCAAACAATTGGTTGTACCGGTAGCAAGTTTTTTTCTGAATATGGAATAAAGAGCAATAAAGAGATAAAAAAATTGGTGCTTAATATGTCAGTGTCAACATATACTCCTGTCAGTTTTTATTTTGAGATGCCCATTGTAGAAATGCTTGGTTGGGCCGAAATTATACTCGAAGGCAATAAAAAATAGCATCTGTATTTCAGATGCTATTTTTTATCAATATTATTTTGAAATGTAAAGCTTACAGAAGTACTTTTAAAAAATTTAGCAACGAAGTGCTGGATGATTTCACCGGCCAAATAACCGATAATGCCGAAAAAAAGAAGCGATAATAGTAAAATAAATGAGCCAAATATTGAACTGATAATATCATTTGTAGATATATCCAAACCTAAAATGCTGCAAGCTCCAGCTAAAATAAAACAAACTACTGCCGCTAAAATATAACCACCTAAAATAGCAACGAATAAGCCAAATGCAAGACTGATAGTTTTATGTATTATTTTATCAAACATAATATCACCTACTTTATTTAATTATACCATATTTAAAAGGAGGTGGGACGATTGGCAGAAAAATCTTTTGAGTTTAAATTCAGCATTGGTGCTATTCTGATGGGAAATTTCAGCGCTGCTTTTGGGTCAGCCAATAAAGAATTGGCAAAACTTAATACTCAAATAAATAAAAACCAAAAAGAAATTGAAAAACTAATGAAATCGCAGAAAAAAAGTGGTACAGCCGCTGAAGAATATAGCCAGAAAATAGCAGAATTAAAACAGCAAACGGCTGAACTTGAAAATAAACAGAAATCTTTGCTTGGACAGGAGAGTAAATTAGCTTCCACTTTTGGTAAAGCCGCAGTAGCCTTTGGCACAGCAAAAGGTTTTGCCGGTGCAGTAAATAGCTTATTTAATTTAACACAGTATGCGATTAAATTTGAAAGTTCAATGGCAGATGTGAAAAAGGTAGTTGACTTCGATACGCCAGAGCAGTTTAAAGCTATGAGTAAAGACGTGCTTGATTTGTCTACGCGTATACCGATGGCTGCTGATGGATTAGCACAGATTGTAGCAGCAGGCGGCCAGTCCGGCATAGCAAGAAATGAATTAATAAGTTTTGCCGAAAGTGCCGCTAAAATGGGGGTTGCTTTTGACATTACTGCTGACCAGGCTGGAGATATGATGGCAAAGTGGCGTACGGCATTTAGAATGAACCAAAGCGAGGTAGTGCAACTTGCAGATAAGATTAATTTTTTAGGCAATACTACGGCTGCATCTGCGCCGCTGATCTCTGACGTTGTGACGCGTATAGGGCCATTGGGTAGTGTTGGTGGCGTTGCATCTGGAGAGATTGCCGCATTGGGTGCAAGTATGGTTGGTGCAGGGATAAATTCAGAAATTGCAGCTACAGGCATAAAAAATATGATTTTATCGCTTGTATCTGGTAGTGGAGCTACTAAAAGCCAGGCCGGCGCTTTTGCTGAATTAGGGCTTGATGCTGTTGAAATGGCTGAATATATGCAGAAAGACGCTAAAAATGCGATATTAATGGTGTTGCATAGTATACAGCAAATCGATAAAGCGCGCCAGGCAAGTGTTATGACCGCTCTCTTTGGTAAAGAGAGTCTTGGGGCTATAGCTCCATTATTATCTAATTTAAAAGGTCTCGAAGAAAACTTTAATAAAGTGGCTGATGCTACAAGATATACTGGTAGCATGGAAGCTGAATTTGCTGCAAGGGCGGATACGGCTGAAAACTCTTTAATTTTGATGAACAACCGTATTGATGCCGCTAAAACATCTATCGCGCAAGGATTATTGCCCGTTGTTACTCCGCTTGCAGAGAGTATTGGACAGTTTGCAATACTGGTCGGAGATGTGGCTAGTAAAAGCCCTGTATTAACGCAAGTCATTTTGACAGGTACAGTGGCGTTAATGGCTTTTGGAGCGGCAGGCAGTTTTGCACAAAGTTTATTTTATGGTGGGAAATGGATCATTCAAGGGGCAAAAGCATTAAATCTTTTTAGCGGCGTGGCTCAAATTGCTGGAATGGTTACGCGTGGATTAGCATTAGCGCAGTTGGCTTTCAATACTGTACTGGCAGCGTGCCCTATGGGCTGGTTAATTATAGGTGTAACAGCGCTAACGGTTGCAGGTGTAGAGTTATATCGTAATTGGGATACAGTAAAAAACTTTTTTGCAACTATTTGGGATAATCCGACGCTGGCCATGCAGCAGTTTTGCGACGGAGTGAAAAATTTGCTCGGCGGAATTGCAGACTGGGTAAGTGAAACGTGGGAAAGTGTAAAAAGCCTGCTGTCTGCACCGTTTTCCGGTACCGTTGATATGTCGGTTAGCGGGTTTCAGCCCGGAACCATGCCGGACATTGCGGAGAACGCTTCCGGCGGTATTTACGGCAAGGGAGCTTTCTTGACGACATTTGCAGAAAAGTCCGGTGAATCGGCAATCCCACACACTCCGAATCGCCGTAATGTTGGTTTGCTGGCCCAGACGAATGCCATCATGGGAAATCCTCTGGGCGGAGGCAATATAACGGCAACCTTTGCGCCGCAAATTACCGTACAGGGAGGTGCAAGCGATACGGCGACGCAGATTGATACGATTATGGCGCAGAAAATGCGGGAATTTGAAGAGATGCTGAAACGGATAGCTGCGCAGCAGAGGAGACTGAGTTATGCGTAAAACCTATACAACCGTACAGGGAGATATGTGGGACAGCATAGCATATAAATGCTATGGCGATGAAGCCGGCATGCACGTACTGATGAATGCTAATGAGACGTATATCGATACCGTGGTTTTCCCGGCAGGTGTGGTACTGAATATACCGGAATATATACAGCCGGTAACAAGCACGCTGCCGCCATGGAGGCGATGATATGGTGCAGGCAAGGCGTGTAAGTGCAATAATTACATACGATAACAAGGATATCTCAGCCGATATCATGCCGTATGTAAAAAGTATCAGCTACCGCGATGCAATGAGCGGTCAGGCAGATGACTTACAGCTGACATTGGAAGATCGGCAAGGACTGTGGCAATCTGCCTGGATGCCGGAACTTGGCGCAACACTTGATGTATCCTTGATAACGGAAAATTGGCAGGGAACAGGAACGGAGCCGCAGGAATTGCGGCTTGGGACGTTTGAGCTGGACGAAATAGCCAGCAGCGGCTATCCATCAGAAGCGCAGTTGAAAGCGGTATCTGTACCGTTTAATAATACGCTGCGCGGAGAAGAACATACCCGGAGCTGGGAAAAAGCAGAACTAAAAACTATCGCCAAGGACATTGCCGCAGCGGCAGGATTGGAACTATATTTTGATACCGAATATAACCCAACCATCGAAAGGGCAGAGCAGACAGAACAGTCGGATCTGTCTTATTTGTTAGCTTTGTGCGGTGATTATGGCTTGGCGCTTAAAATCAGTGCCGGACAGCTGATTATATTTGATGAAACAAAATATGAAGCGGCGGACGCTCTTCTTACTATCGTTAAGCCGGGGACGGCATATACGGCGGAAGAGGGAATGACGTATCTGCTGTCCATGATGGGGTACAGCTTTAGCCGTAAGCTGCGGGATATCTATGCAGCTTGCCACGTACAGTACCAGCAAGGCAAAAATAAAGCCGTCATAGAGGCTACCTTTACGGCGCCCGGTAAGACGGGAAAGACATTACAGATAAAAGAGCAAGTGGAAAATACAGCGGATGCGGAACGCCTGGCAAAAAAGCGTCTGCGCGAAAAGAACTGCGAAGAAATAACCGGCAGTATTAATGTGCCTGGCAGTTTGTATCTGGTAGCAGGTATTACGGTAAACGTGCTTGGTTTTGGCGCTTTCGACGGTAAATATATCGTAACGGAAGCGCAGCACAATATCGGCAGTGGATATACAACGAGTATACATGTGAGGCGGTGTTTAGATGGATATTAAAGGACTTATCCGAGTGGGAACGGTATCGAGCATAAATGCAGCGGCGGGTACGGTACGCGTGGCTTTTGCCGCTCAAGACGATGCAGTATCATATGAGCTGCCTGTAGTGACACGAGGCAGTAAAAACAATAAAGATTACTGGCTTCCTGATATAGATGAGCAGGTGCTGTGCTTATTCCTGCCAAATGTCAGCGGTCGCGGTGTGTGTGAAGGATTTGTATTAGGAACATTTTACAGCAGCGTCGATAGTCCGGCAGAAAATAATGGTGATGTTCACGCTGTAAAATATGGCGACGGCAGCGTTATTAAGCATGACCGCAGTACCGGCAAGCTAACGATCAATACAACTGGCGATATTGAGATTATTGCCGGAGGTAAAGTGACAATAAATGGCACGACTATTAATCTTAATTGAGGTGATCATAATGCCAAACGCAACAAGATTGGGCGATCTTAATACCGGGCATGATACTTGTCCGCCAACGGCGCTTGTAAGTGCCAGCAGTAATGTGATTATTAACGGCAAAGGTGCAGGCCGTGTGGGTGACAGTTATGCTGCTCATGGCTGTATAGCGCATCCGATCCACAGCGGCGTTATCTCCAGCGGCAGCGGAACGGTGTTGGTCAATGGCAAAGCAGCCGGGCGCATTGGAGATTCTGTTAGCTGTGGCGGCAGTGTGGCAGAAGGTAGTGGGAGTGTAATAATAGGAGGGTAAGATGCTGATAGGCTCGTTGGGTAATGTCCCGTTTATTGTAGCTCGTGGATTGGTACGAACCTTTAGCGACTACAGCAGAGAAGGTAGTGGCCGGTGGGCGAAACATGAGTTAATTGGGCAAAAGCCTGTGTTGGAATTTTTAGGTCCAGATGTTGAAAAAATAAGTTTTAAGATGTTGTTTCGGGCAGATCACGGCGTAAACCCAGAAAATGAAGTGGCCAGACTGCGTGAGATGAGGGATAGCGGCGAGGAGTGTATCTTGATGCTTGCTGACAGTCCCATTGGGGAGAATCTCTGGGTAGTGGAAAGTATTGGTGAAACGGTGACGTTCTGGGATGCATCTGGGAATCCGATATCGGTGACGGTAGATGTATCCTTAACGGAATATGTAGAAAGGTTGGTGATATAGTGTGATGGACGCAGCAATATTAGCTGGACAAGTCGATAGTATTGATTTTGCGCCGGCATCTGAATATGCGGAAATACTGCAAAATGTATGCACGATATTAGCTACTCCCGTGTACAGTGTGCCTCTGGACCGTGGTTTCGGCATTGATGCGGCATGTGTGGATATGCCGCTGCCAGTTGCAAAAGCTAAAGTTGGGCAGGAGATTGTGCGTGCGATCCGCAAGTATGAGCCTCGTGTATCGGTTACGAAAATAACATGGCAGGCAGATAGTGACGGTGTGCTAAAACCGAAAGTGCAGGTGAGAATACATGTTACAGCTTAGCAGTTTACCGGAGATTGAATTTGTCGACAGCGGCAAGGAGACCGTACTGACAGAACTGATAAATCTATATACAAACATAACCGGAAGGACGCTTGCGCAGGGTGATCCTATCCGGTTATTTTTGAATACGATTGCCGAAATACTAATTCAGCAGCGGGCGTGGATCAACTATACCGGCAAACAGAATCTGCTGCGATATGCTGCCGGCGGCAATCTTGATCATATTGGCGTGCTTGTAGGTACGGATAGACTGCCGGCCGCAGCGGCGACAACTACGGTACAAATCACGCTATCGGAAAAACGTGCTGTATCTACGCTGATACCGGCAGGTACGAGGATTACTGCTGGTGATAACGTATTTTTCGCGCTTGAAAGTGATGTGACTATCTTAGCCGGTGAAACGTCGGCAACAAGCTCTGTACGATGTACAGTAACAGGCGCTGCCGGTAACGGATATCTGCCGGGAGAGCTTAAAACAATAGTTGACCCAGTACCGTTCGTGGAAGGTATGGTTAATATCTCAACTTCGGAGGGCGGGGCGGATATTGAAAGCGATGACAGCTATCGGGAAGCAATTCACGAAGCGCCGGAAAAATTTTCCTGTGCAGGTCCTGATGGAGCATATGAATATTTTGCCAAGCGGGCATCAGCGCTTATTGCCGATGTTACCGTAACATCACCGGAGCCGGGAAAAGTGCAGATTGTGCCATTATTGGACGGTGGAGAGATACCGGGAGAGGAGATATTGGATGCCGTATCAGAGGTATGCAACGATCGGACAGTACGGCCGCTGACGGACCAGGTAACGGTAGTGGCACCTACTAAGGTGGAATACGATATTAGCGTAACCTACTATATTAGCCGAGAAGATGAAGCAAGGGCGGCAACTATACAGCAGCAGATAACCGAAGCCGTAAACGATTATGTACTTTGGCAAAAATCTAAGTTGGGACGCGATATTAACCCATCAGAACTGATACGGCGGATTATGGATGCAGGGGCGAAGCGAGTTGCGGTAACGGAGCCGGCGTATCAGGCGGTAGAGGTTACTCAGGTTGCGGTTGCACGATCTGTCAACGCATCTATGGGGGGGATGGAAATTGAATAAGCTAAATGACGTGCAGCTTAAAGCGATAGCTCCGCCCAGTATAACGAGAGATAAACAGGTACAGGCTCTATGCGATGCAATAGACGTTGCGTTACGGGAAATTGCAGCAGCTGCAGAGCTTATTTTATTATTGCCGCGTTTGGACACACTGCCGGAGGAAATTGTTGATGAATTGGCATGGCAATACCACGTAGACTTCTACGATTATTCCGCAGATCTTGCTATAAAACGCAGCTTAATACGTCAGGCAATCGTTTGGCATAGACGTAAAGGAACGCCGGCAGCGGTAGAAGAAGTTTGTGCCGCTGTATTTAAGACAGCGAAGGTATTTGAAAATTGGGAATATGGTGGCGAGCCGTATCATTTTCAGGTACGTCTGATCGAGGAAGGTATTCCAGATGAAACAGTTATAGCGAATTTACATCGCGCTATTGCTGAAACAAAAAATACCCGCAGTTGGTTGGATGGATTGAGCTTTTACCGTGAAGTTTATGGCAGTCTTATATTTGGCGCTTGTGTATCACAGCATAAAACTGTTGAAATCTATCCGGCAAAATTTAAAGCATATGACATCAGCGGTAAACAGTTTATAGGTTTTGGCAAACATTATCACAGAAAGGTGGAACTTATATAATGGCAAACTGGAACGGTTTAGTTATGACAGACAAAGGCATTGCTTTGCAGTCTAAAGTACAGGCTGGTGAAATTCTGAATATTACTAAGCTGAAGCTTGGTTCAGGAACATTACCTGCAGAAACAGATATACGAAAATTAACAGACCTGATACAACCGGAACAAAATCTGGGAATTGGTGGAAGGGAGCCTAACGGCGATTACTGTAAAATCAGTGCTACTATCAGTAATATTGATTTGGAAACCGGTTATTATGTTCGCGAGCTTGGCGTATTCGCACAAGATCCGGATGAGGGGGAGATTTTATATGCGTATACTACTGACGGCGCACCGGACTACCTTCCAGCAGAAGGTGGCAGTACAGTAATCAGTCAAGAATTTAGCGTTAACATTGCTGTCAGTGATACGGATAATATTAAAGTGGAGATTGATCCTGGTGCGCTGGCTACGATGGGGTATGTACAGCAACAGATAAAAGTACACGATGACACCGAAGATGCGCATGCTCCTGCATTTACGGCTCACAATGCGGATACGTCAGCTCATAGCCCTGCTTTTGCAGCTCATAACGCTGATACATCAGCACATCAAGATATGACTGGTGCATCAAGTGCCACTGCTGGGAAGCGGGGCATGGTACCGGCTCCTGCAGCTGGCGCTCAGCAGAAATTCCTCCGCGGTGATGGGACATGGGCAGACGTTATACAGATATCCAATATTATTAATCTTATCTATCCAGTAGGAAGCTACTACATGTCTGAGAAATCTACCAATCCGAGTACCTTGTTTCCTGGCACGACCTGGGAAGCGTTGGAGCAAGGACGAGTATTGCTTGCCCAGGGGACGAGTTATCCGGCAGGAACCACAGGCGGCGAAGCAACCCATAAATTAACTGTGGAAGAATTACCGGCACATACGCATAAGGTTACGGTGGCAACAACCGGAGCACATACCCATGCTATGACTCTGAAATCTTATTGCTATAACGCAGAAACAACTAATCATGGATGGGGTGGTGATGATGTTGCCAAAGGGCCATATAGCAATACAACTACATCTGCTGGAAATCATACACATACAGTAACTCTAGCCAATACCGGTAGTAGTACAGCCCACAACAATCTACAGCCATACCGTGCGATATACATATGGCGTCGTATTAACTAACTCGCTTCCAGATATAGATCGACTTATAAGGAGGTAAGTTATTATGGGCGGCTCCTGATCCTGTATTAGATATTGTTATTGTATGTGTATGATTGCCGGCGTAATCAGTATATCGTAATGTGCTGCTGCCAGATTCGTCCCAGGATTTTGGATTGCCGACAGCGGGAGTAGAAGTATAAAAATTAGGAATACTATGGCGATGATTGCCGGTGGTGGATGCTGTTGCCGTATGGTTATGTGACGGCATTTCCCCCACAGCGATTACAATGTACGCCGCCAAATATATACTGAGCGGTAAGGTGGAAGATTATTATGGGCAGTTCCCGACCCAGTGTTGCTAATAGTGGCAGTATGGTTGTGCGTTGCATTAATTGAGAACTTATGCCCATCGTTATTATCGTACATGCTTGCTGTAAATCTCTTTAGAGCTACAGTCTGTTGGAAAATCCCCTTAGCACCAAATCGATCATCATTAAAGGTTGTTTCTCCTGTTAATGACTTACTGGCAATGGTTGCTGTATGACTGTGCGGAGGCAATTCTCCCACAGTTATGCTATCCTACGCCATATATACACTGCACGATATGGTTGTAAGTTATTATGAGCAGTACCACTACCTGTATTAGCAATGCTAAGAGTATGTGTATGGCTGCCTGCGGAATTAGATATACCTTGTGTTGCACCTCCGCTGGTTGGTGGGTTAAGTACATAGGCCTCATTG